>Ga0209023_10001144_pt1 | contig 36539 bp, 30 predicted proteins | sample LakOneMetagenome_FD_187468 | JGI IMG/M metagenome (GOLD analysis project Ga0209023, IMG submission 187468) | Freshwater and sediment microbial communities from Lake Erie, Canada (SPAdes) (version 2) | ecosystem: Environmental > Aquatic > Freshwater > Lentic | place: Lake Erie, Canada...
CAGCGGCAAGCCGGCCGACGTCATCACCGTCTACGAGGCCATGGTCTCGCTCGGCAAGGCCGAGGACGTGGGCGGCCTGCAATACCTGAACGCGATGGCGCAAAACACGCCATCGGCCGCCAACATCCGCCGTTATGCCGAGATCGTGCGCGATCGCGGCGTGCTGCGTAAACTCATCACCGTCGCCGACGAAATCTCCGGCAACGCGTTCAATCCGCAAGGCAAGGAAGTCAAGCAGATGCTTGACGAAGCCGAGTCGAAGATCTTCGCGATCGCCGAGCAGGGCGCGCGTGGCGCCCAGGGCTGGACCGCGGTGCAGCCGCTGCTGACCCAGGTGGTCGAGCGCATCGACGAACTGTATTCGCGCGAAAACCAGGGCGAGATCACCGGCGTGCCGACCGGCTTCATCGACCTCGACAAGATGACCTCGGGCCTGCAGCCGGGCGACCTGGTCATCGTCGCCGGCCGTCCGTCGATGGGCAAGACCGCGTTCTCGGTGAACATCGGCGAGAACGTCGCCATCGAAGCGGGGCTGCCTGTTGCCGTGTTCTCGATGGAAATGGGCGGCGCCCAGCTGGCCATGCGTATGCTGGGTTCGGTCGGCCAGCTCGACCAGCACCGCCTGCGTACCGGCCGCCTGAACGACGAGGACTGGCCGCGCCTGACGCACGCGATCCAGAAGATGAACGACGCCCAGCTCTACATCGACGAGACGCCGGCGCTGAACCCGATCGAGATGCGCGCACGCGCGCGCCGCCTGGCCCGCCAGTGTGGCAAGCTCGGCCTGATTATCGTCGACTACCTGCAGCTGATGCAGGGTAGCCAGCCGGGCGACAACCGCGCGTCCGAGATCTCCGAGATCTCGCGTTCGCTGAAGGGCCTGGCAAAGGAACTGCATTGCCCGGTCATCGCGCTGTCCCAGCTGAACCGCTCGCTGGAACAGCGTCCGAACAAACGGCCCGTCATGTCCGACTTGCGCGAATCCGGCGCTATCGAACAGGATGCGGACGTCATCATCTTCCTGTACCGCGACGAGGTGTACAACGCCGATTCGCCGGACAAGGGAACCGCCGAGATCATCATCGGCAAGCAGCGTAACGGTCCGATCGGGGCGATCCGCCTCACGTGGATTGGCCAGTACACCAAGTTTGGCAACTACAGCGGCAACCTCGCCGTCTACCAAGGCGATTAAGCCGATATTGCGCCGCTGCCGGGGAGCATGACACCGCAGCGGACATTCGCAGTCCCAAGAGTTTTATCACGGAGAAATACATGTTTGGACGCCTGATGCCCACCGAGGGCAAGTTTTTTGATTTGTTCAACCAGCACGCTGCGCTGTGCGTAAAGGGTGCGCAAGAAATGGTTGGCCTGATGACCAACTTCGACGACCTGGAAAACCGCACCCACGCCGTGGAAAGCATCGAAAAACAGGCGGACAAGATCACCTACGCCACCGTCGACCTGCTACACAAGACCTTCATCACCCCGCTCGACCGCGACGACATCCACAAGCTGATCACGCGCATGGACGACATCCTCGACATGATGGAAGACGCCGCGCAAACCATCTCCCTGTACGACCTGCACGCCGTGACCCCGGAAGCCAAGCGCCTGGCCGAGCTGTGCCTGGCCGCCTGCCTGAAGGTCCAGGAAGCCGTCGCCCTGCTGCACGACATGGGCAACGCGCAAAAGATCGTCGCCATCTGCGAAGAGATCGACCGCTTCGAATCCGACGCCGACCACGTGATGCGCGCCGCGATGAGCAAACTGTTCCGCGACGAACCGGACGTCCGTAACCTGATCAAGATGAAGGCGATCTACGAGATCCTCGAGACCGTCACCGACCGTTGCGAAGATGTGGCCAACATCATCGAAGGCATCATTGTCGAGAACGCGTAAGCTTCCTTAGAACAAAAATAATTATGGAACATCTCACCATCAGCATTTACGTGCTGGGTATGCTGGTGCTGCTTGCACTGATCTTCGACTTCATGAACGGTTTTCATGATTCGGCGAACGCAATCGCCACCGTCGTCTCGACGGGCGTGCTCAAGCCGCAGTCGGCGGTCGCGATGGCGGCATTCTTCAACTTCGTCGCGATTTTCGTGGTCAACATGAAGGTGGCGCAGACGATCGGCAAGGACATCATCGACCCGCACATCGTCGACCACTACGTGATCTTCGGGGCCCTGGTCGGGGCGATCGTCTGGAACATCATCACCTGGTACTACGGCATCCCGTCGTCGTCCTCGCACGCCCTGATCGGCGGCCTGGTTGGCGCGGCAGTGGCGAAGTCGGGCACCGGGGCGCTGATCTCGGCCGGCCTGTGGAAAGTGGTCGCCTTCATCGTGCTGGCGCCGCTGCTGGGCTTCGTGCTCGGTTCCATCATCATGCTGATCGTGTCCTGGGTGTTCGTGAAGAGCACGCCGCGCAAGGTCGACGTGTGGTTCCGCCGCCTGCAGCTGATCTCGGCAGCCGGCTACTCGCTGGGCCACGGTGGTAACGACGCGCAAAAGACCATGGGTATCATCTGGATGCTGCTGATCGCCGCCGGCTACACCAGCGCGACCGATGCGCACCCGCCGGCCTGGGTCATCATCTCCTGCTACGCGGCGATCAGCTTCGGCACGCTGTTCGGCGGCTGGCGCATCGTCAAGACCATGGGCCAGAAGATCACCAAGCTGAAACCGGTCGGCGGCTTCTGCGCCGAAACCGGCGGCGCCATGACTCTGCTGATGGCGAGCTTCTGGGGCATCCCGGTCTCGACCACCCACACTATCACCGGCGCCATCGTCGGCGTGGGCGCCTCGCAAAAGGCCTCGGCCGTGCGCTGGGGTGTGGCGGGCAACATCGTGTGGGCATGGATCTTTACCATCCCGGCCGCGGCCTTCGTGGCGGCGATTGCCTGGTGGATTGGTCGTCACATCATGTAATGGTGCGCTTCGCGCATGCATGAACAACGCCCGGCCAATGTGCCGGGCGTTTTTTTTGCGTTTTGTTTGCCTTTGGAGGGTGGACACCTGTGTCCACGCGGAATTGCCGGTTAATGAACGGCGCGGCCGAACCCAACCGTCCCGCGTGCATCGCCTTTTTTGCCTGTGCAATCACATATCAACCGCCGTACCGCGTGGACACAGGTGTCCACCCTACCTGAACCTGGCCGTAAAAAAACCTGCGGACCGCGAGGCGCGCAGGTTTCTATTAAAGCAAAGAACGCTTACAGCACGTCGCTCGCGTGGTCCGCCAGGCGCGAACGTTCGCCACGGGCCAGGGTCACGTGGCCGCTGTGCGACCAGCCCTTGAAGCGGTCGACCACGTAGGTCAGGCCGCTCGACCCTTCGGTCAGGTAAGGCGTGTCGATCTGGGCGATGTTGCCCAGGCACAGGATCTTGGTGCCAGGACCGGCGCGCGTGACCAGGGTCTTCATCTGCTTCGGCGTCAGGTTCTGCGCTTCGTCGATGATCAGGAACTTGTTCACGAAGGTACGGCCGCGCATGAAGTTGAGCGACTTGATCTTGATGCGCGAGCGGATCAGGTCTTGCGTGGCGGCCCGGCCCCAGTCGCCGGCGTCGTTGTCGGACTTGTTCAGCACTTCCAGGTTGTCGTCGAAGGCGCCCATCCACGGCGACATCTTTTCTTCCTCGGTGCCCGGCAGGAAGCCGATGTCTTCGCCCACCGGCACGGTCACGCGGGTAACGATGATCTCGTTGTACTGCTTGGTTTCCAGCACTTGCGCCAGGCCCGCGGCCAGGGCCAGCAGGGTTTTACCGGTGCCGGCCTGGCCGAGCAGGGTGACGAAATCGCATTCCGGATTCATCAGCAAATTCAGCGCAAAGTTCTGCTCGCGGTTGCGCGCGGTGATGCCCCAGACGCTGTTCTTCGTGTGGCTGTAGTCGCGCAGCACTTGCAGCACGGCGGTCTTGCCGTTGATCTCTTTCACCTGCGCCTGGAAGGGCGAATCGTCGGACTCCAGGTAGACGAACTGGTTCACCAGCAGGCTGTTGATGAAGGGGCCGGTCACGCGGTAGAAGGTGGTGCCGTTGCGCGTGTCTTGCCACGACTCCATGTTCTTGCTGTGCTTGTCCCAGAAATCGTCCGGCAGCTGGACGATGCCCGAGTACAGCAAATCGGTGTCTTCCAGCACATGGTCGTTGAAGTAATCTTCCGCCGGCAAGCCGAGCGCGCGCGCCTTGATGCGCATGTTGATGTCTTTCGACACCAGCACGATGGCGCGGTCCGGCTGTTCGCTGGCCAGGGCTTTCACCACGCCCAGGATCTGGTTGTCGGCCTTGCCGACCGGCAGGCCTTCCGGCAGGGTGGGGCCGTTCTGCAGTTTCGTCTGGAAGAACAGGCGGCCCTTGGCGTCCTTGTTGCCCAGCTTGGCCAGCTCGATGCCGGCTTCGATGGTGTCGTCGTCGATGTCGGCGATCAGGGCGTCCAGGGTGCGCGAGACCTGGCGGGCGTTGCGGGCAACCTCGGACATGCCTTTCTTGTGGTCGTCGAGTTCCTCGAGCGTCATCATCGGCAGGTAGACGTCGTGTTCCTCGAAGCGGAACAGGCAGGTCGGATCGTGCATCAGCACATTGGTGTCGAGCACGAAGACCTTGGTCTTGCCGCTGCGGTCGGCCTTGCGGCTGGTGGAGGACTTGACGTTGACCTCGACCGGCTTGTGCTTGGCCGGATGCGGTTCGTCCATGTCCGTTTCCTTGAGCTTGGCAACGGTCGCCGGCTGCGATGGGCGTTCGGGTGCAGCCTGGGGTGCAGCCTGATGTGCAGGTACCGCTGCGAGCGGCGTGGCCTTGCCCTTGCGGGCACGGGTGGACTTGGCGGCAGGAACGGCTTTGCCGCTGATGAGGTCTTCGACAGGATCGGCCTCGACCGGCGCAGCGACGGCGCGCACGGGAGACTTGCCGGGTTCGGCCTTGGGGTATTCGTTTACCGGCAGCAGCGTGGCCGGCTTGCTAGGAATTTTTGGTAGTGGCATCAGGTTCTCAATCTAAAAAAGTGGAGGACGCTCGCGCCAGCGCACCATAAGGGCGCGCTGCCGGGCGGGTTCTATGCACTGGAAAAATGTTGCGGGGGCGCGGGCCAAGGGAGTAGGGAAACCGCCTTGGCAGGCAGCCAGATTGGAATGATGCTGAGATGAAGCGGTGCGACTCAAAATAAGCGATAAGGGTCCAGCAGGTTGATCGACTGGAGCCATCCGTTCAAGGCTGGCTCTTCACAAATTCCAGCACTTCATCGACGTGATCGGCGACTTTCACGCCACGCCATTCTTTCACCAATCTGCCGTGAGCGTCAACGACAAACGTACTGCGCTCGACGCCACGGACTTGTTTGCCATACATGTTTTTCATCTTCATGACACCGAACTGGTTGCACACCAGTTCCTCGGGGTCGGAGATCAGCTCGAAGGGCAGGCCGAGCTTGGACTTGAAGCCTTCGTGCGACCGCAGCGAGTCGCGGCTGATGCCGTAGATCTCGGTGTTCGCGGCCAGGAATTCGTCGTGCTTTTCGCGGAAGGCGATGCTCTCGGTGGTGCAGCCCGGGGTATTGTCCTTGGGATAGAAATACAGCACCGTGTACTTCGCGGGACGCCCGCCAAGCTGGAAGGTCTGGTCGCCGGTCATGGCGGCGCTAAAGTTCTCTACGGTTGCTGCGCTTGGGCTGTCGGCCACGTGGATTCTCCTGGACTGGTATCGGGCAACTACTTGCAGCCCTCATCATAATCTGCGCCGCGCTCGGGTGGTAGCCCTGTCATGACAGGCGTGCGGCATTCGATGTGCCAGATGGGGACGGAAAATTGCCTTTCAACCACAATAGTCGGAATTTACACGAGCGGGCCGAAGGAGGGGCGTTCGATTGAACCAGGGTGCAAAGGATATTTGCACTGGAGATCCAGGATGCAAATATCCTTCGCCGCCGGTTTTACGCCGTTTTACGCAGGGTCGATGATCAGCGCGAGCGTGACCTTGCGGCCTTCGCCCATCAGCACGTTATAGGTGCGGCAGGCGGCCTGGCTGTCCATGCTTTCGACGCCGGTGCGTTTATCCGTGAGGCTGGCGATCAGGCGCGGGTGCACGAAGCGCTGGCGCTCGCCGGTGCCGAGGATGACGACGTCCGGCGCATCAAGCGCGATCTGCTCGAAATGGGCAGCCGTCAGGTCTTCGAAGCGGGTCACGTTCCAGGGACGCGGCGTGGTTTCCGGCATCACCAGCAGGCTGTAGTTGAAACGCTCGGCATTGATCTCGACGCCCGAGGCATCGTAGCCGGTAACGGTCTGGTATTGTTGGTTGTCGTCGGAATGCAGCTTCATGGCGTCAAATGGTTGGCAAAAGAGCCGCCCATTATAAGCCTTCCGTCCTTCCCGCCCTTTTCGCCTGCTCCCGGATGCGTATTGCTTAAATCTGGCGCTTTCGGCAGAATGGTATTTTTCGCACTGCAACATGCGGGCCAACTACAGGTGACAATTTGCGACCGATTCTGAAATCGAACAAGCTCGACGATGTCTGCTACGAGATCCGCGGCCCGGCGCTGCAAAAAGCGCGCGAGATGGAGGATGACGGCCAGAAGATCATCAAGCTGAACATCGGCAACCTGGCCGTCTTCGGTTTCGATCCGCCCGACGAGATCATGCAGGACATGATCCGGAATATGTCCGGCGCCGCCGGCTACACCGATTCCAAGGGCCTGTTCGCGCCGCGCAAGGCGATCATGCACTACACCCAGCAAAAGAAGGTCGCGGGTGTCGGCATCGATGACATTTACCTGGGTAATGGCGCTTCGGAACTGATCGTCATGGCCATGCAGGGCCTGCTGAACAATGGCGACGAAGTGCTGGTGCCGGCCCCGGATTATCCGCTGTGGACGGCCGCCGTCAGCCTGGCCGGCGGCGCGCCGGTGCACTACATCTGCGACGAGCAAGCCGACTGGATGCCGGACATCGCCGACATGCGGCGCAAGATCACGCCGAACACGCGCGCCATCGTCGTCATCAACCCGAACAATCCGACCGGCGCCCTGTATCCGCGCGAAATCCTGCTCGAGATCATCGAGCTGGCGCGCCAGCACGGCCTGATCATCTACGCCGACGAAATCTACGACAAGGTGCTGTACGACGGCCACGTGCACGAGTCGATCGCCTCGCTGGCCGACGACGTGCTGTTCGTGACCCTGAACGGCCTGTCGAAGAACTACCGTTCCTGCGGCTACCGCGCCGGCTGGATGGTGGTGTCGGGCGAGAAACGCCATGCGAAGGACTATATCGAAGGCCTGAACATGCTGGCCTCGATGCGCCTGTGCGCGAATGCGCCGGGCCAGTACGCGATCCAGACCGCCCTCGGCGGCTACCAGAGCATCGACGACCTGGTGCGTCCGGGCGGGCGCCTGCTGAAGCAGCGCGACCTCGCGTACAAGCTGCTCACCGATATCCCGGGTGTGTCCTGCGTCAAGCCAAAAGCGGCGCTCTACATGTTCCCGCGCCTGGACCCGGCGATGTACCCGATCGCTGACGACCAGCAGTTCATCTGCGAACTGCTGGCCGAGGAAAAGGTCTTGCTGGTGCAGGGCACCGGCTTCAACTGGACTACGCCGGACCACTTCCGGCTGGTCTTCCTGCCCAATTCCGACGACCTGACCGATGCCTGCGGCCGTATCGCCCGCTTCCTCGACGGTTACCGACGACGCCACGCGCGCTGAAACAGACAGATTGCACATGAAACCCATCAAAGTTGGCCTCCTCGGCATCGGCACGGTTGGTGCCGGCACCTTCAACGTCCTGCAACGCAACGGCGAAGACATCCGCCGCCGCGCCGGCCGCGGCATCGAGATCGCCATGGTTGCCGCGCGCAACCTGGAGCGCGCCGCGCAAGTCACCGGCGGACAATGCGAGATCGTCGACGATCCCTTCCTGGTGGTCGACAACCCGCACATCGATATCGTCGTGGAACTGATCGGCGGCTACGAATTGCCGCGCGAACTGGTGCTACGCGCCATTGCCAACGGCAAGCACGTGGTCACCGCCAACAAGGCGCTGCTGGCCCTGCACGGTAACGAGATCTTTGCCGCGGCCCAGGAAAAGGGCGTGATGGTGGCCTTCGAGGCGGCTGTCGCTGGCGGCGTGCCGATCATCAAGGCGCTGCGCGAAGGCCTGACCGCGAACCGCATCGAATCGGTGGCCGGCATCATCAACGGCACGACCAACTTCATCCTGTCCGAGATGCGCGACAAGGGCCTGGATTTCCCGACCGTCCTGAAGCAGGCCCAGGAACTCGGCTATGCCGAGGCCGACCCGACCTTCGACATCGAGGGCGTGGACGCGGCGCATAAACTGACGATCATGTCGGCGATTGCCTTCGGCATCCCGGTGCAGTTCGACAAGGCGCACGTGGAAGGCATCAGCCAGCTGCAGGCCGACGACATCCGTTACGCCGAAGAACTGGGCTACCGCATCAAGCTGCTCGGCATTACCCGCCGTGCGCATGCGGAAGGTGTCGAAGGCATCGAGCTGCGCGTGCACCCGACCCTGATTCCGGCCACGCGCCTGATCGCGAATGTCGAAGGCGCGATGAACGCGGTGCTGGTGCAGGGCGACGCCGTCGGCGCCAGCCTGTACTACGGCAAGGGCGCCGGCTCCGAGCCGACGGCCTCGGCGGTGATTGCCGACCTGGTGGACGTGACGCGCCTGGCCACGGTCGACCCGTATTGCCGCGTGCCGCACCTGGCCTTCCAGCCGAACCAGATGACCGATGTCGCGATCCTGCCGATGTCGGAAATCACGACCAGCTATTACCTGCGTGTGTACGTGAACGACCAGCTCGGCGTGATGGCCGACCTGACCCGCATCCTGGCCGACGCCGGCATCTCGATCGACGCCGTGCTGCAAAAGGGAAATCGCGGCGACGCACGCACCGACATCATCATGATCACCCACCAGACGCGCGAAAAGAACGTCGACGCCGCCATCGAGCGCATCGAGGCGCTGGGATCGGTGGTCGGCAAGGTGATTCGCATCAGGCTCGAGACGCTGAGCTGAGCCTGACGGTTTGCCGTTCGCCTCAACAGGGCGGGCGGCTGGTGTCCGTAAGGCTCAGTTCGGCCAGGAATTCGTTATCGAACTCGTCCACGACGGTGGGCGAGACGTCGGTGCCGTCGTCGTCGAGCGAGGCGGTGGTGAGCGCGAGCAATTCCTGCTCGATGTCGTCGTAGAGCGCATCGGGTGCGTTGTGCTGGAGGCTGGGGAGCTTGGGCGAATTCATCCGAGCATTCTACTCACGCTGCACTGCACAACAAGGCGCACAATGGCGCTGTTTGCGCTGTCTCAAACGCAAAATGCCGGTGTCAACCGAACTTCCCGTGCCACTTTCGCTACACGCGTTTCCATGCCCGCGGGCCGCTTTTTGTATTGCTCGGCCTCAAACATCGCGCTTTACCCCATGTTCGCGGTATCGCGCCGCGCTACCAAGCGTATTACTATCGGCGGCTGAATTGCTACACGGGAAATATTTGTATTCAAGCCCGGCCAGGTATTGTAAATTACACACCGCCATCCGCCCCGACGCCAACGAGACCGAAGCATGAGCCAAACGAGCCAGTTTTCCCTGTTGTCCCAACGCCGCTTTGCGCCGTTTTTCTGGACCCAGTTCCTGGGCGCCTTCAACGACAACCTCTTCAAGACCGCGCTGATGGTGGCGCTGACCTATGACGCGCTGTCGTGGACCACGCTCGAACCGGGTTTGCTGAACAACCTGATTCCCGGCCTGTTCATCCTGCCGTATGTCGTGTTCTCCGCCACCGCCGGCCAGATCGCCGACAAGGTAGAGAAAGGCAGGCTGTCGCGCTTCGTCAAGCTGCTCGAAGTCGGCATCATGCTGGTGGCCGGTATCGGCTGGATGACCCACACGCTGTGGCTCTTGATCGCGGCCGTGGTCGGCATGGGCGTGCACTCGACCTTGTTCGGGCCGGTGAAGTATGCCTACCTGCCGCAGCACCTGAAGCCGGATGAACTGGTCGGCGGCAACGGCGTGATCGAGATGGGGACCTTTGTCGGCATCCTGCTGGGCCAGGTGTTGGGCGCCTTGCTGGTGGTGCACAAGCCCTGGGGCGTTGAATTGGTAGCCGGCGCCAGCCTGGCGATGGCCGCGCTCGGTTTGCTGACCAGCTGGCGTATCCCGGCTTCGCCGGCCCCGGCGCCGGAACTGCAAGTGAGCAAGAACTTCATTGCCGAGTCGATCCGCAATCTGCGCTTCTCGGCCCAGAACCGCACCGTGTTCCTGTCGATGCTCGGTAATTCCTGGTTCTGGTTCTACGGCGCCCTGGTGCTGTCGCAATTCCCGCTGTATGCCAAGGATTACCTGCATGGAGACAACAGCGTGTTCGTGCTGCTGCTGACCGTGTTCTCGCTGGGCGTGGGCGCCGGGTCGCTGCTGTGCGAGAAACTGTCTGGCCATAAAGTCGAGATTGGGCTGGTGCCGTTCGGCGCGATCGGGCTGTCGATGTTCGGCATCGATCTCTACTTTGCCAGCCTGGCCTACACGAATACGGCCACCGTCGACGCGATGGCGCTGCTGCAACTGCCGGGTACGTGGCGCATCCTGATGGACGTGGTGCTGATCGGCGTGTTCGGCGGCCTGTTCATCGTGCCGCTGTTCGCGCTGATCCAGACGCGCTGCGATCCGAAGCACGTGTCGCGCACGATTGCCGGCATGAACATCCTGAACGCGGTGTTCATGGTGGCGGCGGCCGGCGTGGCCATCCTGCTGCTGGGGCAGGGCTTCACGATTCCGCAGATGTTCCTGGTGACCGCGCTGCTGAATGCGCTGGTGGCGCTGTACATCTTCTCGCTGGTGCCGGAATTCCTGATGCGTTTCCTGGCCTGGCTGCTGATCCACACGATCCACCGCGTGAAGACCGTGGACGTCGAGCGTATTCCCGACGAAGGCCCGGCTGTGCTGGTGTGTAACCACGTCAGCTACGTCGACGCGCTGGTGATTGGCGCCGCCAGCCCGCGCCCGATCCGCTTCGTGATGGACCACCGCATTTTTAAAACGCCTTTCCTGGGCTGGATCTTCCGCACCGCCAAGGCGATTCCGATTGCGCCGGCCAAGGAAGATCCTTTCCTGATGGAGCGCGCTTTCATCGACATCGCCCAGGCCTTGCATGAGGGTGACCTGGTCTGCATCTTCCCGGAAGGCAAGCTGACCCGCACTGGCGACATGAACGAGTTCCGTGGCGGGATCTCGAAGATCGTCGAACGCAGCAAGGTGCCGGTGATCCCGATGGCGCTGCGCGGTCTGTGGGGCAGCGTGTTCACGCGCGACCCGGGGAATGTGTTCGAGCGCTCGTTGACGCGCGGATTGCGTTCGAAGCTGGCGCTGGCGGTGGGCGCGCCGGTGCCGCCGCAGGAGGCGACACCGGAGTACCTGTACGAACAGGTGAGCGAGTTGCGCGGGGACTGGAAGTAAGCCTCCGACAAGGCTAGACTGTGACAAAAACCTAAGACATTTTTCTGTCTCTGGTATAATTGTTGACTAGTCGGGGCGTAGCGCAGCCTGGTAGCGTACGTGCATGGGGTGCACGGGGTCGGAGGTTCGAATCCTCTCGCCCCGACCAAAAGAATCAGGGAAAAAGGCCAATCTTCGGATTGGCCTTTTTCTTTTCCGGCCCGGTTACCCCTGCATTGACCCCGCAGCTTTTAGCTCTACAGTTTTTACCTTTGCAAGGCGGCGCCGTGGCGTACGACATTCGATTCTTGTTGTCCAAGTAATAGCATCGTACAGTGAGCCATTCTAATGTCCGCAATCGGCCCACAAGCAGCGATCCCAACATGCAAGGATCAAACGACATGCAGCTACTACCTCAACAGCAAAATGTAAATGCGTTGCGCGATTTGGCTTCGGCAGGAGTCGACCTGTTAGCGACAGGCCAGTTCGAATTGCTAGTAGAGCGTTATGGCTATGCAGTGGCCTGCGGGCGTAATCCGGTCGATGCCGTAATGATGGACTTGGCCGAAGCACTATCCGAGACGTCAGGAAATAAGCTCCTGCAAATGGGGCCGAATGACCTGTCGGTAGTCTTTTGCCAGCAAAGCGACTCTGGCCTTCAGGCTGCAATCGACTGTGAAGTAACGACGCAAGCGGGGAAAAATATATTGGTTAGTTTCGTCGTTACTGGGACCGAAGCTGGGCAATTTCTCATCTTGGAAGAAATTTGCGCCGAGCCTGGGGCCGATTAACCTGAACCGGCGTGCGCAGGTAAACTTAACTTGGACCAGTGACCTCGGCAGTGAAGGTCCGCAACGGGTCGTCAGCAACCGTCCAGGTCTTCGTGTCTACCTGGAATTAGGCTGCGCCACGCTGGGTAGTCGCTTGTACCAACCTTTCGCTATCCACGGGTGGCTAAATAAAAAACCTGGTCGGCGTCACGCCGAAATGGCGCTTGAACATGGCCGCGAACGCGCTCGGGCTGGCATAGCCGCAATCGAGCGCGACATCGATGATCTTGTCGCCGTTCGCAATCCGCTGCAGCGCATGCAGCAGGCGCGCCTGTTCGCGCCAGGTAGCGAAGGTCATGCCGGTTTCCTTCACGAACATGCGGTGCAGCGTGCGCTCGCCGACGCCGATCGAGGTCGCCCATTCGGCTGCACTATTGTCCGCCGCCGGGTTGTCGCTCAGTGCGCGGCACAGCTTTCTCAGCCGTCCTTCGTCCGGCATCGGCAAGTGCAGCGGCAGCACTGGCGACATGCGGATTTCGTCGAGCAGCAGATCGATCAGGCGGGCGTCGCGGCCTTGCGGTTCCTCGCTTGGTGAAATGCGCACGGCTTCCACCAGCAATTCCCGCAGCAGCGGCGAGACGTTCATCACGCAGCTTGCCGTCGGCAGCGTCGGCACTTTCGCCACGTCGATGTAGGCCGTGCGGATCAGCACGTCGCCGGACATGGTGACGTTGTGGCGCAGGCGCGGCAGCATCCACAACGCCCGGTTCGGCGTGACGACCCAGGAGCCGGCATCGGTGTTCACCAGCATCACGCCTTCGGTCGCATACAGCAGCTGGCCGGTCGGGTGGGTATGCCAGCCGGTCGAGGTGCCTGCCGGCCAGCGGTTTTCCATGACGACGAGCGGACGCGGCAGGTGGTCGAAGTGCGGATGTTTTTCGGACGGATGCAGTGCCATGGCAGGAATTCTACAGGTGGTGGCAGCCTAGCGCGAGACGGCCACCGCCGGCTGACCTATGCTTCAGGCTTGCGCTACCTTCCCCATCTTAGCCGGGCAGGGCGCCGTTCATTATTCGATCTTTCATGACTGCCAAACCTTCCCAACTCGGTACGCCAGACACAGCACCGGTCTCCCTGACTGCCGAGAAGCCGCACGGCTTCCTGCTGCCCATCGTCGGCGGCGCGGCCGTGGCCCACCTGCTCAACGACATGATCCAGGCCATGCTGCCGGCGATCTTCCCGATGCTCAAGGCCAGCTTTGCCCTGGATTTCGGCCAGATCGGCATCCTGGCCCTGGTCTACCAGATCACGGCCTCGCTGCTGCAGCCCTGGGTCGGCATCTATACCGACAAGCACCCGCAACCCTGGCTCCTGCCATCGGGCATGGTGATGACGGCGGTCGGCATCGCCTTGCTCGCGACGGCGAACAGCTACCACATGCTGCTGGTGGCGGCAGCCGTGATCGGCATCGGTTCCGCCACCTTCCACCCCGAAGCCTCGCGCATCGCGCGTCTGGGCTCGGGCGGCAAGTTCGGTACCGCGCAGTCGACCTTCCAGGTCGGCGGCAACTCCGGCAGCGCGATCGGCCCGCTGCTGACGGCGGCAATCATCATTCCCCACGGCCAGGGCGCGGTGGCATGGTTCCTGGTGGTGGCCATCGTTGCCATCCTGGTGCTGACGCGCCTGAGCGTCTGGGGCCGCCACCACGGCGCGGCCAAGGCGAAGAGCCTGTCGCAGGGCCAGGGCGCAGGCCTGGACCGTGCCGGCGTGATCCGTGCCGTGGCCGTGATCTGCATCCTGATGTTCGCCAAGTTCGTCTACATCGCCTCGTTCACGAACTACTTCACCTTCTACCTGATCGAGCGCTTCCATCTGAGCGTGCAGCACAGCCAGATGTTCCTGTTCATGTTCCTGGCGGCCGTGGCTGCCGGCACCTTTGCCGGCGGCCCGGTGGGCGACCGCATCGGCCGCAAGGCGGTGATCTGGATTTCCTTCCTCGGCGTGGCGCCGTTTGCGCTGGCGCTGCCTTACGCCAATTTGTTCTGGACGGCGGTGCTGGCGATTGCCATCGGCCTGGTGATGTCGTCGGCTTTTGCGGCGCTGGTGGTGTATGCCCAGGAAGCGGTGCCGGGACGCGTCGGCATGGTCTCGGGCCTGATGTTCGGGCTGATGTTCGGCATCGGCGGCATTGGCGCGGCCGGGCTGGGCGAGCTGGCCGACAAACACGGCATCGTCTGGGTGTATGGCGTGATTTCCTTCCTGCCGCTGCTAGGCCTGGCCACCGCTTTCCTGCCGACTGCGCGCAAGCTGAAGGCTTGAGCGTTTCATCTGACTGAATTGGAGCGGCATTTATTTAGCCGCTTCAATAAAGTTCCCTTGGCTCATCGGTTTTCTGCGCAGGCTTCGACTTTGCGCAATGTTGCTCGTTGCCCGTACCTTGTTCGCAACGGTCTGGATCGTTAGATTGGGCGTTCCGCCAGCTGGCGGCGACCCCAACAACGAGGAGCACACATGAAGATGCAGTCGCTGTTCTTGTCCGACCCCGTTCATTCTTCGCCGCGACCGACCACGCGGCTGCGCAGCCTGCTGGCCGCCGGCGCGCTGGCGCTGGCCAGCCTGGCCTTGCCGCTGAGTGCCTACGCCGACCAGGGCTTGTGGGACGCAAGCCAGCAATGGGTCGGCACCTGGGGCACCGCCCCCGCCGGCCCACCGCTGCCGGCGCAAACCCAGACCTTTACCGACCAGACCCTGCGCCTGATCGTGCACACCAGCATTGGCGGCTCGCAAGTACGCATTCGCGTGTCGAACGAGCTCGGCAGCACGCCGCTGCGCATCGGCGCCGCCCACATCGCGCTGCGCCAGGCCGGCGCCGACATCGTGGCCGGCAGCGACCGCGTGCTGACCTTCAGCGGCGCGACCTCGATCACGGTGCCGGCCGGGGCGCCGGTGCTGTCCGACCCGGTCGACCTGAACGTGCCGGCGCTGGGCGACCTGGCCGTCAGCCTCTACCTGCCGGGCGAAGTCCAGGCCACGACGATCCACGGCTCGGCCTTCCAGACCAACTACGTGTCGCTGCCGGGCGATTTCACAGCGTCAGCCACGCTGCCGACCCAGCGCACCATCACCTCCTGGCCCTTCCTGACCGAAGTCGACGTCAGCGCACCGGGCGCCGGCACCATCGTCGCCCTGGGCGACTCGATCACCGATGGCGCGGTGACCACGGTCGACGCCAACCGCCGCTGGCCCGACCTGCTGGCGCTGCGCCTGCAAACCACGCGGGATACGGCGATGAGCGGCGCCGGCACCGACATTCGCACCGACATTCGCACCGGCACGACCGCAGGCACGGGCGCCGGCAAGGCCAACGCCGCGCAGACGTCGGCGGCGGGTGCTTCGCCGGCGCTGCGCGCGCTGAACAGCCGCCTCGGCGTGGTGAACCGCGGCATCGGCGGCGACCGCCTGCTGCGTGATCCCGGCGAGCAGCCGCTGTTCGGCCGCGCCGCGCTGGTCCGTTTCGACCGCGACGTGCTGGCAACCAGCGGCGTGCGCCACCTGATCGTCCTGATCGGCATCAACGACATCGGCCACCCGGGCACCGGCACCATCCCCGTCACCGAAACCGTGACGGCGCAGGACCTGATCGCCGGCTACCGCCAGTTGATCGCCCGTGCCCACGCCAAGGGCATTCCGGTGTACGGCGCCACGCTGACGCCGTTCGAAGGCACGATCTTCCCCGGCTATTACTCGCCCGAGAAAGAGGCCGTGCGCCAGGCCGTGAACAACTGGATCCGTGGCAGCGACGAGTTCGACGCCGTGATCGACTTCGATCGCGCCGTACGCGACCCGGCCAACCCGACGCGCATGCTGCCGGCCTACGACAGCGGCGACCACCTGCACCCGAACGACCTGGGCATGCAGGCGATGGCGAATGCGATTCCGCTCGCATTGTTCCGTTCGAGCGGAGCGGCTCTGGCGCCGGCCGGGCAGAAACTGCGCAAATAAGCGTCCCGGGTGCGCGGCAGGGTCGTCATGCCATGCGCATCTCCTTTCGCCGGTAAGGCTCGGTCTGCTTGAGCAGGCTGCAGACCGCGTCGACCACCTGGCTCGGCGCCAGCTTTTCCGGGCAGTCGTGGTGGCCTTGCGGGCAGATGCTGCGCTCGCAGTTGCGGCAGCCGACATCGTGGTTCGGCACGCGGCTCGGCACGCGCCAGGGCGTGTGCCGGGGATTGGGCAGCGCGCTCAAGTCGACCACCGGTGCACCGACCGCCGCTGCGAGGTGGGTGGGGCCGGTGTTGCTGCTCACCACCAGCGAGGCGTGGGATAGCAGCGCGCCCAGTTCGCCGATATGCAATTGCCCGGCGAACGAGTGCATGGCAGCCTGGGCCGGCCCGCGTATCCCCTCGATCAATGCCGCCTCGTGCGCCGCGCCGGTGAAGACCAGCGGGCATCGAACGCGTTCGCCCAACTCCCGCACCAATGTCTGCCAGTAATGCGGCGGATAGCGGCGCGAGGGAGCGCCGGCGCCGGGATGCAGCACCAGCCAGCGCCCGTCCGGATCGATGCCGGCTTGCCTCAACCTGCCGCGCACCGCATCGATGTCGGCGGGCACAGGGGTGAACGCCAGGCGCTCGTCGGCGATCTCGGCGCCAACGTGGCGCACCAGGTCGAGCTGGCGCTGCACTTCATGGCGCAGCATGGCGCCCGGTTCCGGATCGGCGATCCAGTCGCTCAACAACTGCTCAGGCTTCTCGCGGCAATAGGCCAGGCGCAAGGGAATGCCGGCCAGCTGGAACAGCAAGGCGGCCGGCAGCGCGCTCTGGCTGTAGGAGGTGAAAATCACGGCGGCATCGAAGCCGTGTCCGGCCAGCGTGGCGAGCCAGTCGCGGTGCTGCTCGGGCCCCAGGTCGGCGCTGCTTTTGATCCACGGCGCTTCATAGGCGATGGCGGCGTCGACATCGTCGAGGTAGGGCGCCAGCGCCGCGCCGGCAGGCGAAGCGAGCAGCGTCAGGCGGCGCTCAGGATGTTGGGCGCGCAGTGCGCGCATCGCGGGCGTGCACATCAGCACGTCGCCCAGCGCGTCGAGCCGCACGCACAGCACGTGGCGCGCCTGGTTCCAGGAGAGAGCGGGGCGCGTCATTCGTTCTCGTGGCTGGCGATGAGCACGGCGGCGGCGTACAGGTCGGGCGCCATGCGGGTGGGGATGCGGCGTGGACCGAGGCGCCATTCGCTTTCGTTGCCGTTGTCGAGCAGGATCGTGCGGCAGCCGGCGCGGTTGCCCGCTTCGACATCGTGCAGGATGTCGCCGATCATCCACGACGAACGCAGATCGACGCCGTGTTCCATCGCGGCTTTCAAAAGCAAGCCGGGCAGTGGCTTGCGGCAATGGCAGTCGATGGCATAGCGTGCGACCGTGCCGCCGGGGTGGTGCGGGCAATAGTAAAAGCCGTCGAGCATCAGGTTTTCGCGGAACAGCAGGTCGGCGATGCGGTCGCCGACCACATGCATCGCATCTTCCGGAAAGCGGCCTTCGGCAATGCCGGACTGGTTGCTGACCACGAACAAACGGTAGTCGAGCTTGACCAGCAGGCGCAGCGCCGGGCCGGCCCCGGCAGCCAGGCGGATGCGGCGCGGTTCCACGTTGTACGGCAGCCTGTCGATCAGCGTGCCGTCCTTGTCGAGAAAGATCGCTTTCATGTCAGGGCCAGGTGGTGTCGTTCATCGTCGATAGCGCCGCTTCCTGCGTTTTTTCCTGCATCACTGCCATGTCTGCTCCTGATGATGGGACGTTCCGTGAATGTCGGTGGACCTAAGCGCATGCAGCCTCCCGCTAGCTACCCGTGACCTGGCGCAGGGCGGCGTCCCAGTCGGCGCTGAAGCGCTCGATCGAAAAGCGTTCCTGGGCGCGGCGGCGCCCGGCCTGGCCGATGTCGCGCGCCAGCGAAGGACTGCGCAGCAGTTCGCGCATGCACTCGGCCAGGCGCTCGAACCGCGTGTCGGAATAGCCGTTGGCGCCGTCCTCGATGACGGTGGCCATTTCGGCGGTGGCAAAGGCCACCACCGGGATGCCGGTCATCATGGCCTCGATCACGGCCAGGCTCAGGCTGGCGTAGCGGATCGGGCTGAACAGGAAGCGGTAGTGGGCGGCAAAGGCCGGCAGCTGCGCATGCGGGATGTCGCCGATGCCGCCCAGCTCTTCGGCGGCCATGCCGACCAGGTCGAGCGGCAGTTCGGCGCGGGCGCGCAGGAACAGGTCCGGCCCCATGCGCCGCCCGCGCCTTGACAAATGGTTGCTGATGACCAGGCCACGCTCGATGTCGCCGCGGTAGCGCACGGTCTCGGGCACCAGCACGCCCTGCTCGATGACGGTGGTGGGCGTGCGTCCGTTGTCCCACATGAGCTCGTTGAAGGGCGTGACGTGGACCAGCAGCACGTTCGGGTCGTCGACGGGGTGGGGCGTGTCGGTGGGATGGGCGCGCGGCGGATCGTGTTCGAGGTAGATGCGCGGCAGGGCGCGCTGGCCCGGCGTCAGGAATGCGTATTGGTCCTTTTCCCATTGGTGAACATCCTGGAACAGGATGCAGTCGAACTCCTGGCCGCGCACCTGCGCCACCGGCAGGTCGTGCACGTTGTCGCCCCAGGCCATGTGGCCGCAGCGCCCGCCATAGCCGGGCGGGCGGCCGGGCTTCGAGAGGACGAAGAAGTCGTGCGGCGCCTGCGACAGGTAGTACAGATAGCTGCCGTGGGTGTGCCAGGTCAGGACCTTGAGTCGGCGCATGGGAACCTCAGGTGAAGCGGACGCGGTAACGGACGGCTCCGGCCAGGCGCCAGAACACCGCCAGCGGAGGGATCAGGGCCGAGGTCACGATCATCTCGGCGATATGGGACGCGGTTTTCGCTGTGCCGCGCAGGCGCTGCAGGCACAGGCGCGCGGTCAGCCCCAGCCAGGCCAGGCCGGCCAGGCCGAACACGAGGGCGCTGCTGGCAAGCCAGCCGCCCAGGGCCAGCAGCAGGGCGGCCACGGCCAGGTAATGGTCCCAGCGCGGCGCCGGCTCGACCTTGGCGCGGTAGAGGCCGGGATGCTTCTTGTAGAGCAGGGCGTCGAACACGGCGCGGCGCGTGTGCAGCAGGCTCACGCCCCAGGGCGCCGGGCGCAGCGGGTGCACCACCAGCGCTTGCGGCGCACGCACGATGCGCGCGTCGATGCCGAGCAGGCGGAAGTGCAGGTCGCTGTCTTCGCGGCAGGGCTCGGTGAAGCGTTCGTCGAAACCATCCAGGCGCTCGAGGATGCTCTTGCGGCAGAAGCAGTTGGCGGCCACGAACTCGGCGGTTTCGAGCAGGCGCGCGGTGCGCTGGTAATCGGTGGGCGTGGCCGGCAAGGGCATTTCCACGCGCCCGCACAGGACGTCGACGTTCTCGTTGAAGGCGGCCAGGCCCTGGGCCAGCCAGGTGGGCGAAGGCACGGTGTCGTCGTCGGTAAAGGCAATGATCGCGGCCTGGGCCGCACGCCAGCCGAGGTTGCGCGCCGCCGCCGGGCCGTGCTGGCCGGAATTGGCGACATACACCAGGCGCGGGCCGCGGTCGAGCGTGCGGGCGCGCCAGCCGGCCACCAGGTGCAGGGTGTTGTGGTTGGGCTCGTCGTCGACGATGATGATCTCGAAGGCGCTGCCCGGCAGGGTCTGGCGGCTGAGGGCGTCGAGGCAGCGGTCGAGCAGGTCCATGCGGCCGCAGGTGGGCACGACCACCGATACGCTGAAGGCCAGCCCGAGCGGCGGCCCGAGGCCGGTGCCGACAGTCTCCCTGTTCGTTTCTTGCATGCTCGCCTCCCTGTGTTGGCGCCCGCAGTCCATGACGACGATGAGGTCGGCGTTGACGATGGTGGACAGCGGTGCGCAATAATCAGGGTGGTTCGATTCCGCGACGAACGGTCGAGTTCCTGCGTGATGGTGTGTTCTGAATCTGAATCAAGTGCCGACGTCGCCAGGAATACGCAATACTGTTGTGTCAATCCGCCATTCGGGTGTGTTTCCATGCTCGAAAACGTCTCAGATCATTTCACAAAATTTCCTTGATGGAGAAAGATTATTCCTACATCGGGCTAGCGAATTTGCGGGCTCAGCATTGATTCAGAGCGCATGAAACCTTACTGTCGATAGTCCACGCACATCGCGGGATATAAAAAAAACCGGCCACCTCGCGGTAGCCGGTCAAGGTCCCCGGCCGAAGCCAGGGCTTATGGGAGCTGGTAAGGACGGACGATTACTTGCGCGAGAACCCAGTGTCGTCGTCCATCTTGCGGTCGCCCGCCAGGCGGTTGGCGCCGGCCGGGCTCTTCGGGTAGCCGCCGGCGGCGTCGTTCGACTGGTGCACCGGATTCGGTTCGTCCTTCATGCTGGCGCCGGGCTGCCATTCCTGGTTTTCGGTACGCGGCCCCGCGTTGCCCGGACTGCGCGGCAGACCACCGGCGACGTCGTTCGACTGGTGCACCTCGGCGCCCTGTTCGCGGCCCTGTTCGCCGGTCTGCGAGCCGGCGCGGTCGGTGCTGTCCTGGCGTTGCCGCACAGGCGTGCGCGGTAGGTCTTCGGCACGCTGGCTATTGCCCGGCTGCCCGGCCGATGCCATTTGCGCCGATTGCACCTGCTGCCCGGACTGCATGGCCTGGCTGCCGTATGCCGGCTGCATGGCAGGCTGTGATACGCCGTGATGATGGCCGAGCGAACCCCCCTGCAATTCGGGCTGGCGCGGATCCTGCGGGTTCATGCGTTCGGCCTGGGCGTTGCCGGCATAGCCGCCCTGGTGCGGTGCGACCGATACGCCGCTGCCTGCGGCGCGGTGGCCGCCGACGGGCTGCTCGAGTTCGCCCCAGGCTTGCGAATGCTGTTCCATCTGGCGCTGGTGGCTGTCGGTGATGCCTTGCGTCGGTCCGCTGCCGCCGCTCTGCTGGGTCTGCATCGAGCCGCCCGGCAGGTCCCAGCGGCTGCTTTCCTCGGTCCACGGGCCGGGACCCATGCCGCTTTGCTGGGTGCCCATCTGGTCGATGCCCTGGCGGCCCTGCTGCTGCGACGCGCCTTGCGGATAGGTGTGGTCGAGCGGGGCGTCGGGAGCGGTCTTGCCCTTGGCATTCGCATTCCACTTTTCGTTGCCGCCGTTATTGGTCTGGTTGTTCATTTCGCTGCGTTGGTTCGCGTCCATGACATTTCCTTTCACAAGACAAGTTCGCTGGCGCGGCCGCCCGGCCCATCGCCGCTGGCGCCGCCTGATCCCCTCATGATGCGCGCGCCTTCCGACATCCAGTATAGGAAGACGCAGCGGTAGTGTGTAGGACTACAACTGATGGGCATTCTTGCCTATTGACAGTTCCTTTCGTAAGTGCATTTTCTCTTGCGTGAAGTCCTACAAAGTCATCTGAAAACGTCCTATACCCTCATCCAATTGCCCTGCCTAAGATGATTTCAACCGCACGCTCATCGGCGCAATGCAGCTGGGTGCGGGCGGTAGCCTGCCGCAGGACGCGGCGGTTTTACAAGTGAACAGGGAGAACACGATCATGGCTTCGAGCAACCAAGGTAACAAGCAGGGCGGCAACCAGTCCAACAGCCAGAGCAGCGGCACCCGCAATCGCGGTTTCGCTTCGATGGACCCGGCACGCCAGCGTGAAATCGCCAGCCAGGGCGGCAAGGCAGCGCACCAGAAAGGCACCGCGCACGAATTCACTTCGGAAGAAGCACGCCGTGCAGGCAGCATGAGCCACGGTAACCGCCAATCGGCCAGCGCCGGTTCGGCCAGCGGTTCGCGTACCTCGTCGAAGAGCCGCAGCGCGAAATAAGCGGGCGGGCCGACGATGACGCGACGCGTCCCAGCCGCCGATCGGGGCGGTTGGCAAACACATGGGTGACGACAACGGGGGGCTGCATGCTCCCCGTTTTCTTTTCCGCGTCAGTTGCTGAATGCACACAATTTGGCGGTGGGATCAGGTAGAATCGCTGCGCCTTTTTCAAGCAAATCAACCCAACCTGAGGAACTTCGTCGTGAAAGAAGCGGTCATTCGTCAAGTCAAGAGCATGTCCATGTCCTGCGATCGCGTGGGCAATTCGCTGCTCGCGAAATTTTCCGCGCACGGCGCCAGCGACGTCTGCCTGCATATCCCCGCGAACATCGTGTTCTGGCTGAACAAGCATTTGCCGGTGAACCAGGACCCGACCCTGCAAGCCCCGCCGGCGCCACCGGAAATCACCCAGTTCGACTGGCAGAACCCGAACAACCCGCGCGCGATCAGCCTGAACTGCCGCGAACTGCCCGGCAAGCTGCGCATGCAGTTCAACCTCGACCGCAAGCCCGACCTGGTGCTGGTGCTCGACCGCAGCAACGTCGAACTGCTGCGCCAGATCCTGATCATGTACAGCCGCGAGCTGATCGACCTCGACGCGTAAGCCCGGCTTCCTGCCGCTCAGCAGCAGAAGGGCATGGCGGTTCCGAATCCAGTATCATGGTGGACTTTGTGAACGGGCCAAAAAGGAATCAGCCATGCCTATCAAAATCAGCCAGCTTTTCGACTCCGGCGCCATCGAGGTGGTGTCGGCCGAGAACGCGAAACAGATCGATTTGAACCTGCGCCGCGACAACAACGCGGACATCCACCAGTGGTTCCACTTCCGCCTGCAAGGCGCGCGCGGCCAGGCCTGCACGATCCGTTTCCTGAATGCCGGGCAGGCAACCTACCCGAAGGGCTTCGAGGATTACCAGGTGGCGGCCAGCTACGACACCGAGAACTGGTTCCGCGTGCCGACCAGCTTCGACGGCCAGGTCATGACCGTCAACCACACCCCTGAACTCGACAGCGTCTACTACGCCTACTTCGAGCCCTATACCTGGGAACGCCATCTGCGCCTGCTGGGCGAGGTCGCCGAGAACCCGATCGCGCGCGTGCTCGACATCGGCACCACGGTCGACGGCCGCGACATGAACCTGGTCGTGATCGGCAACCCGAACGCCGAGAAAAAGATCTGGGTCATCGCGCGCCAGCACCCGGGCGAAACCATGGCCGAGTGGTACGTGGAGGGCATGATGGATGCGCTGCTCGACGACGCCAACCCGGTCGCGCGCAAGCTGCTGCAGCGCGCCGTGTTCTACATCGTGCCGAACATGAACCCCGACGGCTCGGTGCGCGGCAACCTGCGCACGAACGCCGCCGGCGCCAACCTGAACCGCGAGTGGATGACCCCGACGCCGGAGCGCAGCCCGGAAGTGCTGTGCGTGAAGAACAAGATCCACGAGATCGGTGTCGACATGTTCTTCGACATCCATGGCGACGAAGCACTGCCGTACAACTTCGTGGCCGGCAACGAGATGCTGTCCGACTTCGGACCGGAGCGCCAGGCGCGCCAGGATGCTTTCGTGCAGCGCTACATGGCGGCCAGCCCGGACTTCCAGAACGTGTATGGCTACGCCGCCAGCAAGTACAACGAAGAACTGCTGACCCTGGCCTCGAAGTACATCGGCCACACTTTCAAGTGCCTGTCGCTGACCCTGGAAATGCCGTTCAAGGACAACGCCGACCTGCCGAACCCGCACACCGGCTGGAACGGCGCGCGCAGCGCGGCGCTGGGCGCGGCGATCCTGCAACCGATCCTGCAGACGCTGGATTAAGCCGATGGGCGTCGAGATCGAACGCAAGTTCCTGGTCGAAGGCGAGGCCTGGCGCACGCTGGGGGAGTCGACCCTGCTGCGCCAGGGCTACCTGAGCCTTGAGCCCAACCGCACGGTGCGCGTGCGCATCGATGGCGAGCGCGCTTTCCTGACCATCAAGGGCAAGAGCGTGGGCGCCAGCCGCGGCGAGTGGGAATACCCGATTCCCGTGCTTGATGCCGCCGAACTGCTCGACACCCTGTGCCAGCAGCCGCTGGTCGAGAAAGTGCGCCACCGCATCGCTAATGGGCCGCATACCTGGGAAGTCGACGAATTCCTGGGCGCGAATGCCGGCCTGGTGGTGGCCGAGATCGAGCTGGTATCCGAAGACGAAGCCTTCGAGCAGCCCGACTGGATCGGCCGCGAAGTCACCGGCGACGCGCGCTATTTCAATTCCCGACTGATTTCCCATCCTTATTCGCAATGGAAGGACCCGGCATGACCCTGCTGACCCGGCGCACAGCGCTCGCCCTTGGACTTGCGTTGTTGTTGCCGGCGGTTGCCGGAGCGGCCGACAAGCCTGCTAATCTGTCAGTTTATTTCCCGCCAGCCGGCGAGTGGGCGCACAAGACGCCTGCCGAACTCGGCATGGATCCGGCTGCACTTGCCGCCGCCGTCCAGTATGCGCAGTCGCACGAAACCGAACGCGCACTCGACTTTTCCGACCAGGACAAGACCTTCGGTACGCGCCTGGGTTCGATGCCGACGCGCCGTGCCCACACCAATGGCGTGGTGATCTACAAGGGCTATGTGGTGGCCGAGTTCGGCGACACGCAGTTTGTCGACCCGACTTATTCGGTGGCGAAGAGCATGCTGTCGACGGTGGCCGGCGTCGCCGTGCGCGACGGCCGCATCGGTCCGCTCGACGAGCCGGTGGGCAAGCGCGTGAACGACGGCGGCTATGCCTCCCCGCGCAATGCCCAGGTGACGTGGAAGCAGCACCTGCAACAGGAAACCGAATGGGAAGGCAGCCTGTGGGGCAAGAACGCCGATTTCGTCGGCAAGGAAGCCTTTGGCGCGGGCGAACGCAAGCCGCGCGCCTTGGCGGCGCCGGGCACGCACTACGAATACAACGACGTGCGCATCAACCGCTTCGCCCTGTCGCTGCTGCGCGTGTTCGATCAATCGGTGCCTGAGGTGTTCCAGGAACAGGTGATGGACCCGATCGGCGCCTCGCATACCTGGAAGTGGGTGCCTTACACCAACAGCTACGTCGAGCTGCACGGCAAGCTGACGCCATCGGTCAGCGGCGGCACGCGCTGGGGCGGCGGCATGTGGATCAACTCCTGGGACATGGCGCGCTTCGGCTACCTGTGGCTGCGCGGCGGCCAGTGGAACGGCCGCGCCGTGCTGCCGGCGGCCTACGTGAAGGAGGCCCTGGCGCCGAGCGCCAACGGCCCCGACTACGGCTATTTGTGGTGGTTGAACACGGAGGGCAAGAACCTGCCGGGCCTGCCGGCGAATGCCTATGCGGCACTCGGCGCGGGCAGCAACACGATCGTCGTCTCGCCGGACCACGACCTGGTGGTGGTGTGGCGCTGGCATGCGGGTAATCCGGCCGAGTTTGCCAAGCGCGTGATTGCCGCGATCCGCTAAGCCGAAACGGAGCGCAGAAACGACATCGCCCGCTACCGCCGTAAAGGCAGTAGCGGGCGATGTTCTTTACACGCCAGCTTTTAGTGGAAGTGCTCCCTGCCCGCCGGTGCATCGTCCGGCATCTCGGCATGCACCAGCTCGCCCGACGGATCGGCGAACAGCGGCGCACCGCAGTCGTCGCAGTACTCGACCACGTACTGCTCGTTGATGCGCTTGATGTGGGTGACGCCGGCCTCGTTCAGGTAGGCGATGATCTCGTTGACCGGGGTCAGCGGAGCGGGCAGGGCGCCGCCGAAGGTGCCGCCTTCCATCGGCGTGCCTTCTTCATCTTCCTGGCCATACAGCGGCCAGACGATTCCGTATACCACTTCCGGGCTCTGGCGCAGGGTGAAGCCGACGCGGTATTCGTCGACCTGACCATCGGCCGCTTCCTCGCCGAAGCCGGCAATCACGGCGCGCAGGTCGGACGGCTCGACGTCGAGGGTGTTGGTCAGATAGTGGACGGCGGCGCGGATCGATACCGGACGGATCAGCTTGTCGGCTTCGCGGCAGGCCACGTAATACGCTTCCGGCAGCAGCAACTCGACGCCGCAGCCAGGCAGCAGGCGCGCGACGTTGGCGGTGGCCTGGTCGCGCCAGGCCGTCAGGGCGTTGTTGCGCTCGGTGGCGAAGTTCAGCTGGTGCTGGGGTTCCTGCCAGCGGAACAGCGGCGCGCCGGCCGGGGCGACGATCGCCACCAGCAGGTAGCGCGTGTCGGCCAGGAAGGGCGCGGTGTCCGGCGCGCGCACAGCCGGCTTGACGCTGCCGCCCTTGTGCGCGGCGGCGGCCAGCTTGTGGGTCAACCCATAGGTTTCGGCATGGGTGCGCGGCAACTGGTCGATCGCGTACAGCGTCGGCGCCATGGCCACGCGCGTGCCCTCGGCCAGCAGGTGGGCCGAGAAGTGCGCCTGCAGGGTGTTCAGCAGTTCCGGCGGGATCGTGCCCGAGCCGATGGAAAAGCGGGTCCAGGCCAGGATCGGGGCGGCCACGAGCAGGGCCTGCCAGGTGACCTCGGCGCCATCCTGCTGTTCGACCATCGTCGACGATTCGCTGACCGCCTCGACGCCATCCATCAGCACGTCGTAGGCGGCAAGTTCTTCCTTGAACAAGGCGTTGAGTGCGGCGTCGATGCTATCCTGGTGATTGGTCTTGAGCAGTTTTTGCAGTTGCGTATCCAGTTGCTTTTCCCATGCCCGTTCTTCGACGCGACTGGCGGACTGTACGATGGCCTGGGCAATGCTGGAGAGACGCTGGCTTTCTGCGGAGAGTTTGTGGGATGAATCTTTGGAAGGACGACGCATGGCGCTAGGGAGTCTCTTTGTGAATGGCTAAAGTTCGGGGCGAGGATCGAAAGTCCAAGGGGTCATGATAAACCCATATCTCCGGTATTGTAGTTGATTCGGCCACATGCCATGAACACAAGGGTTCGGCGCCGCCAAGCGTGGCGTGCCAGCGCTCTATCTCAACAGTTGTGGCGAAAAGCGCACGCTGCTGTGCTGTGGCTACCGTAGAAATACGGGGTGGGCGTGCTCTCGCCTTGCCAAACATGACAATAAAAATCATAATGCGAATCGTTCTCATTATATTTACGTATGATTCGTCTCTCGCAGCGACATACCGATAACAAAAACGATCCGACAACATGAACAAGCACGCAGCGCCAGCAAGCCAGACCACCACCTCTTTCATCCGTAGCCGCAAGCACCTTCGCAACGCACCTCTCGTCACCGGTTCGGCCCTGGCCGTGCTGGCCACGCTGGGCGTGCCCGCCGCCCAGGCCGACACCGGCCATAAAGACATCGACCCGTCTGTCCCGGTGGTCGAAGTCACCGGCGCCAACCGCCGCGACGTCCAGGCCCCGGTGCTCTCGAGCTCGGACAAGTTCACCGCGCCGCTGCTGGACACGCCGAAGTCGGTCACCGTCATCGGCCAGGAAGTGATCGCGCAAACGGCCGCCGTGACGCTGGCCGATGCCCTGCGCACCGTGCCTGGCATCACCATCGGCGCCGGCGAGGGCGGCAACCCGGTCGGCGACAACGTCTTTATTCGCGGCTACAACGCCCAGACCGACACTTATGTCGACGGCATCCGCGACGCCGGTTCGCAATCGCGCGAGATCTTCAACCTGGAGCAGGTGGAGGTCGTGAAAGGCCCGAACTCGGCCTACGGCGGGCGCTCCTCGGCCGGTGGCGGCATCAACCTGGTCAGCAAGACTGCCCAGGCGGATAATTTCTCGAACGCCAGCGTGGGCGTGGGCAGCCACGACTACCGCCGCGTTACCGGCGACCTGAACCGCACGGTGAACAACGACATCGCCTTCCGCCTGAACGTGATGGCCCACGAAAACAACGTGGCCGGCCGCGACGTGGTCGGCGGCGACCGCTGGGGTATCGCGCCGACGGTCACCTTCGGCCTGACCGGCCCTACCAAGGCCATCCTCAGCTACTACCACCTGAAGACCAGCGAAATCCCGGACACCGGCATCCCATTCAACAACCCGTTCGCCAGCGGCGCGAACGTGGCGCTGAACGGCAACGGCACCCCGATCGATGTCGACCGTTCGACTTTCTACGGCCTGGTGAACCGCGACTTCCGCGACACGAAAACCGACATCGGCACCGTCGACCTGCGCCACGACTTCGGCAACGGCCTGGTGCTGCGCAACGTCACGCGCTACGGCAAGACGAAGAACGACTACGTCTGGACCCAGCCCGACGACTCCAAGGGCAATGTCCTGTTGTACGGCACCGTCTGGCGCCGTACCAACACCCGCGTCACCGACACCGAGACCGCGGCGAACGCCACCAGCCTGTCGGGCAAGCTGACCACGGCCGGCATCAAGCACAGCTACAACGTCGGCGTCGAATTCAACCGCGAAACGACCGAGCGCGGCAGCTATGTGTTCACGCCGGGCACCAATAACCCGCTGACCAACAACACCGTCTGCGCGACCTCGGGCGCGGCCACCGGCTACAACTGCGCGCCGCTGAACAACCCGAATCCCTACGACCCGTGGGTGAGCACGCGCACGCTGTCGCCGGCCGTCACCGAGATCGCAACCCGCACCCGCGCCGTCTACGGCTTCGACACCATCGAGTTCAATCCGCAGTGGATGCTGAACCTGGGTGCGCGCTGGGATGACTTCTCGAGCGAACTGAACGTGAGCAACGCGCCGGCCTCGCGTGCCCGCGTCGAGAGCAGCTTCGATACCTACCAGGCCGGCCTGGTGTTCAAGCCGTCCGCCAACGGCAGCGTCTACCTGTCCTGGGCCACCTCGGCCACGCCGCCGGGCAACGACGGCGGCGACGGCCTGGATGGCCTGACGGTGGCGATCCAGAACCTGGCGCCGCAGACCAGCAAGAACATCGAGCTCGGCACCAAGTGGGAAGTGCTGAACAACCGCCTGTCGGTGAACGCGGCCATCTTCCAGAGCAAGATGAACAATGCTCGCGTGACCTCGCCGGACGGCACCAGCCAGAACGTCGGCAAGCGCGAGATCCGCGGCTTCGAGACCGGCTTCTCGGGCAAGCTGACCAACGCATGGCAAGTGTTTGGCGGCTACACCTACCTGGATGCCACGGTCGAGGACAATGGCTTCGTGAACACCGGTACCACCGCCGCACCGGTGTGGACGCCGTCGCCGTACAACGGCAACGCCTTCCCGACCACGCCGAAGCACGCCGCCTCGCTGTGGACCTCCTACGCCTTCGGCAAGAACATCACGGCCGGCATCGGCATGAACTACGTCGACCGGGTGTATGCCAACGTCAACAACACGAAGTACGCGCCGAGCTACACCCGCTTCGACGCCATGGCCAGCTATGTGCTGAACAAGAACGTGGCCTTCCAGCTGAACGTGCAGAACCTGGGCGACAAGGTCTACTTCGACCGCGTGTCCTCGCCGCACTACGCAGGCGTGGGCGCCGGCCGTTCGGCAACGCTGACGGCCAACCTGAAGTTCTAAGGTCCAGGCATGTTTTACAAGGCCCTTCTCGCTCCTGGCGGGGAGGGCTTTTTGTTTGCAACGAAAGGAATGCGAGCATGATGGTGCATATCCCCGGCGTCCTGAGCCGGGAGCAGGTGGCGCAGATGCGCAAGCGTCTGATTGAAACCGACTGGGTCGACGGCCGCGCCAGCGTCGGGGCGCAGGGCGCGCAAGTGAAACGCAACCGCCAGCTGGCCGAGGGCTCGCCGCTGGCGCTGGAACTGGGCGGCATGGTCAGCGCGGCGCTGATGGCCAACCCGCTGTTCTTCTCGTCGGTGCTGCCGCTGCGCATCCTGGCGCCTTATTTCAACAGCTATGGCGGCGGTGAACATTACGGGCTGCACGTGGATGGGGCCATTCGCGCCCAGCGGCCGGGCATGCCGGCACTGCGAGCCGATGTGTCGACCACGGTGTTCCTGAGCGATCCGGACGAGTACGATGGCGGCGAGCTGGTGGTGGTGGATGCCTACGGTACGCACGAGGTGAAATTGCCTGCCGGGGATGCGATCGTGTATCCGTCGGGGAGCGTGCACCAGGTGCTGCCGGTGACGCGCGGCGAGCGGGTCGCGTCGTTCCTCTGGACCCAGAGCATGGTGCGCGACGACGGCAAGCGCGCAATGCTCTTCGAGCTCGACACCCACATCCAGGCGCTGCGCGGCGCGCACGGCGAATCCGAGGCCACGGTGGGGCTGACCGGGCATTATCACAACCTGCTGAGGATGTGGGCCGAACTCTGATGCTGCGGCGATGTGCCGGCAAAGAGCGGTTTGGCAGGAAGTGGTTGGGCAGCGGCTACGCACTGACGGCAGCGTAGCGCGCCTTGCGGGCGTTGCTGGCGCCGGGACAATTGTTTTAGGCTATGACAGCTATGACAGCTATGACAGCTATGACAGCTATGACAGCTATGACAGCTATGACAGCTATGACAGCTATGACAGCTATGACAGCTATGACAGCTATGACAGCTATGGCGGCTATGACAGCTATGGCAGCTACGGCACGAGGCCGCCTGCGAGCTTGAGCAATTGTTTTGGTTAAATCACTAGGCAGGAGAGGGCGGGGAGGCTTTGCCAGCCCCTCTGAAATCCTGTCTCGTTTGGCCTGTGCATCGTGTCGCATCCTGTCTCGTTTTGTCCCGAAAAATAACGAGACAAGAAAAGACAGGATGCGACAGCTTTTCCACCCCAAACGAGGCAGGTTTTCAGAGGCCCTCTTCTGCCTTTCCCGGTCCCTCTCCGGCCTGGCTAGGCCCTCGACTTAGAACGAATCTCAGAACGAATAATCCACCCGGGCATACATCGAGCGCCCATTGATGCCGAAGGGGCAGGTTTCCCAGCAGTGGGTAAAGCCCATCGACGGGAAGGGATTGGTGGCCGAGCCCTGCCAGCGTGTCGGGTAGGTGTCGAACAGGTTGTTGATGCCGGCCGACACGCTCAGCGCCTTGCTGAAGGAATAGCGCGAGGTCAGGTCGACGATCCACTTCGCGTTCCATGTCTGCACGTCTGGCGTGAAGCCCTGGCCCTGCACCTTGCCGAAGTAGTTGGCGCGGGCGGTCACGTTCCACGGGCCCGTCGTGTAGTCGGCCGCCAGCACGTGGTGCTGGCGCGGCTGTCCGCGTTCGATCAGGGTCACCTGGGTATCGTCGAACAGCTGCTCGCCCGTCAGGACCGGCGATTGCGAATGGCGGTCCTTCACCTTGGTCTTGTTGAAGCCCAGCTGGCCGGACAGCACCAGCGTCGACCCTGCGCCGCGCGTGGTGTGCTGGGCTGTCAGGTCGAAGCCGTCGGTGCTGGTGTCGATGGCGTTGGTGAAGAACTGGGCCTGGCCCACGCGCAGCGGCACCAGCAGCGCGCCGATCGGGCAGCGCACCGGATCGACGCACTGGCCGTCCTCGGCCTGGAGGACGCTCGAGAACACGATGCGGTCGTCGATGTCGGTGCGGTACAGGTCCGCAGTGACCGAGAAGTTCTTGCTCGGGCGCAGGATCAGGCCGACGCTGGCATTCTTCGACTTTTCCTCCTTGAGCGGCGAAATGCCGAAGGCCTGGGTCACGGCGCTGCCCTCGCGCGCGGTGAGCGTTTCGGTCAGGGTACCGTCCTGGTTCAGGTTGGTCGAGACCGAGCTGTAGAACTTCTGCTGCACGCCGGGCGCGCGGAAGCCGGTGGAAAGGCTGCCGCGCACGCCGACGGTCGGCGACGGATCCCAACGCGCGCTCAGCTTGCCCGTCGTGGTCGAGCCGAAGTCGGAATAGCGCTCATGGCGCAGCGCCGCGCCCACGTTCACCTGATCGCCGAACTTGCGTTCGAGGTCCAGGTAGAGGGCGATGTTGTGGCGCGCTTCGTCGACCACGTTCGATGGCGTGTAGCCCGGGAAGCCCTGGATGCCGCTCGCCGCGACGCCGCCGAAGCGGTTGAGGATCAGCTTGGCCGGATTGTTGGTGCGCCCGTACTGGTAGGACACCGGGTCGCCGGCGACGATCTCGTAGCCGTCGCGGCGCCATTCGAAGCCGGTGGCCACGTACAGCGGCGCGCCGCCCACCTGCACCGGTCCCTTGAAGTCGAGGTTGAAGGTGGTCTGGTTGAACTTCAGGGCGCCGGTATCCGCCTCGGTGGGCGACTCGCGCAGGTTGTCTTCGTAGTAGTAGCTGACGTTGATCGAATTGCGCTCGTGGAAGGCAAGTTCGCTGCGGCCATGGTTCACGCTGGCGTCCATGCTCCACTCGCTGCCCAGCTCGTGGCGGTAGCCGAATGCCAGCGAGGCATCCTTGACGGTGGTAACGATGTTCGGCAGGAAGCCGTTCGGATAGATCTCTGGTACCGTGCGCCCATCCTCGGCCGGGCGGAAGAAGCCGCCGGAGTCGCCCTTGCGTTTCGAGGCGCCGCCGAAGACGTAGAACTCGCCACCGTTCGAGCGTACCGGCAGCGCTGCGTTCACCCACAGGTAGGCGTCCTTGGCATTGCTGTCGCCGATGCGCTGGGTCACGCGCGGTGGATCGACGCGCGCGGTGTCGACGCCGGCGCGGTTGGTCTCGTCGCGCTTGCGCCCCTCCAGCGACAAATTCAGGTAACCGCCGTCGCTGCCCAGGGCAAAGCCCTTGTGGATGCTGGCCGAATAAGTGTCGCCGTCGCCTTCGCTTGTCGTACCGATGTTGGCGCTGAACTGGCCGAGGTCGGCGCCTTTCTTCAGGATGATGTTGATGACGCCGGCAATCGCGTCCGAGCCGTACTGGGCGGCGGCGCCGTCGCGCAGCACCTCGATGCTCTGGATCGCGGACAGGGGAATCGCGTTGATGTCGGTGCCGGCCGAGCCGCGGCCGATGGTCTGCTGCACGTTCACCAGCGCCTGCTGATGGCGGCGCTTGCCGTTGATCAGGACCAGCAGCTGGTCGGGGCCGAGGCCGCGCAGGGTGGCGGGGCGGATGATGTCGGTGCCGTCGCTGATGAAGGTGGTGGTGAAGTTGAACGACGGGTCGAGGTCCTGCAGCACCTTGCCGAGTTCCTGCATGCCGGTCGACTGCATGTCCTTGAGGTTCACCAGGCCCACCGGCACCGAGGTGTCGAGCGCGGTCTTGGCCTGGGTGCGCGAGCCGAGCACGATCACCTGTTGCAGCGGTTCGGTTTCCTGCGCTTGCGCCGGTGCGAAAGCAGCGGCGATCGCGCAAGCCAGCAGCGCGCGTTGTAGCGTTTGTTTCTTCATTATTCTCGTCCCCTGAATGTTTGTTACGCCATCGAGTGCATCCGTATGTCATTTGTACTGACAACCCATCATAACTAAACGTTATCTCTTAGCAAGCTTTAGTTATGCTGCATTGAAAATGTGGTCCGGGTGACACACTCGGCAATGTTGCTTGACAGGCATGGGCGTGCGAGGATAGGCGGATGAGCTTCGAAACAGACAACCGGGCCTTTTTCGAGGCGACCATCAACGCCCGGCCTGCCTGCTATTACGCGCCGGGCGGCGTGGAAGACGCGCTGGCGCTGGCGCTCGAGGACGCACGAGCCGACCGCGGCTACCAGTACCTGTTGAAGAACGGGCAGGGCGCCATCCTCGGACGCGTCAACCTCGGCCAGGTGCGGCGCGCGCATTTTCAATCTGCGGTGCTGGGCTACCGGATCGCCGAAGCAGAATGCGGCAAAGGGTATGCGGGCGAAGCGGTGCGGCAGGTGCTGGGAATCGCGTTCGGCGAGCTGGATCTGGCCAGGGTCGAGGCCGATTGCCGGGTGGAGAACGCGGCGTCGGCGCGCGTGCTGCTACGTAACGGCTTCACGCAGTTCGGTCATTCCCGGCGCAGTTTCGAACTGCATGGCGCATGGCATGACCGGCTGCATTTCGAATGCCATGCGTTGGCGCGCCAGGCACCTGGACCGAACATGCATGCCGGCATTTTATTTGTTGCTGTCATGTAAAGGTATCGGTAGGATGGCTGTTCCCGTTCCTGCCGGAGTTGCCGATGCCGCGCCTCGTGAAGCTGCTGTCCGTCCTGTTCCTGTCGCTCCCCATCCTCGCCGGCGCCGCCTGCGAAGACCCAGCCAAACCGATCGACGAGCAGGGCTTCGTCGCCATCAACGGCATCGAGCAATGGGTCACGATCAAGGGCCAGCGCTGCGGCAATCCGGTGGTGCTGATGGTGCACGGCGGCCCCGGCAACCCGCTCACGCCCACCGCCCACAATGTCTTCGCTACCTGGGAAAAGGACGTCACCCTGGTGCATTGGGACCAGCGCGGCGCGGGCATGACGTATGGCCGCAATCGCCCCGGCGAAGACGAAGCCCTGACGATGGAGATCTTGACCGCCGACGGCCTGGCAGTGGCCGACTACGCCGCGCGTCATCTCGGCAAGCGCAAGCTGCTACTCTGGGGCAGTTCCTGGGGCTCGATGCTGGGCATCCAGATGGCGCACGCGAAGCCGGCGCTGTTCGACGCCTACATCGGCGCCGTGCAGGTGATTTCGTACAAGGACAACGAGGCGGCGATGTACGATAAGCTGCTGGGGCTGGCGCGCGCCGCCGGCGACAAGGACGCCATCGACAAGCTCGAAGCGCTCGGTGCGCCGCCCTGGACGAATCCGCGCGCCTTTGGCATCGCCCGCCGCATCGACCGCAAGTACGAGGCGCTGGTGACCGATCCGGCGCCCGCCACGTGGTGGAAGCCTGCGCCCTTGTACACAACGCCGAAATACGAAGCCGATTACGAAGCCGGCGAGGATTATTCCTTCCTGCAGTTCGTCGGCCTGAAGGGCGACGGCATGTTCTCGCGCTTCGACTTGTACCGGATGGGCACGCGTTTCGAACTGCCGGTGTATTTCGTCATGGGCGGGGAAGACCTCCTGTCCGCGCCCGAGGTGGCGCAGCGCTACTTCGACCGCATCGAGGCACCGCACAAGCGCTTCGTGGTGGTGCCGCGTGCCGGCCACGATCCGAACGAGCCGATGATCGCCGCCCAGCTGCAAGTCTTGCGCGAAGCGGCGGCGCTGGCGCGCTGATGCGGCCCACGTCAAGGAGCTGGCAAGCCCGCTCCTTGTTCACGTGCGCCGCATCACCATTCAGGTTTTGCCGTTGCGTTTGCGCGCCGCCATGCCGGCGCCCAGCATCGCGATGCCGAACAGGGCCAGCGAACCCGGCTCCGGCACTTCGCTGTCGACTTCGTTCAGCTTGAACTGGCCGTTGCCGCTGATGAAGAAATACTGGCGCGGCGCGTTCGCGTAGTCGGTCCCATCGCAGCCAGGGCCCGTGAAGCCGGCGAATTCGCAGGCCACTTCGTCAACCAGCCTGTCGCTCGGGTCGCCGATGGCATTCGCATTGGTAAAGGCAAAAGCGAGGATGGATTCCTCCGACAAGTCGTCCCCGTTCGCACGGAAGAAGTAGCCTGGGGCGAGACCGCCTGCCGAGGCCTGCGCGAACACGCTGACCTGGCCATTCGTGGTCGGGGCGCCCGTTGAATCGACCAGGCCGCCGCCGCCGGCCAGCACGTCGAAGGAGGCAATCAGGTTGCCGAGATTGGCGCCATAAATGCCTTCCGTACCGCTGTACTGGTTATTGGTGGGGTTCTGGTACATCCGGATGGTGCCGCCTGAGAAGGTGAATGCACCGCTGGTCTCACCTGTGCCAAAGCTGCCTGTGCCAGTGCCTTCGAAGACCGCGGAGATATTCCCGCCCTGGTAAGTCATGGGGAAAAGCATCCCGTTCGAGTCGGCCTGCGTCAAATTGAACACGGCATATTCGCGGAACGAGAAACTGCTCCCACCGGTCGGGTTCAGCGTGATGAAGGCATTGCCATTCACATCCAGGTATTCGTTGATCTCCTGCCCGCTTTCGAAGCCGCCTCCATTCGGATTGAAAACCCAGTCGTTCAAGACAGTTTGCCCCTGCGCTGTCCCCATCGACACCGCGATTGCGGTAGCCAGGGCCAGTTTCTTCAGAAGTTTCATGATAGCATCCTCGTCAATGGTTGAGCGGTGCCGCCACCGCACAGAGGTACAAGCAAACTGCATACCTGCGTATTGACGCCCTTGCAAATCAATGGCTTGTCATGACGTTCGTCACGAGAGAGGTGGAAAGTGTAAAAAATCCTGATCTCTACAGTAATGAAAATTGCTGGTGAGATAGAGGTAATTTGCCCATCAGCACGCGTCAAGACGAAAAAAGGGCCGGCCCCTTGCGGGAACCGGCCCTTTCCATGCAAGCCCGCTAGCGCGGGCTCGGGATTACGCAGCCAGCAGCTGGCGCAGCACGAACGGCAGGATGCCGCCATGCTTGTAGTAGTCGACTTCGATCGGGGTGTCGATACGCAGCAGGACCTGTACTTCTTGCGTCTGGCCGTCTTCACGGTGAATGACGAGGGTAGCCTGTTGCTGTGGCTTGATCTCGCCTTCCAGGCCCTTCAGGTCGTAGGTTTCCTTGCCGGTGATGCCCAGGGTCTCGACGCTGTCGTTGCCGATGAACTGCAGCGGCAGCACGCCCATGCCCACCAGGTTCGAGCGGTGGATACGCTCGAACGAACGGACGATGACTGCCTTCACGCCCAGCA
>Ga0209023_10001145_pt1 | contig 36535 bp, 36 predicted proteins | sample LakOneMetagenome_FD_187468 | JGI IMG/M metagenome (GOLD analysis project Ga0209023, IMG submission 187468) | Freshwater and sediment microbial communities from Lake Erie, Canada (SPAdes) (version 2) | ecosystem: Environmental > Aquatic > Freshwater > Lentic | place: Lake Erie, Canada...
CCTGGTCGGGCGCGGTCGCAAGCTCCCTTATTTCCCCCGACCAGCCGTGCACTTCGGCACTCCCGCTCTCTATCGATTCTCTTGCCAGACAGGCAAAAAAATCAGTTGATGGAGAGAGAATCAATGACTAACAGCACCGCCCAGATGGGCACCATAGAACACATCGATCCGAACCTGATCGTGGTCGAGGCCAACGTCCGCACAGCAGCGAACCTGCCGCCTGAATTCGTCGCCAGCATCAAGCAGAACGGCGTCGTCACGCCGATTCTCGCGCGTCGTGACGAGCAGGGCAATGTGATTGTGCGGGCCGGTCAGCGCCGCACCCTCGCCGCTCGGGAGGCCGGACTGGCGACGATTCCGGCGTACATTGTCGATGCCGACGAAACGACCGTGGACCGTATCGTGGTGCAGATGGTGGAGAACGACCACCGTGAAGCGGTCACCGACGCTGACCGGGTTGCCGCGTTCCAGCAGCTCGCCTTCGAAGGCCTGACCCCGGCAGTGATCGCCAAGCGCACCGGCAGCAAGCCCGCCACGGTGAAGGCCGGAATCGCCGTCGCCGCGAGCAGCACTGCGGCGTCCGCGATCGTCAGTCACTCGCTGACGTTGGATCAGGCTGCGGCGTTGATTGAGTTCGAGGGTGACGACGAGACGGTCAGTGACCTGATCGACGTGGCCACGAGCAGGCCGGAGCAGTTCGCCCACGCGACGCAGCGCGCCCGCGATGACCGCGCGGTCGCCCTGATCAAAGCCGAAGCAACCGCCGACCTGATCGCGCGCGGGTTCCTCGTCTTTGACCGGGAACCGAGCTACTACGAAGCAGGCGCGCCCGTTCGCCTCAGCGAACTTGTCACCATCGACGGGGCACGCGTCAAGCTTGAGGACATCACAGACACGGTGGGCCGTGCCGCGTACGTTCGCGCGTACCGGGCCGGTGAGGAAGCGAGCGTGAGTTACTACCTGACCGATTTCAAGGCAGCCGGGTTCCGCAAGGAAACCAGCAGTGGAGTTGCCAGCGGCCCGATGACTGAGGAGCAGAAAGCCGAGCGGAAGACCCTGATCGCCAACAACAAAGCATGGGCCTCCGCCGAGGTCGTACGCCGGGAATGGTTGGCCGAGTTCCTGAGCAGGAAGACGCTCCCGAAAGACACCGGCAAGGTCATTGCGCAGGGCCTGACCGTGCACCGTAGCGCCGTCGGCAGCGCCGTCACCAACGGCAGTGTTCTCGCGCACGGGCTGCTGGGCATTGAGCGCGGCGGGTTCTGGGATGCGGACAAGCTCGCCGCGCTGGTGGAGCACTCCCCCACCAAGGCGCAGCACGTCACCCTCGCCGTGACCCTCGGCGGCATCGAAGACAGCACCAGCAAGGGAACGTGGCGCTACCCCGACGCCAGCAAAGAACTGTACTTTCAGCAGTTGGCCGCGTGGGGCTACGGCCTCAGCGACGTCGAGCAGCTCGTCGTCGTCACGCCCACAACGCCCAACACCGAAACCACCGCTGACGCACCCGCCGAGCTCGTCGACGACGCGGAAGGCGACGACGAGCCCATAGAGTAACCGGAAGCCCGGCGTGACGGCCCCCCTGTCACGCCGGGCGCTCCCCCGGCACCGGCACGGAGGCCGGAACCTCAGTTTCAGGCGTGATATCCCCGTGAGAAACCAGTGCTCTCTCAGTAGTGGGATCCGTGAACCCGGCTCGGGCGACGCGAAACGGAAGCAGCGGCGCGCCGCAGCCCTGTTCCCTCATGGAACGGCGGCGCGGCCGCCGTGCTGTTCTGCCAGGGTGGAGCCGCTGCGCGGCACTGTGTTTCTCGTGCTTTTTGACCATTCCGGCCGGTCATCGTAGCTTCCTCCGCGGTTTCGTTCCGGGCTTTCGCGGCATATCCTCACTCGCTGCGCTCCCTCCGGTATTCCACGACCCTGCACTACACCGCTCACGGTCGCTATCGATTCTCTCGCCGGAAGGCAAAAAACAAGTTGTCCCAGGAGAGAGAGACACCATGAACACACTCACCATCACCCCCCACCTCACCACCGCGACCGCCGCACTGGCCAACCAGGACCTCAGCGCCGACGCGATCGCCCGCGCCGTCTGGACCACCATCGGAGAACCCGGAGACACCCAAGCCGGAGAACTCATCGCAGCAGTAGGAGCCGCCGACGCGCTCACCATCCTGTGCCAGGGCGACGACAACCCCGCAGGAATAGACCTGACGAATCTGAGGGAGCGCGTATTCCCCCGCGTCGCTGACAGCGCCATCGTGACGGCAATGCATGCCGCCGAAAGAGTTGGCGCAGTCCTGATTACGCCGGAGTACCCGCACTGGCCCGCCAGATTCGCCGACCTTGGCCCGAGCGCCCCGCACGCCCTCTGAGCCCGGGGCAACACCGCCCTACTGGTCGCCCCGAAACGCTGGTAATAGGCGGTGTAGACATCCGCGCTATAGCCCCAGGATTGGCGTAGGCCCGGTTGGTCTGAGCCCCTTTTTGGCGGCACCCGTAGATTCTCGACCAAAGGGCTCAAACGATCGGCTCCCACGCGTTACCAGCATCAATTTTTATTGGTTGTGTTCAACGCAACCAATAACGTGTTATACTTGTCTCATGGACAACTATTACGGACCGGAAGTGACAGCATGAGACTCGGTGGACTTGCAGAAGTGGCGGCCGAGCTCGGCGTCACCACGCAGCGCATCGCAGTGCTGCGCCAGCGCGCAGACTTTCCCGACCCCGCAGGCGAGATTGCCCAGGGACCAATCTGGGATCTCGATGTCGTACGAGCATGGAACGGTTCCGGCCTTCGTCAGAAGACAGCCGGGAGGCCCAAGGCAGATGTCACAACCCGGACACTGGGCGGACGATTCATACTCGAAGTCCCACCGATCGGCAGTGGTGGCTTTGCCGACGTCTACCGCGCGACAGACCGCAAAACTGGCGACCTGGTAGCTGTGAAGGTTCTCCGCGATACGGCCTCGGTCGACCCGGAAGCTATCAGCCGATTCACCCGTGAGCTCCGGCTCCTCGAGGGGCTCGAGCATCCGAATGTCATCTCAGTCATCGCTCAGGGCGAGACCGACGGCCTGGACGTCTGGTACGCGATGCCCCTGGCGCAAGGAAGCTTGGCCGACTTTATTTACAAGATCGGTGGCAGCCCGCCCCTGATCGTCGACATCATGCGACAGGTCTGCGCGGGACTGACCTACATTCACAGCAACGGAGTCCTCCACCGTGATCTGAAACCGGCCAACGTGCTTCGGTTAGAGAGTGGCGAGTGGGCAGTATCCGACTTCGGCCTCGCAGTCGAGGTCGAGCGAGGCACGACTCCGCTGACCTCGACGCTCCGTGCCGGCATGGGGTCATGGGTCTACGCAGCCCCCGAGCAGTGGGCACGAGCACGCAGCGCGGATCACCGATCGGACATCTACAGCCTGGGAAAGATTCTCCAGGAGCTGGTTACGCAGGAATACCCTGTGAACACCGACATGCCGGCAAGCCCGATGCGACCAGTTGTCGAACGCGCAACTGCGAACAGCCCCGCTGGCCGATACGCCACCGTCGAAGAGCTCCTCGAGGCACTCGAGCGTGCCCTCGGCACTCACGAAGAGCATGAGAACTGGGAAACCCGCGAACAGGCAACTGAACGGCTTCGGGACAGGATGCTGAGCCCCTCCACGACACCATCCGACCTCATCGAAGTACTGGATTGGGCGGTCGCTCTCGACGAGACCAACGAAGAAGACATGAAGGCGCTTAGCCGGGTGCTGCCCTGGTGCACCTCCTCATCGATCGAGTTCCTTTGGAAACGAGACCGAGGCGCCTTCCGTCGAATCTTCGAACGCTTCACCGACTACACGAAGCGCAGCGGATTCACTTTCGAGTACTGCGACGTGCTGGCCAACTTCATGCGACGAGCTGTCGACGAGACTACCGACTCCAGCATCATGCGCATGGCAGTCAGCGCCCTCGCGGAGCTGGGACCTGACCACAACCGTTGGCATGTCCGAGACGTCCTCGTGTCTGTCCTGCAGGACATCAAGACGGAGGAGATGTCGATGGCAGCCATTGAGGGCCTGCGCTCCGTCGGACGCAACCAAGTGACCTGGTCCATCACGGACTTCACGGTCCGCACCCTGCCACCAGCCATCCGGGCCGGTATCGCCGACTGGATCAGCGAGGCCGGTTGATGGCCTTGAAGAAGGCAAACCGAAGGGAGGTGATCACATGACCAGAGGAAGAAAAGCTCCCGCAGGAGCTCGGGCGCGGAGCGCCGTCTCGGGGCGCTTCGCGAAGCTGAGCTACGCGAAGCGCAACCCAAGAACGACCATCGTCCACAAGAAGAAGAGCTGAGCGGCTGAACCTCACGTGGAACCGGGGCGGGATCGTCATCGCAGGCGATCTAGCTCCCAGCATAGACACAAAACAAGCGTCATCAATGTTTGGAGCACACCATCAAGACCGACCACTACGCCGAGACGACCCCGTTCGTCGCAGCCAACCCCGACCTCCGCGACCCACAAGTCGAGGCTTTCGAGGCCATCGCCCAGCACGACTTCGAGGCACCCGACGGCAGGGAAGTCTCTGTCGTCCTCCCCGTCGGATGCGGAAAGTCGGGCCTCCTCGCCTTGGCGCCCTTCGCAGTGAGATCGAAGCGGACTCTGCTCGTCGCGCCGAACCTGAAGATCGCGAAGCAGCTCCTCAATGACCTCACCCCAAGCGACCCCAAGTACTTCTATCTCAAACGCAACGTGCTGTCCGACCCGCCCTTCCCGGAACCAGCGGAGATCCGAGGAAGCTCGGGCAACGTCAGCGACCTCCACGAAGCGGACATCGTCGTGACCAACATCCAGCAGCTCCAACGCGAAAATAACAAGTGGCTCGCAGGTCTCCCCGACGACTTCTTCGATCTCATCCAGTTCGACGAAGGCCACCACAATGTTGCCGAGAGCTGGGACGTACTTCGCCGGAAGTTCCCTGCCGCGCGCATCCTGAACGTCAGCGCCACTCCATCTCGCGCTGACGGCAAGATCATGACGGGCGAGGTTATCTACAGCTATCCCATCTCTCAGGCCGTGAAGAAGGGCTACGTCAAGCGGATCAACGGGTACCGCCTCAACCCGACCACCCTGCACTACGTACGCCACGAAGGAGCCGAGGAAGTCGAGGTCACTCTCGACGAGGTGCGACGCCTCGGTGAAGAAGACGCTGGATTCCGGCGCAGCATCGTCAGCTCGGAAGCAACGTTGACCACGATCGCCGAAGCGTCTATTCGGAAGCTGCGTGAACTTCGTGAAAGCACCCAGCAGCCACGACTGAAGATCATCGCTTCGGCGCTCAACATGGAGCACTGCAAGCAGGTGGTCGCCAAGTACCGCGAGCTCGGGTTACGCGCAGACTTCGTTCACAGCCAGCTCGCCGGGAAGGCGAACGATCGAATCCACGAAAAGCTAGAGAATCACGAGTTGGACGTCATCGTTCAGGTTCGAATGCTCGGTGAGGGTTTTGATCACCCGTATCTGAGCGTCGCTGCAGTGTTCAGCATCTTCAGTAACCTCGGCCCGTTCATGCAGTTCGTCGGCCGAATCATGCGCACGATTCCTGGGGTCGACCCGTTCGACCCGGTGAACGAGGGCGTCGTGGTCTTCCACGTAGGCGGCAACATCACGGGTGTCTGGACCGACTTCCAGCAGTTCGCTGAGGCCGACCAAGAATTCTTCGCCAACCTCATCGATGAAGATCTGATCGAGTCCATCCCGACTTCCGAACCTGGCGCCGGCGGTGCCCGTGAGAGCCGCCCGCTGCCGACCATCATCTCTCAGGAGGAGGTGCTTCTCGAGAATCTCGTTCTCCTTCAGGCCGATCCTAAGGTGGCCGAGGCCCTCGCGATCTTGAAAGAGGCGGGCGTCAGCACAGGGGAACAATTCGACCGACTGCAGCGGATCGTGCCGACGAAGCAGGCCTCCAGGAAAGCCAAGCGCGCTCTCCTCGACGAACTCGTCAAGACCGCGGTGGGCAAGTTCTTCGCGAAGCACGGCTTGAAGCACGCAGGACGGGACCTCGACAAGACCCGCGAGAACTTCCAGGTCGTGAAGTCAGCAATCGACCGTCAGATCAAGTCGAACGTCCCCAGTGGCGCCACCTCGCGAAGCGAATACACCACCGCGGATCTGGATCACCTCATCAGAGAGCTGCCCCAGCTCGTTGAGACCGTCGAAAAGGATCTCCGTCGTGGGTAGTCAGCGATCCCTGCTCCGCTCCGTCAGCGCCGGAACTGCGAAACGCAGACACTCCTGCAAAGGCAATAAAGCTCATGCGATCGTCAAGGACGATCGCATCCTGATCGTCAAGATTGACCGGGACGACTTTCACTACTGCCTGGACTGCGCAACGAAGTTCATCGCAACGGCCCGGACGAAGCTGACCACCCTGGAGGACGAACTCTTCGGTACGGCGACGTAGAGAAAAGACACGCCGACTGTCACCGCGGTCAGCTGGGCCGATCACCAGTGCAGTGCAGCGTTGCAGTGCTGGCGCACCCTCGCCCCGCTGGTTCGACGATCACGATGTCGAGTCAGCGGGCAGGCTGATCCTCCCACGGAATTTCGAACGGCATTTCGGCCGCAGAGCCGCCCGAGCGAATGTGTGAGGCGAGGCGTTCTGCCGCCAGTGACCAGGCGGGCGCGGCGACTATCACGCCGGCTTGCCAGCCGGTGTTCGCATCGTCGAAGTAGTAGATGATCTCAATACGTCCGTTGAGCATTTCGATCACGAGGGTCTGGTCTTCGGGATGAGTGTCGGAGACCTTCCCGGCGATTGGAGTCGGCGGGAGTCCCTCCGCTGCGAATTGCTGGAAGGTGGGATCGAAGATCATCGAGAGATGCTTGCTGGTCACGATCATGTGGCCGGCTCGTTCGAAGCTGTTCTCGGACACGTCAGCCGGAGCACCGAAAGTGGTGGCGCCCAAGCGCTCCTCAGCATCTTCTGCGGCAGCGATACCGGTAAGCGCAACCCGATGTGTCTCTGTATCGATGGCAAGAATCGATACGGCCCGCAGCTCCACCGCGATGCCAAGGCGGCTCGCGGTCGCGGCGAACAAGGCTGCCGCTTCGACGCACTCGCGCCGTTGACCCCAGAGGTTCCCGATCATGTGGGTCAGGGTGTCCAACTGCTGTGCTTGGCGGTCGAGCTTCGCCGTCTTGTTGGCTGCCCTTGCGGTCTTACCCATGGTGGACATCCTGCCGGTGAGCTGAGGTGGCAGGCATTGCCCTGGTGTGGGGGTGAGCTGTTAGACGATCGATAGCCGAGGCTCCTGTCGTTCTTCGGTGATGAGGAGCGAATTGCCCTCGAATGTGGTGAAGCCGGCCATGTGGGCGACGTCTGACTTGGAGAGTCCTCGTTGAAGCAGCGAGGACACAAGATGCTTGCTGAACCGTGGTTCCTCCGGCGGGAGGTGCTCGGAGAGCCGTCGCGCTGGGCTGTGACCCGACGACCGGGGACAGCATCAGCCTGGCCGATACCGACGTACACCGCCTCAACGCCGCCATCGCCGAGAGGCCCCTGTCAGAAGACATCATCGACCAGCTCGCGGAAGGTCTCACCGCATTCCCCGGAATCGTGGCCATGCTCCGACGCCGCTAACCCTCACGGTTGGCCTGAACCCGGACAGGCCAACCGTGAGGGGCCAACACCCCTCAGGCTCCCCCACCCAAAAACACAAGCAATGGAACGGCGGCGCGGCCGCCGTGCTGTTCTGCCAGGGCGGAGCCGCTGCGCGGCGCTGTCTTGTGGTGCTTTTTTGACCATTCCGGCCGGTCATCGTAGCTTCCTCCGCGGCTTCGTTCCGGGCTTTCGAGGCATATCCTCACTCGCTGCGCTCCCTCCGGTATTCCACGACCCTGCACTACACCGCTCACGGTCGCTATCGATTTCTCTCGCCGGAAGGCAAAAAAACAAGTTGTCCCAGGAGAGAGAACAAGAACATGAGCACACTCACCATCACCCACACGCACGCTGAGGGCACCTTGATCGACGGGACCAGCAAAGGCGACGGGACCGCCGACGTTCTCAAAGTCAACGGGTGGCGCTGGGGGCGCAGCATCAGCGCGTGGTTCGTCCCCAATTCCCGCGACCGCCTCCCCAAGCTCGGCACCATCGAGCGCACCACGGCAGCCCTTAAGACGGCCGGGTTCACCGTCGAGACAGAAATCGACAGCAGTCACCGCACGACTGCCGACGTCGAGGCCGGAAAGATCGAACGTCAAGCCGACCGGGTCGACGCCCTGACCGCGAAGGCAGAGCGCAAGAGCAGCGCCGAAACGGCCGCGTGGGACCGTGAACACGCCGCCCTTCGGCGGCTGCCCGAAGGCGGCGAACCAATCAAAATCGGCCACCACTCCGAAACTCGCCACCGCAACGCCATAGCCAAAGCTGACCGGGCCACCCGCGCCGCGCTCGACGCGACCGCCGACACCCAGCAGGCCCAGGCCCGCGCCGACGCGGCCACCAACACCACCGATGCCCGCTACAACCCGGTCACCGTGGCCAACCGCGTCGAGACGTTGGGCGCTGAGCTCCGCAAGCTCGAACGCCGCATAACCGCACCGTGCTACGACGACACACGCGGCTACATCGACGCCACGGCCGAACAGATACAGGCCCGGGCCACCCGTCTCGCTCCGCACATCGACGAGAAGCGCGACCAGATCACCTACTGGGAAGCCGTCAGAGCGGAACAGATCACCACCGGACGGGCGACCGGCCACAGCCGCGCCACCATCCAGAAAGGCGACCGGGTCAAGATCCGCGGCCACTGGCGCGAAGTCGTCCGCGCCAACGCCAAAACAGTCAGCGTCACCACGGGCTACACCTGGACCAACACCACGCCCTACGCCGAGATCCAGCAGCACCAGCGCCCCCAGTAACCCGGACTACAACGGTCGGCCCGCCCAGGGCCGGCCGTGAGGGGACGGAGCCCCCTCACACTCCCCCACCAGGTGAACCCGGCCAAGGCCGGACAAGGAACCGGCTCCGCCGCTCCGTTCCCATTCAAGACTTTCCTTCCCTTGGTGGCCGGTCATCGTAGTTCGCTCCGTGCCTACGTGCCCACCTGGTCGGGCGCGGTCGCAAGCTCCCTTATTTCCCCCGACCAGCCGTGCACTTCGGCACTCCCGCTCTCAATCGATTTCTCTTGCCACCAAGGGCAGAAAAACGGTGGATGACCAACACAACGACTGCCGCGAGAGCACGGGACCCCGCGCACCTCACCAACCAAGGAGAGAGAACCCCATGACCACCACCATCCGCAGCGTCACCATCAACCCGGCCGAAACCATCACCACCCTGAACCTGAACCCGGACAGCATCGGCACAGACATCGCCGCAGCCATCGGCTGCAGCATGTTCGACGTCGTCGGGCTCGCCGACGGCATCGACCTGTTCGTCGACGACGAAGGACTCCTCAACGGCTCCCCCCTGAACCTGCCCGCCACCGTCCTCGCCCACCGCCTCGGCAACCGCACCGTCATCTTCGGCACCGCAATCGCCGTCAGCGTCAACGACGGCGGCGAAACCATCGGACTCACCGACCACCAAATAGCGAAGATCCAGACCGGGCTTGCACAGAAGCCGGACGCCGTCACCATCGAGGCACTCGTCGAGAGCCTGTCCCCCTTCCCCACCATCGTGAGCATGCTCCGCAACATCTAACCCAGAACAGCCGGCTGGCCCCTTCCGGGGCCAGCCGGTGAGGGGAGACCCCCCCCCTCACACTCCCCCGCACCACGGGCTGGGCCCGCTGGAATGCCGTGAGGGGTAACCCCTCACACTCCCGAGTGAAAGAACACAATACTTGCAATACAAACAAGTATTGTGTTTGTTGGGAACAAGATATTATTGTCTTGATGGCGTGTCGAGGAATGCAAGGTTCGCCATTAAGACAATAGTTGGAAGACAATCAACTCTGTAAACACAAACAAGTATTGTGTTTACGACCTTTGAGAGAGGCAAGAGCCGTGGCCCACACAGCAGTCATATCGAACAACAAGGGTGGCGTGTCCAAAACGGAACTGACCGTCCAGCTCGCCGCTGCGCTCGCTCGAGCAGGCCAGCGCATTCTCGTCGTCGACATGGACCCGCAGGCGAACGCCACACGTCGCCTCGGCATCGAATGGGACGCGAACGAACCCATCCCCACCATGTCCGAGGTCATCAAGGCCGACCAGCCAGGAGCGGGGGAGGGGGCAGTAGTCGCCTGCGGATGGACTAACCCCGATGGAACTCCAACAGCTGAAGCGGACAACATCGATGTGCTTCCCGCACGGTTTGACCTCATCAACCGCGAAACCGAAGCCGGAGTCATTGGGGCAGTGAGACGGCTCCAGAAGGCACTCGACGGATGGACCGCCGACTACGACATCATCCTCATCGACACACGGCCAGACCTGGGACACCTGGTCCAGATGGCGATGGCGGCCGCCGACACCATCATCATTCCAACCGATCCCAACTACGACTCCGTTGAAGCAGCGATCCGCGTGAACGACTTCGTCACACGTCACGCGATCGACATCGCCAACCCAACCCTCACAGTCGGCGGCATCGTCGTAACCCGAAGAAAAGCCACCATCGAACACGACTATCAGATCGAGGGACTGCGCGGCCAGTTCGGAGACCTCGTGTGGAATCTCGGTGGCCTCGTAAAGATGTCAGACGGCTCAGAACTGCTCAACCCGCCCTACATCCCCGAATGGTCACGCTTCGCAGAAGCCGACGCAGCAGCCGTATCACTCTCAGACTGGAGTGACCGCAACGGGCGCAAGACCGTCGCTCTCTATGACGCCGTCGCCCGAACCTACCTAACCCGCTTCCTGGGCAACAAGGGGCTGGCAGCATGACCGCCCCCAGCCGTCGACGACCAGGCAGCGCAAGCCCCATCAGGCTAGTGCCCGAAGTCGAAGAAGTTCGCACGCCACCGGCCATGGAACTTCCGCCGGCCGCTTCATCGCCGAACCCCCGATCCAGTGCACCACGAGCCGACGCCGTGGAAGGTGACGAAAAAAAGGCCGTCACCTTCGGGCTCCGCACCTCCCTCAAAAAGCGCGCGGAAACCGCGGTGCTCCGAACCGCCGGCTACGAAGGAGGCTACAACTCAATGGCCGCCCTCGTAGATGGTGCACTCGAACGCGAACTCGCCCGGCTCGCAGTCGAATTCAACAACGGCGAGCCCTTCCCCCGAAATGTCGGCGGCTTTCGCCAAGGCAGACCGCTAGGGAGCTAGCAGCCGAAGCACCGTGCACAGTGCCAATACGGGAACCGCCACGGAGGCCGGATCCTGATCGAGCCGCTTCGCGGCACCGTAAGTGCCCTTCGTTTTACCTGTCTGGCTGATCACCGTAGCTTCCTCCCGTGCCTGCGTTCCGGGCTTTCGCGGCATATCCTCGCTGCGTTCCGGTATTCCACGACCCGGAACTACGGCACTCACGGTCGCTATCGATTTCCCTTGCCAGCCAGGCAAAAAAATTGTTGGTGGAGAGGAAGCAAGATCATGAGCGAGATGGTGACGGTGTACAGCAAGCCAGCGTGTATCCAATGCACGATGACCTACCGAGCACTCGACAAAGCAGGCGTGACCTACACGGTTGTCGACGTGACCGAGAACGCAGCGGCCCTCGAGTACGTCTCTGAAGACCTCGGCTACAGCGCAGCACCCATCGTGGTCGTTGACGAGCACGACCACTGGGCTGGCTTCCGGCCCGACCTCATCGCCGCCCTGGCACAGAGTCGAACCATCGACGCGTAGACCCGTCACGAGACCTGGCGCAGCGACTGCGCCCCACAATCAACGCCCCTGGCCGTCCTCTCTCCCGGCCAGGGGCGTTTCTGTGCCCCGGCCCCAGAAATGATCCGTGCAAAGACATCGACGCCGGGCCAGACTGAGCGACGTGGATCTAGACAGCGGGGGAGCGATGAACCGAAGCGACTTCGATGAGGCCCTGTCCCGTGCCGTCGCAGGGGAGCCCCTCACCGATACCGGAACGGTTCCCTTCAACGTCGCACTCCAAGAGGTGGCGGACTCACCGCCCGGCTCGGACGCTCGCGCCGACGCGATCGAAGTCGCCCGCCTGGTCTTGGATGAGCTCGACCCGAAGTACGACGGGATCCCCTGGAGCGGGCCGGCCTGCCCCGCCTGCGGTACCGAGATGAACGTTGAGATCATGCCCACGAGCAAAGGGCTCAAAGGCTGCCAGCGCTGCCTCCAGTGCGACCTCGTCCTCCTGATACCTGACCTGTTCGCGATGTAGACCCGCGGCGACGCTCCGTCGCCGAGTCAGACCACTCACGATCCACCCTGCCAGGTTGGATCGAAGCCGCACGCTCAAAAGTGTTTCGTATTACGTTACGTGTTCTGTATTCCGTTACGTGTTACGTCATGATAGAGTGACGTTATGAGCGATCAGCTGCAGCAGACAGAGCCACGCACGTGCCGGTTCCCCGGATGCGAGCGCCCCGCCGTCAGCGCGGACGCCGGCACCGGCCGGCCCCCCGAGTACTGCGACGACGACGGACACAACCGCGCCGCAGCCTGGCGCGCACGACGCCGACTCGCCGCGGAGCCCACCCGGAGCGTCGAGGACGAGAAGCGACCCGTGGATGCCGCGCGCCAGCGCGCGGGGGAACTCCGCGGCCAGGTCGCCGGCATGGTCGAGCACCTCGGCCAGCAATTGACCGCGCTCGTCGAGGAGCTGCGCACCGTCGCCGACCCAGACGCTGCAGAAGCGCAGATCGAATCCGTCACGACCGAGGCCGCCGAACGCGTCGCCGCCGCGACGGCGCGGACGAGCCGTGCCGAGCAAGCTCAGCGCCGGGCCGAGGCCGAGCGGGTGGAAGCCGACGCCGCCGCTACGGAAGCATCCGAACTCGCCGAGCAGCAGCAGATCGCCCTCACAGCGGCCCAGGAGGAGGTGGGGGAGCGGGCGCAGGCTCTCGGCCAGGTGACGGCCGAGCTGACCGCCGTTCGGACGGCGGCCGAGGCTCAGAATGTCCAGGCACAGGCCGAGCTGGCTCAGATGCGCGAGCAGCTCGCGACCGTGCGCACGCGGTTGGGGGAGACGGAGCACGAACGCGACGACGCCGCCGCGCGCGCCGAGGCGGCTTCCGCTGCGCGAGCGGAAGCCGAGGAGCGAGCTCGAGGGGCGGTCGCCCGCGCCGACGACGAAGCGGCTCGAGCGCTGCGGGCCGAGTCGGACCTGGCCAGGCTTCGTGACCAGCTCGAGCAGAGTCGCGCAGCCCACGATGCTGTGCGGGAGGAGGCCAGCTCGCTGCGCGAGCACTTGGCGACCGCGATCGTCGAACGTGACGCAGCGCGTACCGACGCCGAACGTGAGCGTGCCCACGGCGAGCAACGAGTGAGTGACCTCCGCACAACGCAAGACCAACAACTGGCCCAGCTCCGGGCGGAGACTGCGGAGCTGCGGCAAGAAGCGCGCGAACAGCGTAGCCGCGCAGATCGCGCAGCAGCGACGTCGGCGAAGTAGGCTGCAGGCCGCACCTGGTCCCGACGTAGCCTTTTTCAGTGGTCTGCGGGGAGCAGCGTCATTCGGTCTATCGTTTTATTAGAAACTATGTTCGAATAATTGGATGGGCACAAACAGACGAAACTCTGGCCTCACGCAACAGTTCGACCAGATGTCCGCAGACAAATATCCGCCCGTCGAGCCTCCACACGTCGACGCGAATTCACCAACGCCGATCAGCCTGACCTGGGAAGAACGCGGCGGCGCCGGAGAGCCCATCACGGTCGCCACCAAACCAATTTCCGTGCTCGCCTGGGTGAGATACCCGAAGATCAGCACCCACGTCGACGGCCAGGCACTCGCCTGGACCCGCCGCGCTGTCTACGTTGAGTGGCAGAGCAGGGGAGTGCATCGCACTTGGGTCTGGGCATCCGCGGTCGACCGGCTGTAACGTCACATCATGTGCGGCAGACTCGTGGTCCCGAAGACAATTGACGAACTCTTGAGCGTCTTCGACGCGACCGGGGGAGACTTCCACGACCGGCACCCCATGGAACATCAAACCGACCAAATCGGTCCGTCGTCATTCACTCCGCCATAGGCGGCGAGGAAGCCGTGCGCCGACTTGAACCGGCACGTTGGTCCCTAACTCCGTCCTTGTCCAAGGAGCTCAAGTCCAAGTTCCCTACGTTCAACGCCAGGTCAGAAGGCATCACCGACAAAGCGACATGGCGCGGCCCCGTCTAAGCGCATCGTGCCCTCGTGCCAGGGATCAAGGGATCAAGGGATCAAGGGATCAAGGGATCAAGGGATCAAGGGTGCAACGCCTTCCCGCACATCGGTTCCGGGTGAATGTAGCAGCCCCAAGGAAACGCCGCGGCCGAACGCAGCCACCCTCGAATTGACGCCGAGTTTCGCGTAAAGATTGGCGACATGACGCTTCGCTGTGCCGCTGCTGATCGTCAGATTCTGAGCAATTTCGGTATTGGATTTGCCATCAGCGATGAGTTCCAGGACCTGGAACTCGCGGCGGGAGATTAAGCCCCCGTGCGGAGCTACGGGCGCCGATGATAGAACCGGCGCGTTCGGAATCCGTCGACAGCCTGTGAGTGGTGCACAACGAATAGATTCAACCAATTCGACCAAAGGGCTCTCCTTTGAGACGTAGCCCCACGCTTGGCTAGATGAGGTCTCAAGGACACGGGCGGCGGCTGAATTGGTTGCCATCACCAGTACTCGCGTCGATGGAGAGTATTGATGGACCATTGCGAGCGTGAGGGTCAGAGGCGGCCCTTCCAGTTCAGTGCCGATCACGAGTACGTGCGGCTGATACACGCGGCAGAGAAATACGGCGTCATCGCCATTCTGTCCGCGTCCCGAAACGGAAATCCCATCCAGGCCGCTCAGCAGCGGCTCGACAGCCTGCACGAACATTTGATTCTTGTCAACCAAGACAACTTTGATTCCCCCAGTAGTGATACTCATCGTGATGCGCCCCCTAAATTTTTTCCAACGTTTTTGTCAAAATGCGTCGACGAGAGTGCCGATCTATCGGTCTCCAACAGCAGGCACATTGTCCAGCTCTGCACGCCCGAAGCGATTCCCGGCTCGGGTTCTCCGCGTCTTTGAGGAGTTCTATGGTGTTATTTCTTTTCTTCTTCCTTTTCAGCTGGCAGCGGCGGGTGTCCAGATGCATTTCCGTTACGTAGGAGAGGACTTTCAGCAATGATCACGATCATTCGAGCTACTGCAACGCCGACGATGATCGCCGCATTCACGGCCACGAAGACCCATGCGGGTACCGCCGCCGCATAGGGCGGCTGTGCCAAGACGGACTGGATAACCAGAAGCAGGGCGTTGGCGGTTGGAACAAGCGCGATTAGCGATTTGAAAAACGTTCGCCACGGGGGGCCTCCCGCGGCCGGTTTGGATGATTCGGCCTCCTGTCCAGCAGGAGCAGCCGAGTTTTTGGGTTTCACGTCTTCTTTCTTGGTTGCTTGGGTTTCTTGGTTGCTTGGGCCCGTTTCTTCCTCGGAACGTGATCAGGTGTGTGGCGGATCTGCGCTGACGAGAGAGGGATCGACATCATGGAAGCCGAAGGCGCGACCCAACAAGAGCTGCGTGTACGGCGCTTGGCAACGTCCAATAGGGCGCGACCACATTCGCAGAATGTCGGGAACGAGTGCCCCTCCGGCATTCGTCCAATTCGCGATGAAACGGTGGCGCTGTCACGGTTCAATGTCCAATCGTCGGTGCGTTCTGCTTTGTTTTCAAGCATTGAGCATTTCTGGCAAGTGCGATATGTATCAAGCGGACCATCCTCAGTACACCGTGCGTCAAAAGGGCACATGGGCATGTTGTGGCCCGACTGTCCTTCGTATGGTGGTGAAATACCAACAATCTGCCGAGATTATTTATCGAATATACATTCGATTATGCAAGCGTAGATCATGGTACTGACGTTCCTGGCCGGGCGATCCTGGTCTCTCCCTGTCGAGGCTGCATTCGCGACGCCGCGCTCTCGTGCCGGCCGACAGGTTGCTGGGCTGGGACGTGACCTTGTGCGACTGTGCAAGTCGATGCCGAGGTCGATGATTGTCCGAATCTTGACTCGAACGTCGCGGACACTCCCATAAAGCCAGTCGACTGGTAGACGGTCAGCTTTACGTCTCAGTGCCTTCGTACTCTGTCGTGTCTGCCTCGTAAAATCGGGCAGATGACAGCGAATTCTGCGCCCTCGTACGTATCTAGCGATTCGATTGAGTATTTGATGCCTTGGGACCCACCCGATCGTGCGGTTGAGAGCCACCGTTCGTGCGCAAGAGAGCCAGGATGGTGCGGCTGGGAGCCACTGGCTCTCTCCGCTGGATTGTTACGCGTTGGTGAGGGCTGTCTGCTCCCTGATGTTGTAGGTGCCGGTCTCGGCCCAGACAGAGCCGAGACGACGGTGCCAGGCCTCGTCAGCGGATGCTGGCTGCAGAAAACCATCCAGCTCTCCCCTGGGGGTGTGAACCGTCACGTGGTAGCGGGAGCATTCCTGGTGGCTCTCAACCACCCGGGTCATGGCTCTGGACGACAAGATTCCTGGTTTGGGGCAGTGGCTTTCATCCGCACCACCCCCGGCTCCTTCGGAAGCCAATATTCAATCGACATCAGGAAGAGACGTTTCCGTGTCTGTCAGGAATAACTTAAGAACTTCTCTCCAGCCGCCACGATGCCGTGGGCGTCAGGGAACTGGGGGAGGTGCGGCCACAGCGGATAATGCGGGAGCTCAGCATCGGGCGAGAGACACCGTATGGGGACGAGCTGGATGGGCGGCAGCGCGCCAAGTCTGGTTTGTATTCTCCAAACATGATGTCGGATGCGCTGCTCAGTAACTGCCGTCACTGGTCAAGCCAAATCCAATCCAGCTGGTGCGCCGACTGAATGAACGGGGTATGCCATCGCTAGAATGGCTCGCCGAGTCTGTGGCGCATCAGTCCCGCTCAGTTGGTGCGGATCGACTAATTGGTTTATCGCGACGGCACAGACGACGTCGTAGTGGCTCATAGGCGCTTAGGGCCGCCAGAAGTGACCCACGCATCATAGGCATCACGCCACTCCGGGCAAACGTATTCCGGTGACATCCGCATGATGGCCAATGCTTGATCTATGGGCCACTGGCTTTCCTCGAGCAGGAGGCGCCCCGCCTCGTCTTGGTCGCCCTCTATGTTGTCGAGAGAAAGACAGTAGAACTGGGAGACCGTGTAAATGTCCGCCGGGTCAGCGTCGGGAAAAGAACGTTCCACGCTCGCCGTAAATCCCTCGGGGATCCCACCGGAGGTCAGACTAGGCGTTGGCTTAGACCCGTCCGTGGGTGTTGCCTCCCTGGAGGATGGCGGTACGGGCTCGGTCGTGATTGTCGTGCATCCAGTGAGGACGAGAACGGCGACCGCTACCGCGGCGAGTCGTGTAATCATGACCTGATCTTGTCATACGTGAGTATTGGCTCCAACAGACTCGGATTCCGGGTCAACTCTAGAGCCGTCGAATATTCCCCCGTCAATGTTGCTTCCCGCGTAGTCTGTGGCGGCAACTAGCTTGCCGGCGTTGCTAACGGTGAATGTCCAGCGCGACGTTGCATTCGTTCTGCGGCAGTCAGAATGGTTAAGACGGCTGGTGACCCGGAGTGTGACAGTGCGATTTTCCGGTTCGGCGCAGGGCCGGAATCTTCCACGACAACTCGATGGTGAGGAGCCATCGTCCCCGGTCACGATAGAGGTAATCAAGCCTTGGGGCGTGGCGTGGCGTGGCGAGCAGCCGAAATTGGGCTTCAGCACTTTCGGCATGAAGCCCGGAGGAACTGTGAAGTCCTGCGGCGTCACGGGCGACCCGCAGGCCCCGAAGTGGCAGGCTTTGATTCGCATTCCGAAATCGTACTGCCCAGCATCACGGATGCCGCCGGAAGTCTTGATACTGCAACCAGTTGCAGACGCTGGTGACCGACCGCTCCGCCCTCAGGAGTTGATTATCAATTAGGAATGGGATCTATGCCTACCTAGATTCGGTGCAGCCCCTGCGAACTGGACTGCACCGAATCTTCCCGCCTTGTACCGTTACATTCGGTCGACGAGTGCGGCTATGAACCCGCTCCCAAAGTCCTCAAGTTGAGCAGTGCTGAATGAACCGACGCTAACCGATTTTACGGCCCCGTCGTAATCATCGACCCTGTTTTGGAGGATCACAACGCGTGCCCCCGCAACTAGCCCTCCGGCAATGCCACCATTTGTCGCGTTTGTTGTGAGTACATTACCGGCTGCGATTCGGGCGTTCTGGAGTGTGCCGAAGCGGCGACGTACAAACGATTTATAGGTGTTCTCGCTCACCACGAACGTGCTTCCTAAGGCGTTATTGATCGCGGTGCTCAGAGACCCCCCACTCAACACTGCATAGGCGGCGTTGAACGCATCCGCGTCTTGGCGAAGGTCGAGCTTATCGAACGAGTTGTTCCGGTATCCGCTGCCAGCGTACCGTCTTGCAAAGTCATACATTCCCTCGGAGGGCAGACGATTTGCCACGTAATCAACAAGCAGGGTGATCAAATCTCCCGCCCAGCCACATGTGTCGGTCAGGATCGGATCAGTGTACGAACCTGGAATTCCCCTAATCAAATAGGCGTCCATAGTGGCGAAAAAGTGAGCCGGGTTCTGCGGCTCACTGTAGCCGGCTAGATTGTACGTCCTCACCAAGGACTTTCCCTCGTAGCGTGCACGGGTGGTCACCGAGGACAGCCAGTCCTGATCCATTATCCCGAGAAGAATGGCCCACTGGTCGTACCCGTACTGGTACTGCCGGAACCACTGCGCGACCAGTGAGGGCGCCGAAGTACTGATTGTGTTTGCGGCCTTGTAGTCCTTGGCATATTTCTCTACCAAGCTGACAGTTGCGAGAAAGCCCGAGTTGTCTGGCAACTGCGACGGAGGAATTGTCGGCGATGGAGTCGTAGGGATACCGGTCGACCCGCCGGTTGTTGCGCCCTGTACAAGACTCGAGAGTCCAGCGTAAGTGCGGGGCCCTGGAATTCCATCAATGGGACCGCTGTATCCTCCGCGTGCGGCCAGTGTCTGCAAGCTCTTATAGGTATTGGCGCCTGGAATTCCATCTATGGGGCCCGTGTATCCGAGGCCAGCAAACAAGGTTTGCAACCCTTTCCAGGAATTGGGCCCCATGTACCCGTCCACCGGTCCGGTGTAGCCACCAAGGCGGGCAAGTCGCTGGAGCGCGAGGTACGTGTTGGTCCCAGGAGCGCCGTCGATAGGGCCGGTATACCCGAACCCGGCGGCGATCGTCTGGACGCCCTTCCACGAGTTGCTGCCCATGATCCCGTCAATCACTCCCGAGTAGCCGCCCTTCGCTGCGAGACGCTGCATCGATTTCCAGGAGTTGGAACCGAACTGTCCATCTACCGGGCCGGTATAGACATACCCGGCGAGAACCTGCTGCATTCCTTTCCAGGTGTTCGCCCCCGGAACTCCATCGACCGAACCCAAATATCCACCAGCTCTAGAGATCAGCTGAATTACGGTCCCTTCTGAATAGTTGGCGGAGGTTCCAGTCTGGCTGGCATCAAGGTAATTCTGTAGCCCAGCAAACGTGTTCGAACCGGGAACGCCGTCGATCGGACCTTCGTACCCGTAGTCTGCGGCGAGAAGCTGGAGTCCCTTATATGTGTTGGTTCCTGGCACGCCGTCAACTGCGCCACCGTAGTAGCCGAGAGCTCGCAGGTGCTGCTGCACACCCTTCCACGTATTTGCGCCGGGAACCCCATCTAGCGCGCCGGTGTACCCTCCCCGCGCGGCGATTTTCTGGAGGATTACACCTTGATCGTGCGTTGAGGTCACTGGACTAGCGCCAACGTCGCCAACGATTGCACCGGTAGGTGGCGCCGTCTCACCATACGGCACGGGAGATAGGTCGTCGAAGGCGCTGAGCCTTGCAATATTTACGTCAACCGGGATACCCCCGATGTTTGCCGACGATGAGTACTGGTGAATCGCCCAACTCGGGAAAGCTGTTCCGATACTTGGGTTACCTGCGGACGTATAGTGGGCGACCCACAGCTTCGCTCCAAGGGCCTTGGTTTGGGTCCATGAATTGCTCGTCAGAAGGCTGGAGTACGTGTAAAGGAATGGTACGCGGCCGAGCCGATTCTTCACCGTCTGCATGAACTCGGCGGTTGCGGTGTCGTCCCAGAAGATGCCGTCGTCGATCGCTTCATTGTCGAGAGCGAGAATGTCACCATCTCGATAGTCAAAAAGATGGTCAACAAAGAAATTGGCATCGCCAATTGGATCCGCAGAACCGGCCACCCAGTAGTGGCCAACATTCAAGGCGGCCGCGCGGGCGCGGTCAACCTGTCGCTGATAGTACGGTGCAACGTAGATGGGCGAAACGTTCGTGCCTCCCGCCTTCACGATCGCGAACTGAAATCCCGCAGATCGCACGTCGCTAAAGTTGAGGTCGCGTTGAGTTGTTGCTACGTCAATGCCGTAAATGCCCAGGGGTCCTGTCGGAGCGGTCGGGGGTGTCGCCCCGTCGCCCGCCAGCCAGGTGTTGAGAGCCACATAAGTATTCGAACCGGGAATACCATCGATGGGACCCGCGTATCCTCCCTCCTGGGCAAGCTTCTGCACTGCCTTCCAGGTATTAATACCGGGTACGCCATCGATGGGTCCGGTATAGCCGTAGCCTCGGACGAAGGTCTGGACTCCGATCCACGTGTTAGTACCCGGGACGCCGTCCAGGGGCCCCGTGTAGCCACCCTTCTGCGCGACCCTCTGAAGAGTCATTCCGTCTTCGCTCGTCGTATTGCCACCCGGGGCGGCGGGAGTTCCGACGCCAACAAGTCGCTGACCGACGAAGTCAACCGACCAACCTGCATAGGAACCGCCAGCATACTGCGCCCAAGACATGGTCCCGATGGCAGTGCCGTAATTACTGACCCTGTAGCTGGCCATGAGGAGGCGACTACCACCGCCATCCAAGTCAAGGGCGACGTGGCCTTCGGACCCCATCCGCCACCAATGAAATGCGCCAGCCGGTGCGCCCGCCGGATCGGTCGAAATGATGTTGCTGTTGTACGAGCCCTGCGTAGCGGTATCACAGGACCGATCGAAGTTACCTGCCCAGAACATGAGTGCGGCGCACCAGCCCGACCATGAAGGGCCACCGGACCCCACATTCTTGCTTGGGTGTGCCAGTGCCCACGTGTTCGCCTGATTGACGGTGTTGTAAGTCATGAAACTCTCCTGATTCGAAGCACGATCTGTGCATTACAAGCAAACCGAAAAGCGCCTTCCCGTCTCTTCATCCGAGAAGGTCACGTTCTATGGCCCGTACGGCACAGAAGGACTCGCGTGAACGTTTCGCTATGTGGAACGTTGGGCTGGCTGAATCGTGCTTGTGATCGAAGAGGGGAGGAGACCCAGCGCCATGTCGCGATGTAAGCGTCGGTCCGAGAACCCGCTCGAACTTCAAACATCTATTTGGGATGGTGAAGTTTCACTGTGCAGCGCTTAGCCCTAAGCCGGTCCGTGATGCCGGCGTTAGACCGGGCTGCCGCACTTGGCGGCCTGCTGCGGAAATTTCGGGAAACGGCCTGGCTTCTTATCCTGGGGTTGCTGAAACCCGGGGCACACCGCAAAGGGTCCGTTGACGTCTGCGGAGGCCAATCGCAGCCTGAGCCACGCCTGCTGGTTTGTGGGCCTGTCCACCGAGCGAAACTCAAGGTTCAGGAATGACTCCGGGGCTGGCACCCTGCTCGAAGACCTGGCCGCGGCTCAACACGCGGAGGCAACCTGGGTGGAGCAATCCCGACGGACTAGTGCCTGCCCTACATACCCGGGTGGCCGCTGCAGTCGACGGATGTTCCGCGGCTGGCGTCACCTTCTGCGTAATCGTTCGCGGATTTCAACAGCTTTCCACCGTAGAACGTCGCACAGGCCAACGATCCGCCCGTGGCACTCGTCGCCGTGAATGTCCACGGTGCCGATGCGGTGGGGCTGCCGCAGTCAGATTGGAACACAACGACCGCTGGTCCCATGGAGCTGGCAGTGCGGGTTTGCGGGTCACTGTCGGGCCGGAATGCGGAGTACGCCAAGTCGATGGGAGTGGAATCATCGTCGGCAGTGACGACAAAGGTGACCACGCCGGGTGCCGTCGCATCAACCGCGCAGTCGCCGGGCTGAGCTGCCGGGGAGTTGGGCAGAGGGGTCGCGTCGGGCGAGGAAGTCTTCGGTGTCGGTGTCTCCGTGGGAGTCGACTCGTTGGTAGACGCCGGCGCAACCGGGGCAGCATCCTCGCCAGGCGCGCACGCGGTGAGTGCAGTCAAGCTGAGGATGATTGTTGCGGACGCCAAGAAGATCCGGGGTCGAAGGTCGATTCGCATGTCCACAACTGTATTGCTCCAAATCACGGATGCGGTCACGACTGGCCAGGCGAACCTCAATTGCACTGGATGCGTGACCGCACTGACTGTGTGGCGACTCCTGATCCCACATGGCGGTCACGGCCAGACGGCAGAGACGCTCCATGTCTCGTTTGTGTCATCCTGCACAGATTCTGCAGGACATGCACTATTGACATAATCACCATTATCGGTCATATTGCCCGACATCTTGCCCGACAAATAGATAGACGTTAGACTGCCACTAATGGATCACTGGAGGTGGGTAGTTTGACGAATCTTGCTGTACAAGCGGTGCCGCGTGTCCGCATCGTCAGTGATGCGCATGCTCGGGCTGTGGAACTTGGGATCAGCGACATTGTTGGTGCTTTGCAGGCCCAACTTGGCCAGGCGCTTCTTGGAGTGATCGTCACGAAGAACGCGCGGACTCTCACGCGGTGGGCCAACGGAACAGTTCGTCCGCCGCAGGCGAGTGAGCAGCTGCTCCGCGATACATTCCAAGTTGTCGAGTTACTGACCTCGGCGGAATCGCCCGAGGTGGCTCGTGCGTGGTTCATGGGGATGAACCCCCAGCTGGATGACGAGTCCCCGGCCGAGGTACTGTCCACCGGGCGAGCGCGCGATGTTATGGCGGCGGCACGGGCTTTCATCAATGCTGGCTAGCCCCGCGCTCGCGCTCGTCGAACCGCCGCATCAATTGTGGCGCGTCGAGCGCGAGGAGCCACCGCTGCGTTTCTCGCAGACCAATGCTGTCGATGCTCTGCTTGAACGAAGCGGGAATCGCTTCGACGTGGCTGGTGCCGGAGTTCTGTACGCGGCAACGAGTCAAGAGGGTGCATATGCGGAGACCCTTGCGGCGTTTCGGCCGTCCGCTTCACTCCTTGCCAAGCTCCAGGCGGCCGGCATGGATCCAGACTTGCCAGGTCCCGGCGAGGTGCCTCGGTCATGGCGTTTAGATAGGCGTTTGCGTGCCCTGACGTTGTCGAATCCGCTGCCTTTCGTGGACATCGATGCTCCGGCGACCCATACCTATCTGACGAGGCATGCAGCTCGACTTCTGTCGGAAATCGGCGTCAACAGCCTAGACATAGCGACCGTGCGCGGACCCAATCGTCTTCTGACTAGGTCCCTTGCTGCGTGGCTCTATGCGCAGACAGACGAGCATGCGCGTCCGCTCTATTCCGGCATCCGATACGGATCCCGACTCGGGCCGCACGAATGCTGGGCGATCTTTGACGGAACGGCCGCGCGGCTGATCAGGGAGGTCACTGTCGAAGTCGATTCGCCGGCGCTCCGCACGGTGGCCGCTGCCTTCGGTCTGGCCGTTCGATGAACTAATTGTGAGCGGGCAGGCGGCCCACAAGAATAGCTAGCCCACGGTCGCGCATGCGCGGACGCCGATGGACTGGGACGACAAATCAGGCATCCAAGCCGCCATGTCGCAGGTAGTCATCGGTCACGGTGAAAGGCGCCGGGCCGGCGTGGGGTTCGCGGTGTTCGTTGCGGTCTCGGCAGCCGGCGAGTCCGGCGCGGAGTTTCAGGGAATCGAGGGTGGGCCAGAGGGCGCGCTGGTGCCGGTCGAACAGGGCAGAGGATGCCTTGGCCGACCGGGTGTCGTAGACCGCGCGGTGCGCGACCATAAGACCGGTGAGCTCCTCGACTGCGATGGATGCCGGTACCAGCAGGACGGCAGTCGATAGCTGGGATCCGCGAGATTGGTGAGATACCGACCGTCGAGCCAGGTCACGAACTTGCCGAGCTCCTCCCAAAGCTTGATGGCTTGATCGTGGGGCAGCGTCGACCAATAGTAAGGACCGCCCGCTGCGCGGAGCTCGTGCATGTCGAACAGATCGGGCAGGATCGTCTCGACGTTCACCAGCCGGGCATCAAGCCCCTCGATACTCATCGGGTCGAGCTCGTCCTCGCTCACGCGGTGATCCCCTCGAGGCGCAGCGACCAGTTCTGCGACTCGCGCAGTTCGTCGGCATCCGGGCGGGTCCGCCACGGGTGAGCTGCACGACGGCTTCTTTCTCACGGTGGAGCAGGAGCGCCTGGCCTTCGGGTATCTTGCGGATGTCTTCCACCTTCATCCGTCGTTCCTCGCGTTCGCTTGTGGACGTGGAGGAGGTGTTCCGACCGGAGCCTCGCAGCCCTGCACGGAGGTACTGGTCTGAGAGGTGAGGTGGGTACCAACCAGCCGGGAGATCTTCTCCAGGAACGACTCGTAGGGCGATCGCGCATGCGTGGCCCAAGCGGAGCTATTGTGAAGGATATGAATGCCTTGTATCCATTCCCGTTTGATGGGCAAGCGTGAACATCGACCGCACTCACCTCGATGCTTCACTTGCCCGCAATTCAACGAGAACCCTGTCTGCCGCGTTTCGAGACGTCTCGGCGGCACTGATGGTGGAGCCGGGCTTGTTCCATTGGGTTGAATCTGTGTGGGCAAGAAACCCGCAACCGATTTCGGCCGAGGTTTGGGTTTTCTCTCCGGACTTTATGAGCATCTTGACTGTGAAGCATCGATGGCGGGGGTTGGTTCCCCCGGGGGGACGTGTAGAAGATAGCGAGACGCCTCGCGAAGCCGCTGCACGCGAACTAAGTGAAGAAACTGGGCTTAACCTCCACCTTGAGGCGACCCCTGCACACGCTTCAGCCCGGTCTTTCAGCACCGCCTGGTCGCCTACTCTGAGTCTCGCTTACTGGGCTGTCGCGTCACCAACGGCATTGCTCCGGGCCGAGCCAGGACAACCAGCTGGATGGGTTGCAGTGCGGGATGACTGGCTGACCTTTTACGGGGCTGATGGCGAACTAGTTCGCCGACTTGCTCGTCACCTGCGGTCGAGTCCAGGCCCTGTGCACAGCAAGCTGAGTTAGTGCGTTGGGCGAGCCGCCCTATGAGGATTCGCCAGTAGATAATCCAAACCTTGGCCGACTGAGGATAGATATGAGGAGGGGGCGCAGTATGGTGCTGGTGCGCGGTATTGACTGGAGTACCGGCCAGGGGAACCTCGAATTTGGGGACGACTCGTCGGCGCAGTTTTCGTACCTTGACCTTCGCAATGCCCGTGTAGGATTTCGCGTTCTGGATGAGCGTAAGTGGTGTCTCGGATACTTTGTCTTCGATGATGGTGGACGATTCTGGACTGTTCCGTGCAAAACGAACGAGAATGTTGCCAAGGGGCGTTCTTGTTCGAGGTGCGCCGGGCTCGACGAGAGCACGTTTCTGCATAACGCTCATCTGGGACGGTCGACGCCGCTGAATGTCAGGACATACCTGAGCCAGCCGCACTGGCTCTATATCGCCACATTCGCGAACGGGGAATCGAAAGTTGGTACGGTATCAGACGAACGCAAGACTACCCGGCTTCAAGAACAGGGCGCAGTGATCGCTCGCTTTGTCGCTCGAACGAGTGACGGGTTGCACGTCCGCGAGCTTGAAGATCAGGTCTCGGCCGCGCTTTGTATTCGCCAATCAATGGGGTCGAATCGCAAAGCTCTATCGTGGCTGTCAGCCCTGCCCTTCAATCAGATTGACGGGCTGAACCGGGCGATGAGCGCGACCGTCTCGGATTTCTTACTCACGTCCATCGACTCGCGAGCGGTTCTGGCCAAAGAGACTTGGCGCACGACGCCAGATGCCTTCTTCACCCAGACCCTTCCTTTGGAAAGATTTGCATATCCTCGAGAAATCACTGTGGGCGCTCACGTTCTTGATGTCGTAGCGGTCAAGGGGCAAAGCGCGCTTTGTTCTGTCTTGGATCGGCAGCTAAAACGCCATCAGTACATTGTCAATCTTGCTCCTCTTGCAGGTCGCAAGGTGGAACCTGGCCTATTCTCCGTCGAGTATGAGGACGTCCCGATGACCCTCTTTTGACTGGTGGTTATCAGCTATGCCCAACCAGGCCACTACCGCGGAGCGAATTGGTGAACCTGCGCTGCCTTGGGCTACGATTCCAACATGTGCAGAGGGCACCGGAGGGACTCTGGGCTAACGATTCAAAGAGGAATTACGTCCGGGGGAAAATGTGATAGAGGATGGACTATCTAACTCGCTTGTCGTGCTGGGCGCGAGTGATCGAATTGCCGAGGTGCTTTCCCAAAGCGGTAGAGTCATCGTCCATGTCGTCAAACCAGGAACGCATGTCGAACGCCGAGCAGGACCACGGTCTCGAGTACTCTCCCACGACTACGAGCATGAAGATTTCATAGATTTCGCCACACGAGTCCTTCCCGCATTCAATCCGAGAGCAGTCGTCTCCGTCACAGAGTCTGGTGCGCTGCCCGCGGCTCGGGCGAATGAAGCGCTTGGCCTGCCCGGCGTAGGGTCTGAAGTGGTGGAACGTTTCCGGAACAAGGCCCTTATGCGAGAGCTACTCAGCTCGTCTGGCACGGGCAGACTGTCCCCACAATGGTGCGAAGCTGAGACTGGGTATGACGCAGCCTGTCATGCGCAGAGGTGGCGCTCCAAGTGGGTGATTGTGAAGCCCGTCGGCGGCACTGCGAGTGCGGGCGTGCGCTTGGTATCGAGAGACGAGCTGGCGAGGATGCCCTCAATGGCCGGGATGCTGGTGGAAGAGTTCATTCCTGGGGTGGAGTTCAGCGCCGAGACCTTTACCGTCAACGGTTTTCATAAAGTCATTGCGGTCACCGAAAAGGAAACCAATTCTGCATTCATCGAACTCGGCCACGTAATTCCGCCTCGATCGCTCTCCCCACAGCAGAACAACATCGTCGACCGCGATATTTGTGCCTTCCTTGATGCTATGGGTCTCGAAAACGGTCCGGCGCACACCGAATTCAAGTTTGGGCTCCTGGGGCTAATGATTATTGAGTCCCACACCCGTATTGGCGGTGACGGGATCTCGGAACTGGTTCACCTTGTTACGGGCGTCGACATCACACTCTGGAGCTTGCTTTGGCCGATCCAGGCTGAGGCGATAGGGGACGCTGTGCCCGTGGCGCCGGCAGCGGCCGTCGCGTTCTCGACTGCCGCAGCCGGCCGCGTGACGGGTATCCAAATCCCAACCGGCATGCATCTAAACGACGCTAGCTTGGTCAGCCTGTGGCCACTTGTTCGTGTTGGCGACATCGTCAAGCCGTTGGGCAGTTCGCGGGAAAGGGTGGTGCGGGCGATTACGACTGGCGGCACCCCGGAGTCCGCTATCCTCGCGGCGCACCTCGTGGCTGACGCCACTGTCATCGCGACGTACGAAGCGGATGACAAATGAGAACCCCGGTTCTCATCCTGAATAGTCGTCCCTGGAGCTGGTTTCAATCGGACGGGCAGGAGCTGCTTCCCTTGGACCTGATCGATCCTTGGATTATTACTCACGCTTACGGTGGGGTGTCCGGTTTGCCAAGTGAGCTCCTGCCCAAGACCTTCGTCTGCGACATTCGTAATGATGCCGAAGTCATGGCGGTAGCAAACTGGATTATCGAGACCGCAAGCATCGAACGAGTCGTGGCACCTAGTGAGTTCTTCATAGACATGGCTGCACACCTTAGAAGTATGCACGATCTGCCTGGTCTCAACCGCGTCTTGTCTCGTGGGTTTAGGGACAAGATCACAATGAAACGCTTGGTCCATGAGGCCGGCATCACCGTGCCACGCTTCTATGAGTTGTCGGTCGATTTTGATGAGAGGTGCGTCAATTGGAGCAGCCTTCACGTACTGAAACCAAGGGCTGGTTCGGGAGGCACTGACGTTCATGTGGTTGCCAACAGTGATGAGCTGCGTCAACACATGTCCAACCTGACCGGGAACCCCGACGACTATCAGCTGGAAGAGTTCGTAGAGGGGAGCATGCTCCACTGCGATGCTGTCGTGAATCGGGGGGAAATCGTCTTCTCATCCGTGTGTGAGTACCTCGCCAAGCCTGGCGACTTTGGTCCGGGAAGGTGGGCTGGAAGCGCCCTTCTTCCCGCAGGCGTCTTGTGGGACCGTGTTGTCGATCTCAACGAGCGCATCATCCGCGCGCTTGGATTGCCTGAAGGCGTCACCCACTTGGAATTGTTCAACTGTCCAGACGGTCGCCTCGTATTCTGCGAGATCGCGGCTCGTCCTGGTGGCGGCGGAATCGACCACATAAACGAAGTTGCCTTCGGAATGAATCTGCGCGAGGCGTCAATTCGTGTTGAGTCGGGCCTGGCACCCCCCTGTCATAGCCCGGTGCGGCTCACGGTCGACAAAGTTGCTGCCGTGGGCCTGTACCCGAACGGTGCTTTTCCAATCGACGACAGTTGGGTCCACCAAGCTCAGTTTCCCGTACTCTGGCGAGAGAAGAGCGTACGTAGCCTTGACGGCCACTATGCGCCACGCCATTGCACCGATTACCTGGACCTCGTGGTGACCGCGGTTGATTCCGCAACAGACATCGCGAGTCGGGCAAATGCCGCCGTAGTCGCAAAGGGGGGCAAGGGCAATGCGTGATTTTTGGCTGCTCACGGCCTCCGGTGTACTTGCCAAGCTGGCAGATGGTTTGATGCTCTTTCTGGTCCCGCTCGCAATGCTCCACGCCTCCGGGTCGGTCGCGGTTGCAGTGGCTTCCTTTGCTGCGCGCGGCGCTGCATATGCAGTCGCACCAATGATCGGCTTTGTCATCGATCGTTACGACCGCAAATACACGTATGTCGTCTCCCAAGGGCTGCAGGCGGGCTGCCTTGCGTTGGTCGCATTGAATCTCGACAACGTTCTCGTGGCCGTCATTCTCTTGGCGGTCTCCGGTCTTGGTGGCGTAGTGTCAAACATCTCGAGCTTTTACGTGCTCATCCCCGACATGGTCGCACCGGAACGCTTGTCCAAAGCTCTGAGTCGATACGGAGCACTCACCGAGGCGGCAAAAATGACTGCCCCGCTAATCGCCGGGGTGCTCACCGCTTGGGTCGGCGGCTTCCGCGCCGTTGCCGCGGTAGCCGGCCTCTATGTCATCTCGTGCGCTGTCGCCATGGCGCTCGAACGCATATCCGATGGGATGGCTCCCAATCTCAAACTTAATCGGCATTCATTGGGAGAAGGCTTCCGCCACCTTCGGAAGTCGCAAGGACTCATTGCTCTTGTGGCTGCAATGGCGTTCTCAAATCTAGGAGTTGGTGCGATGGATACCATCTATGTGACTCAGATGGCCCATGGAGGCCTCGATAGCACCCGAATAGGCATACTGGCGACGGTTGCAGGCCTGTGTGGGGTTGCTGGCATTTGGTTCGCGGACCGTCTAGGTCGCCGCCACACCATCGTTAGGCGCATTCTTGGATGGCAAGTCATCGTCCTCATAGGGGCCATCGGCTTGACTATGCCCCATCCGGTCATCGCGACGGGTTGCTTTTGCCTTATTTCGTTCGGCCTTGGAGGCAGCAACATGAATTCCATTCGGTATCGGCAAGACTCAATTCCCAGGGAAGTTGCGGGCCGGGTGAACGCCGCAATGAGGATGTTTATCGCCGGATCAGTCCCCATTTCGGGTCTCCTTTTTGGAGCTTTCTCTGCGAGCACGTCACAGGAATGGCACTGGATCCCGGTTGTATCGTTCACAGCAATTGGGGTTGTGGTGTGGTGGAGATTTTCCAGACTCGCGTCCAAGCGGGAGGTATTCGCCGCGGTGTAAATCAGGACGACTATTGGTGCGGAATCGAGAGCTGAACCGAAATGTGTTTGCTTTGAATCAAGGGGGAGACTATGCGTTTGGATGATCCAAGTACAAATTTGAGAGTGCTGGAACGAAGGAGCAGCCGAGGGCACAGGGGCGCCGACAAGGGGCCTGGTGGCGTAAGTTGAGTGCCTCGGAAACGGGCCCTGGGCGGGAAGCCTCGCACATCCGGAAAATCGATTTCATTGACCACACGCGACACACCATGCCGGCCGATCGGCTACTTACATATCTTGAGATTAAAGTGCATCATTTGATCCAGGATCGAGTCTGGGGCGAAATTCGGATCGTCGGTGGTTACGATAGGTCCCGGGTGATCTCCGACCTTGAGAAGGACGATAAGGCCTTCAACTGGCAGAGGCCTACTGCATCGGTCGAAGGCGACTGTCTCACGCTTCATTGTTATCCCGGTCGCGACTACGTCCTTCATTACGGACTAATCGTCGCCACCTACCTTTCAATGCGGGGGCACATTGCCTGCCGAGTCACAGTCGAGGAACCTGCCGAAATGGTCTGTGCGGAGGCTGTCGATGCTCTCCTGTTGGACGCGGCCGATGTCGAGTTGGTCATCGTCGGTTGGGGGCTGGATGCGTTTACCAGCCTAGATGGGTGGGTGAAGGGAAATGGCTTTTCGCGGAAGAGAGACATGCTTGCTGGCCAGCCAGTTCTATACCTGGGATATCTTCATTCGATCTGGGGTGATGTAGCAGGCCGTGTGGTGACCCGCCTAGCTGAATTGGGTGCGAAGCGCGTGCTCTATGTGGGCAAGGTTGGGTCACTTGAGCCAGAAGTGGAGCCGAACGAATTCCTCGCAACCGGAAATTCCAGCATTCTCGAAGGAGATACTGTCTCGTGGACTGACTTCTTTGGCAGCGATCTTCAAAACAGCGATGGCGTAATACATGGACTTCATATCTCATCCCCTTCAATCCTGTTAGAAGACAAGGACTGGTTGGCCGGGTTGACGCATGGCATGTTTGTCGATCCGGAAATTGGCTGGATGGGGCTCGCCGCTGAACAGGCAGGAATCGAATATGGCTATTTGCACGTCATTTCGAACAACCTCGCTCGGGAGCGCGACGAAGACCTTTCAAACGAACGACTCTCGTCAACCGTGCAGCGCAGGCGTGTTCTGCGTGAGCGGATTCGGAAGTCAGTGGAAGAGCGCCTGCGGGCCATCTGCGAACCGGAACGAGTCATTCATGCTTGAAGGCGGCACGGGCACGCTAATTGCCTTTGAGGGAACTGATGGCGCTGGAAAATCGACCGCAACGGCTCGGCTGCGCGAATCACTCGAAGCCCAGGGCATCGAGACACTGCTCGTGACAAAATGGGTTCACGAAATTCCCGCGAATGACGGGCTCGCGGATCACGCCCGCCGGCTTAATAAACTGATTTACGGGCGACCCCGGGCTGTCAGCGCTGCATTAGGTGAAAGACACTGGTTCTATGCATTGGCCGCTTGGTACCACTTAGTCGATGATCACATCATTCGCCCGGCCTTGAAAGACGGCATCACAGTGATCTCCGACAACTCGCACTTTAAGACAGTTGCAAGGTATGCCGTTGGCGGAGACCTCTCTGCTCGCTTCTGTCTGGAAGCCCTCAGCGGCTTGACCCCGGCGGATCACACTTTCTTCCTCGACATCGCGCCCAAGATCGCACTTGAGCGAAAAGGCAAATTCAGCACTGTTGAAGCTGGGCGAACTGGAAACACTGTGGAACATTTCCTGGGCTACCAAAACGCTGTAGCGGAGGAGCTTCGCGCAATGTCCTACAAACGCGGGTGGACGCGCCTCGATACCGGGAGGTTAGACCGCGAAGCGACCGTGCAGTTCATTGTTGAGCACTTACGCGCTCGGCGAACCCTCAATGCCAGGTAGACGCCCCCTGGAACTACGCCGCCGGTCAGAAGTCAACAAGAGGGATCCCGAATCTCCGCTTTCTCCAAGGATCGATAGCTTTGAATCGGTTGTCGCCAACCCAGATTTCCCCTGTGTATTTGCAACGCGCGCGCTAGTGGATGACGAGTTGCTCTTTGGGTCTCTCGAAAATCTCGACTGCACTTTGGGCGACATTGCTGCTGCGGTGGGCGACGCAGTCCAAGTTATCGCTATGGATCCCGCTCAGGTGGTCATTTTATTCATCGGTGCAGGCTCGACGTCGCTCGAAGAGGACAATGCGCTTGCGGCCGCAATCACTCGAGAACTCATGCATAGTTCAGAGCTGGACTGGCCGTTAGACCAGTCGCGCGATCCTGCAGACCCACTCTGGATCCTCTGGGTCAACGGAGTCGATCTATTTGTGAATTACAGCACTCCAAACCACGCGCTACGCAAGAGCCGCAACGTGGGGAGCTCGTTCGCGATGATCCTGCAAAGCCGGTCGTCATTCGATCGGTTTGCCGGTCGAAACAACAGCACTCGTACAGTGATCCGGAAAAGGTTGGAACGGTACGACGGCATTCCAGTGCACGCCGCCCTCGGTTCGTTCGGTGATGTCGACAATCGAGAGATCGAACAATTCTTCCTAGGCGACGGAACCGAGACGGTCGATTTGTTGCCAGGCGCCCGAAAATGCCCGTTTCACTAACGCAAACCCTAAACATTCTTAGCCCAATCGCTACAACGAAAGAAGACCAATGAGTTTCGATCACGCTGACATTTGTACCTTCTGTGAGGAGCTATCAGGCGAATCTTCGCCTTTTCTCGACTTAGGCCTAGCAAAGTCGCTCGACGACTACGTCCTTTATGAGAGCCAATACTTTTCGGTAGTCCCTTGCCTTGGCCCTTTGGCTGATTGGTACGTGCTCATTGTCTCTAAACGCCACACACTGTCGTCAGGTTGGATGTCCGAGGCAGAGCGTGCCGACCTCCGAGTGACTATTCGTGAGGTTCGTGACCGTGTGCGCGCCGTCAGCGGGCAGGACGTAGTCATTTTCGAGCACGGAAGCTACGACTTCCGGAACAAGGGCGGCTCCTGCCAGGACCATGCGCATCTTCACGTCGTTGCGACTGACAAGAAGATCGAGAACTTAGTATCAATCGTTTCGGCGGATGTCGAGTTGCGGGAGGTGGAAGACTGGCTGACAACGGCCAAAGAGATGGTAGCGGACGAAAAACGCTCATACCTAGCCATTGAAACCTCGAAAGGCTCATTCGTAGCTTCAGCGACTGGCGCGCCGTCACAATTCTTCCGTCGGGCGCTTTGCCGCTGGTTCGATGAGGATCCGGACGGGTGGGACTGGCTCGTTTACCCGAATTCGTCGCGCCTAGCGACCATGCTCCAGAAGCGTCTGGATTTGCCAGCACTCCAGTCCGCCGAGTAAACCGTGCAATGGGCGCAGGACCTCCAAGCGGGAGCATTAGATCCTATTGTTTGGGGAAGAAAAGCCAGCCGCTTGGCTGATTGCACCCGGTTCGGATTGTCGGTGCCTCCGGGTCTCGCGATTACGAGAGGCGCGGAATCCGAAAGGATTTTGGATGAGACTGCACTCGCTGATCTGATTCAGCCTTGGCTTACAGTCAACAATCCCAGAGCTGTTATTCTTCGAGCCTCTGAGATAAGCGAAGATGGTGACGAGACTGCCGCGGCTGGCTTGAGTCTAAGTGTCGCCGATGTGCCTGCGACTGCGGCAATAGTCTCCCAAACTCTTGTCGAATCAGGCATCTTGCTGGGCGAAGGAAGCGTCGTCATACAAAGTCAACTCCAGGCGTCGTGGTTCGGTGTATTGATGACAATCGGGGGCGGCTGGCGAATCGAGATGTCCAAGTCGCATCAGGCTGTGACATCAGGGGACGCGATCGACGCTTGGTTGGAGACAGACGGGGATCAATACGATGCGGGCGGTGCTTGCATTGCGGGCGCACCGATCTTGAGCCTCGCAATCAATTCAAAACTCCTCGTAGATCGCCTTATGCCCCCGTTCGGACGGCATTTGGATGTCGAATGGGCATGGTCACATGGAACGATGTCGCTTCTGCAAGTGCGGCCGCTTACGGTGCAACTTTGACGCTTGATAAGTCGACCGCTATTCGCTTGATTCAGAAGTTTGGATTGGAGCGCCAGCCGACCTACTTCTTTCCAAATACGCTGGCTCTTGGAGTCTTTCTGGAGAGTGAGCGTCGAGTCGGTCAACTGTGGGTGGGACGCACATCTGCACAGGATGCACAAATCCTCAACCTTCCCCGCATCGTCGGATTGAACGCTGCCGACGTCCTGAACTGGGCGACAACAATTCCTCATGACCTCACCATTATCCTGCAGCCGTTTGACCCGGTTCTCAGCTCCGCAGAAATAGCGTTCGACCACGAGAGGGTTTTTGTCGAGATCGTTCCGGGCATTTGGGAAATGGACAATGTATCGGTACCAACGACCATTCACGGCGCTATTCGCGCTTCGTCCTGGAGCTGGCGCATAAATGGCAGCACCTCGCCTGGGGTCGCTCGGTTCTGCCTCCCGCAAAACCAAAGTCGCCATAGCCACAGCGTTGTTTCTGACAATGACAGATCTGCGTACATCTCTTGGGCGGAGAATAATTGGGCTCGTCTGCAGCGGTTGAGAGCCTCGATCGATTGTCGGTTTGTTGGGCTCAAGGCGCATCGGTCTAGCCGCTATGGGATCAGCGCTCAGAATCTTCGGGATGTCGATTCCATTCCCTCACCTCGCAAGCCTGCTGGCGACGTCGTGCTTGCACGCGGAACCCTGCCCGTCATTGGCGGCATCGGACCGATCGACGGGCCCTTGCCCAAAGTCGTGAAACTCACGTTTAGTGTTGCCCGAGAAGACGCAAAGTCCGTGGCCGAATTCGCAGTTCGTCTGCGACAAGCAGGCGTCGAAGGAGTCGTGATCGAGTCCGGAATTCTCAGCCACTTAGCAATTACTATCCGAGAGGCCGGCATTGCTACCCTGCGAGAAGGGTCGTGACCACCTGTGGTTGCGATTTTCAGAGCCACGAGAATAGGTGCAAAGTGACTACTCAAAACATTGAGGTTGTTTTCGGCGATCCGCGATGGCAGCTTGCTCCGGCAACGGTGCGCAGAGAATCCTTGGTGAGCTTTCAGCTGACAAGCCCCGCTCTGCTTGGGGATCAAGCTGTTGTGTGGCTTAGCCCTTCTATGACCGCCACAAGTAAGTTCCGACTTTTCGATGAGCCCAAAGGTCCGGAGCTTGTAGTCCACCTTGCCCATCCAACAGCACTGCTTGCTGGGATGGGCCTATCATCGCGAATTTCATTGGCCCTCGCGGATGCCGGCTTGTCTGCGGCAGATCGTCGAGCCTTAGCACCGCTCATGGTTCTTAGATCGTGTCGGGAGAGAGATCGTAAGATCACTGAAGTGTTCGCGTGCACGAAGCTCCGGGATGGCGGAATCGTCTTCGCTTTGACAGGAGTACTTGACGAGTCCGCCAGTGACAATTTTGCCGATCCACTTGACTGGGGACTGTCGGAAATTGCGAAAGCAGATCGAATGATCACCGAAATGTCGTCGTTTGTAACGCACGATGAAGGCGTCGAGATCGAGCAGAAGCTCACGATCCTGCGGGATGCGGATATTTGGTCGCTTGCTCACGCCCTAAAAGACGCAATCGGCGGGCATCATTTTCCCAACTGGCTGCCCGACGTGGGGAATGAGTTCTCACGCTTTAGCCAGCAGGTACAACTCTTTGAGGTGATTGGAAATCCGGGCGAACGAGGATATGTGAGCTTTATTGCCCGACCTGACGGCAAGTTCCTAGTCAAGCGCAAGTACTTTGATCAGGATCAGCTGCGTCGGCGTGAAGAATTTCGGTTTGACGTCGAATTGTCCAACCTGACATTCGACGAATACCTGAAGGAAGAATTTCCTAGTTTGCAGTTTCGGGAGATGCCTGAGTTCTCGCGCCAACGATTTGATATAAATCTCGAGTCTGCAGTGACCGGGCACTGCTATGGCATCGAACTGGACGAAGTTGTGGTGCCCGCTGAGGGGCTGGCGACTTTGCGCCAGATCGAGATCGAATACTACAAGTCAAGAATTCACCATGGACTCGATCTGGGCACGGTAGAGCACCAGCTGCATGAGCTCGTGGGGCAGGTGCAAGTGTTTGCGGCTGACTACGGTGTTCTCGCTGAACCGGGATACCTTTCGAAATTGACTTTCTTGAAGTCAATGGCTTCGCCCTGCGTTCTTGGGACGGAGGAAGATCAGGGCATACTGGTCTAGCGTAATTGTGTGATGTGTCCTGTAGTTAGTTCTTTGACCGGTACTTACTGACTGTCGCTTGAAATATATGGGACCATCGCACGATGGTTTCACTCGCCAACGCAACCGCCGCCATGTCGCAGGTAGTCATCGGTCACGGTGAAAGGCGCCGGGCCGGCGTGGGGTTCGCGGTGTTCGTTGCGGTCTCGGCAGCCGGCGAGTCCGGCGCGGAGTTTCAGGGAATCGAGGGTGGGC
>Ga0209023_10001146_pt1 | contig 36520 bp, 38 predicted proteins | sample LakOneMetagenome_FD_187468 | JGI IMG/M metagenome (GOLD analysis project Ga0209023, IMG submission 187468) | Freshwater and sediment microbial communities from Lake Erie, Canada (SPAdes) (version 2) | ecosystem: Environmental > Aquatic > Freshwater > Lentic | place: Lake Erie, Canada...
TGGCGTCCAGAGGTCGCAGGTTCAAATCCTGCCCCCGCTACCAAATTCAGGCTCGGTTCCCTCTGGGGAACCGAGCCTGAAAGCTTTCTAACTTGACTCGGTCATCACAAAGTCATCATCTACCTGTTCAGCAGGTGCGGTCCGCGGCCCGCTTGCCCAGTTGCCTTGGAGTGTCACGGGACGCCATGGAGCGGCTCGGAGCGTCCGGCCCACCTACTGGTCATGAAGACCCAAACGCATCCACTCAGTGGGCTCGACCCGCTGCTCAGCATCGAGGACCTTGCGGAGTACCTCGGGGTGCCAGTCACGACCATTTACGACTGGCGTGTCGACGGCAAGGGTCCATGCGGCGTCCGTGTCGGGCGTCATGTGAAGTTCATCCAGAGCGACGTGCTCGCCTGGATCGAGGCCCAGCGCGAGGTTCGGCCCGGCGGGCACCGGGACGGACGGTGACCTGAGATGGGACGACCACGCACAGCGATCGGCACATTCGGCGAGTTCACCTACGTTCCGGCGCCCAACGGCAGGATCAAGGCGCGCGTGCCCTTCCGCGACGACGATGGACAGCTTCGACTCGTCCAAGCGACGGGAGACAGTCGCAAGTCTGCGGAGCGAGCACTCAAGCAGAAGCTCACGCGTCGTGATCGCTTTTCCGCCGGCAGCCGAGACCTGTCGGGCGACAGTACGTTCGGTCGTCTTGTCGAGGTGTGGCTCGCGGATCTCGATCTCACCGACAAGCTTGCGCCGAGCACACGTGCGCTGTACGAGCGCAACATGCGCCAACTCGTAATGCCGGCCTTCGAGTCCCACACGCTCCGCGAGATCAATGTGCGCAAGGTCGACCACTTCATCAAGAAGCTCGCGTCCACCAAGAGTTACAGCACGGCCAAACAGGCGCGGACGGTCCTCAGCCTCGCCTTCGGTCTGGCCGTCCGGTACGACGCTTTGAAGGAGAACCCGGTCCGCGGGATTGCCAGGATGCACAAGCCGCCGTCGCAGACCATGGCGCTGACTCTTGAGCAAGTCGACGCCATCCGAGACGCCGCACGGGGTTGGCGCCGCGCGCCAGGAACGCCGGGTCCGCCACCGGACGGTCAGTTGGAGCAGATCATCGAGGTCATGCTGGGTACCTCGGCCCGCATCGGCGAGGTGCTTGCGATCCGCAAGTGCGATGTCGACGTCACGGTGTCCCCGGCGACTGTCCGGATCTGCGGCACGATCGTGTCGCCGGCCGGCAAACCGACCTATCGGCAGCCGCATCCGAAGAGTCAAAAGTCGACCCGCGTCGTGTCGGTCCCGAGCTTTACGGCCGAGGTGATCCGCCAGCGCTTGGTCGTCGTCGGTCCTGAAGCGCCGGACCATCTTCTGTTCTTCACTCGCAACGGCACTCCGCTGACGACCAACAACATCCGCCGGCGGCTGCGCGCCGTGCTCTCGGACGCCGGGATCGCGGGCGTGACCCCGCACGCCTTCCGCCGCACGGTCGCGACCGTTCTCGATCGGGCAAGTGGGCCGGACCTCGCTGCCGAACTGCTCGGTCACACCTCGCCGAAGATCACCAAGGAGCACTACATCCAGCCCGACGAGGCGGTCGATCCGGTAACGGCCGAGATCCTGGAGTCGCTGGCTCCGAGGAGGTCGGATGAGCAGTCTTGAGTGCCCGGGCGCGGACAGCGATTGAGTGCTGATCACATTGACGGACCCGACTGCGCTCGGCGCGGCTCGGGTCGGTGCACGAGGGCTAGCGTGAGTTCTTCGCGACTCGCGGCAGCCCTCTTCGGCGCCCGGGGTGCTTCGGCCTCGGGGCGCAGTTCATCGCGCACCAGTTCAAGGAGTTCCTGGCACACGTCGGCGGTCATGGGCACGTAACGCTGTCGCGTCGGCTTCACAAGGCCAGCCGCGTCCTTGTCGACACGAGGGAAGGGCACGCGGGCGAAATAGATCCGCTCCCGGGCGCCTTGCTGGATCACCTGGGTGATGCGCTCGTCGATCTCGCGCCCGAGCTGGGCGAGGTGACGAAGGGGCCCGGAGTCGACGACATCTGTTCCGGCCTGAACGGCGCGGGTGACCTGCTCGATCCGACTCGCGGCGAGGGCTGCTTCGCCGGCGGCGGGGCCGCCGTTGCCGACCATCCCTCCGATGTCGTTGGTCGCGTGGATGAGGCGAAGGTACGTCGAGGAGCGGTCGGTCCAGTCGGACGAAGCACGTGGGTCGAGAGTGGCGGCGTCGCGGGAGACGATGCGCTGGGAGTCGAGGATGAGGCGCAAGCTTCGGGCGTCGGGAAACTCGTCGAGGTGGACAAGCAGGTTGTGCTGCGCCTGGAGGACGCCGACAAGTCCGGGCAGTCCAGGTCCCTCGACGAGCGTGCGTCGGGGTTGCCATCCGCGGAGGTCGATCGTGTAGTCGGGCTCGTCATACCCGGCGAAGGTCGCGCACGTCTCGGCCGCGCGAGCAAGCCAGCCTGCCTCCTTGAGCGGCTTCCAACCGGGGATGTTGGAGTAGCGGCGGTCGAGTCCGACGAGGCCGCGGGCCACGTCGGAGGCGTCCTTGAGCAAGGTCATGCACTGCACCTGGGAGAGCCGGCCGTAGCCGAGGCCGGCGTCGAAGTCGTGTTCGCCGAGCGTTGCGGCCCGCGCGACCTGCCGCCAAGACTCGACCATCGCGAACGGCTGCTCGGTGGACAGCTCGTCGAGCCCTGGAAGTCCGCTCGAGCTAGAGATCGCCACGTCGAGCCGGTGGCGCAGTTCCTCGGCCGGACCGCGGGTCCGGGTGCTGGTCCCGTGGAGGTTCATCCGTGGGTTCGCCGCGCGGACCGCCTGAACGCACCACACCAGCGCTGAATGGCGGTAGCGCCCGATTTGCTCGCCCAGCAGTCGACGTTCATCGGTCGTCGTGGTCTCCGGGATGGTGTGGCTCCCGGCGCCGCCGAGGCGTTGTTGGACGCGGTGTTGGCGCAGGAGCGTGCTGAGTTCGGCGCGCAACTGGCCGCCGTTCTCGGCGTACATCAGGGGACGTCTTTCGCCCTGGCCGCGTCGAGCATGTCGAGAAGCAGTTCGACCTGAAGTGCGTCGATGCCGTGGGCGACGAGGTCTTCGATGGCGTGCTCGGCGATCCCGTAGAGGATGTCGGCGGCCTCGTCGTAGACGTCGCTGATGCCGGGGATGTAGTCGCCATGGATGACGTCGAGGTGGAGCAGGACCCGCTCGTACTCGGCAGATGCCTCGTCGTTGTACGCGCGCCTCGCGAGCGCTGCGAGGTGCGAGCGGGCCTCGGCGAGGGTGATCGCGTGGGAGAGCAACATGGTTGGTTCCTTCCGGTCGGGATCGAAGTCCCGCTTGATGACTCCACTGCGGGGACGACCTACGGACGCCGCTTGCCTGGAGTTCTGTGGACGGCGCATGTCGGCGCCGCGGTTGTGGATCAGCCGGCCCGGGCGGCGCGCACCCGGTCCTCGATCCGGCGTCGGGCGGCGATGTCTTCGACGACGAACTCGACGAAGTCGGCACCGCGGTCCTCGATGACGACCTCGACCCCGGATGGCTGGGCGTCTTCGCCCGGCCAGGTCGTCTGTCGCGTGGGCCGGTCGCGATCGAGGCGGGTCCCGCAGGTGGCCACCCACTCGCGCAGTCTCTGGCGGGCATCGGCGAAGTCGCGGTGCCACATGATCGGCGCTGACGGCGACCCGTCGGGGTCGTAGGAGTTCAGCCAGTGCAGGTGCAGGGCTGAGAGTTCCCAGATCAGCTCGTCGTGGCGGTGCCAGTACGGCGGGATCACGGTTGGCGGCAGTCCGTAGGTCGAGCGGAGCCAGTCCACCCACGCGTTGAGGTCCAGCCACTCGGCCTCAGCCTCTTCGCCGGACAGCAGGTTCCAGTTCAGCGGTCGGAGCGGCTCGACTGGCTCGTCGTGTCCGGAGTATTCGGCGGAGCCGCTGAACATCGGATGGATGCTCGCGTCGTAGTCGGGGTCGAGCAGTGATTCCTGTTGGCCGTCGACAGTCGGCATGACCCGTGCCCGTTCAGAGGCCGACGACGCGCGGGGGCTCACTCGCCGCGCTCAAATGGTCGGCCGGCGGATCGGGCTGGTTCGCCGGCGTCCGGTCCACCGAGTAGCGGGTCCAAGTCGTGTCGTGGCCGATGTGCTTGGCAACGAACTGCTCCCGCTGCACGGTCTGCTCGTTCCAGGTCTTCTCGTACTCGGTGATGTAGCCGGAGGCAACAAACTGGTCGCCCACCCGGAATCGGGCGTAGGCGCGCTTGGCGGACGCGCCGTACATCACGAGGTTGTGGAACGTCGGGTCGAGCTTGGTGAAGGACCCGTCGGCCTCCTTGCGCCAGTGCTCGACACCGACGCGGGCGAAGAACCGGGCGTCCTTGGTGTCGGGCTTGCTCAGCTCGGGTGCGGTAGCGATGAAGCCGTGGAGGCTCAAATCGGTCGGGATGGTCATCTCTGACTCCTGCCATCTCGCGGCGCTTCGGATGGCGTCCGCTCTCAGGAATCAGGTGTGTGCGACGGACCGCGAAGGGGACGGTGTCTTGCTAATCTCAGGGTGTCCCTTCGGCTCCATGGACCTACAAATGCGGGTGAGCCGGGCGCATAAGCGCATACCGCCAACGTGTCGTTCGTCGTTAGAGGCGAGGCGCCACTCCATTCAGGTTTTTCTGTTGGAGGGCGCCATGTGCACCAAGATCCCGTACGCCAACCGCTGGCTCGCGCGTCGAGTGTTGAAAAAGCTGCAAGAGCAGGGTCGACCGGTGCAGTCGATCCATCCGTGCCTTTCAGGCCACCGAGGGGCGTGGCACGTGACAAGTCAGAAGCAGCGCCAGTGGTGATCAGCGCCAAATTGTCCGGTCACCTGCGTCGGAGTGCCGCCTCGATGGCGCTCCGGTCGACGCGCAGCTCCTCGGCGTCGCCGCGTTCGGTCCAAGGGCGTAGATCGGTCACTAGAGGCGGCGCGCTGCGAAGTAGGACCAGTGCTGTTCCGAAGGGCAGCGTGCGGATGGCCTCCGGGGGCATGACTGGCACGCGGCGAATCGAGCGTTGGAGAGACCGCGAGCCGTAGTCGCCGACGGAGATGGTGTCCGTTCGCTCGTCGCGTTCACCGATGAGCGCCGAGAGGTCCTGCAGGTCACGTGCGGCCGAGGTACCGCCGAGCACGACCTTGACGATGGACGCATCCCAGATGGCGCCCGCAGCGTGGTCGCCCCACTTGTCGCGTGCCTGCGATAGGGACTGCAACACGGGCATGGTTGTGATGCCGGTGCCGCCGCCTTCAGCCATCAGGACCGGCATGGACGGCAGTGGTGACAGGTTGCCGATCTCGTCCAGCGCCATTAGCAGTGGCGGATCGAGCCGGGCTCCTGGCGAGGCCGCGGCGAGGTGACGTGCGGTCTCGACGAGGTCTTCGATGAATGCCGCGACCAGTGACCAGGAGGCGCCAGCGCCAGCTCCGGTTGCGAGCAGGTAAAGCGTGCTGTTGTTGGTCAGGAAGCTCGCGGGGTCGAACTCTTCGCCCGGCCCCGGCGAGACCGCGTCGAGGACACGCGGGTCCGCCAGGCAGGACAGCGCGAGGGAAACGCCCATCCAGATCGAGTCCCTGGTCCGCGGGTCCGAGTGGATCATCGACTCGAGGGAGTCGGCCCACCCTGGTGCGGCGTGAGGGTCACTGCTCAGGATGGCCACCGCGTCGGCGGCTGCAGACGGCGAGAGCGTCCAACCGAACAGCTCAGCCGGGCTACGCCGGTCGAGAGCGGCCGCATGCAGCAGCGACTGAAGTGCAGTGCGCGTCTTGCCCTCCCAGAAGCCGCCCGACTCGACCCCACCCGTCGACAAGCCAGTGGCTGACGCGAGGCCGGTTGCTCGGATCATCGCCGTCAGGGGATCTTCGCAACCGCGCACAGGTGACCACCGCAGACCGGACGGGAGGCCATCCGCTAGGCGCTGGGGGTCGAAGACGGCCACCGGCCCGCGACGTCTGCGAGCCGTGATCGTGGCCGCGATGTTGTCCGGCCGGGTCGCGGTGGTGATGACCGCACCCGGCGCGTCGAGGATGGCGTTGATGACGACGTGTAGGCCCTTTCCGGAGCGAGGCGGTCCCAGCAGGAGAATCGAGTCTTCGACGGAGGCCCACACCTCAGTGCCGCGAGCTCGACCGAGGAGGTAACCGACGTCTGGTGCGTCAGGATGGTCGAGGGACGGACGGAGCGTTCGGCCACGTGCCAGGAGGGACTTCCTGGAAGCGGTAGTTCGCACGTCGCGGGACGTGGCGATGCCTGAGAGCCGGCGCGGGTCACGTGTGGTCTGCTCGCGCCAGCCGATGAGTCGGCGCCAGACGACGAGCGCCGCGCAGACGACGCCAACGAGCATCAAGACGACCACTAGCCAGTAGAGCCACGGGGACATGCCGGGTGCGCCCAGCGCGTGGCCAGGGTGATCGGGATCTGCGAGGACGCGTAAGCCAGAGGCCCAGCCGTAGGTGGGTTGGTCCTTGCTGGTGGCCCATGCGGTGACTGTGCCGGCCAAGCGCAGTGCCGCAGCGAGGCAGCCCAGTGCTGCGATTCCGAAGAGCCCGAGGTTGACCAGGTCGTTGTCGACGGACTGCCCTCGTGGGTTCATTCGCCGATCACCCGGACGGTTCCCGAGGTTCGTCCCAGCAGCACGACGTTGCCCCGGTGAGTTGCCAGAAGGACAGGCGGGAGGCGGTTCTCCAGCGAGTCGGCGCCGTGGCGGTGCTGGCCGAGGATGACCGCCACAGAAACCTCTTCGTCGGGGAGGAACCCGTTCGTCGCGGTCGCTGGCGGAACCTGGTCGGCTGCTCGCTGCTCATTGGCGTGATCACTGGGAGTGACGATGTCCGTGTAGGTGTTGCCGTCGCCCTCGTGGACTTCGACCCGCACCGGCGCGCCTAGATCGTCGGAAATGGACTTCACGATCGCCGCAAGGTCACGGCGAGTCGCTGCGCCGTCCGACGTGTAGGGCTCGCGGTCGAGGCGGATGTCGAGGTAGCCGTCGCTGGTCACGACCACCTCGACCAGCGGCATCACCACCGGCACCTTGAGGGTGCCGTGGTCGTCACGTCGGTACGGCGCCGTGTTGTTGAGCATGGTCAGCGGCCGAGAACGTCGACGTGGGTTCGGGTTGGTCCCGTGACGGACTGTGGAGCACGCTGCCTACTGAGTGCGTCGCGCTCCAGGCCCGGCGGATTGCCGTCGCCAACCTTCGAGGTCGGCAGGTTGTCGAGGATCGTCAGCGATGCCGCCCGGACGCGATCGGCGGTTGCTTGGACGACCTCCACAGGCGACTTCCCGGGTACGTCGCTGGCCCAGGTCGAGACATAGGGAACCGTGTACGTCGTGGTGTCGAGCCCGTGGGCGGCACCGACCATGAGCGCGATCGACTCCGCCTCGACTTCGGCGATTCCTCGGTGCATCGCGGCGTCGATGTTGTCGGGACCGTGGAGCATCACGTGGCCGAGTTCGTGGGCCAACGTCTTCACCTGCGCTGCGTCATCCATGTCCATCCGGACCGAGACTTCGTGGGTGAGGTAGTCAGTGAGTCCGTTCGCGCCGCCGATCAACCGTGCGTTCGACACCAGACGCAGCTCGAACCCGCGAGCCACGATCTGGTCCGCGAGTCCGTCCCAAAGACCCTCGGGGGCCTCGCCTTCGAGCAGCTGCGGACGTGGCGGTTCGGGAACCGGCTCACCATCGGTTTGCGAGATGTCCCAGACGTGCGCGGGCTTGAGCCCGATCATCCGTGATCGCACGGACTCGCCCCACTGCGGCTTCTCGCCACGACCGAGACGTCGCCACGAATCGGGGTTCTCCGGCGTCGCCGAGGCGAACCGGGCCGTCACTGGCGCGAGGATCGCGTACCCGCCCTGCCCTTTCATGACATGGCGGTTCAGGCTCAGCCACTGCTTGAAACCTGCGACGTACGTCGGGACCGGACCGGGCACGCGGCCCTCCTGGTACGCCGCGTTGTGCTGGCTGAAGATCAACAGGGTGTTGTTGAAGGAGCGAGACCGGAAGCGGGCAGCGAACTCCAAAGCTCGACGCCAGTCATCGCCGGTGACGAGTGCGCCGACGGCATCGGTGAGCTTCTGATGCAGGGCGTCGATCTTGGCTTCCCGTTCGGCTAGGCCGCGAGTCTGAGTCCTCATCACATTCCTCCGTTCGAGGTCGTCTCGGAAGGCAGGTGTGGGGGAGTGGCCGCATTCATCCGGCCCGTTGTGTCGAACAATTCGAGCTCCGCCGGATGTAGCTGATGTTGGACAACGAACGAACGGTGCTTGATCCGCCACAACCCCTGCCCGGTGCCAAGCGTCGGCAAGAGCGACTGCTCGGTCCCGGTCAATCCAAGGGCCGTCGCGGTCGATCCGAGCTGGTCCGACTCTTGGCGGTAGACGATCCGGGTCTCGGCGTTGGCGAGGAGCGACGAGGCGAGCGCCCGCATCGCGCTGCCCTGATCGCCGACGTTGTCGAGGTCGGACAGCTTGTGGAAGATCAACATGTTGGCGATGCCGTAGTGCCGGGCAAGGCGCCAGTGGGCGTCCATGCGGCGCAGCAGCGCGGGATGGGACATCAAGCGCCACGCCTCGTCGTACACAACCCACCGCTGCCCACCCGCGGGGTCGAGTAGTGCCGACTCCATCCAGGCCGAGGCGCAGGTCATAAGGACCGAGATCAGAGTGGCGTTCTCCGTGACCCGAGACAGATCGAGCGAGACCATCGGCAACGTCGGGTCAAAACGCACCGTGCTGGGGCCGTCGAACAGTCCAGCCAGATCACCGGCGACCAGCCGTCGCAACGCGTGCCCGACAAGTCGGCCGTCCTCTGCCAGCCGACAATCCGCGTCGGTCGAACGATCCGGGGCAAGGAGTCGGTCGACGACCATAGGGAGCACCGGCACGTCTGACGAGTGGACCGCGTCGGACAGCGCGACGTCGATCGCGGTGTGTTCAAGCGGACTCAGCCGGCGGTCGAGCACGGTCTCGGCCAGCGCTCCCACCAGGTCGCGACGTCGAGCCGTGACCTGGGCGAGCCACTGAGCGTCGTCGACCGACTCGGGACGGTGACCCTCGTCGAGCGGATTCAGACGGTTGGCCATCCCGTGCCCGAGGGCAATCGCCCGTCCGCCGACTGCTTCGGCGACTGCGGTGTGCTCGCCCTTCGGGTCGCCGGGCACGTACACGCGGCGACCGAAGGGAATGGAGCGTGTGTAGAGGCTCTTCGCCAGCGCCGACTTTCCAGAGCCGACGATGCCGGCGAGCACGAGGTTGGGCGCGGTGATCAGGCCGCGCGCGTACAGAACCCACGGGTCGTAGACGAACGAGCTGCCGCTGTAGAGATCCTGGCCGACGAAGACCCCGTCGCTGCCCAGACCTCCCTCGGCTAGGAACGGATAGGCGCCGGCCAAGGTCGCTGAGGTGTCTTGGTGCCGTGGGATCCGCAGCCGCCCCGGAGTACGGAGCGCGGCCGGGCCATGGTCGCCGGACTTCGGCAACACGACCGTTGCTTTCCGCTCGGCCGTGATCGCATCGGACTTCGCGCGGGCTTCTGTCCGTCGGGTATCGCGGTCCTCGGTCATTCGAGACTTCGCGGCAGCGCGCCTCAGTCGGCGGTCGCGCCTGCGCTCACGCCGCGGAGAGACGAGCACGGCGCTGTGCAGGCGGCCGTCCTGCCAGCCGCTCACAGCCCGATCCTGTGATCAGCGGCGGGCGTTGTCGGCCGGGAGTGCTCTGGATACTCGCGATGGTAGGCAAGCATGGCCTCGGCCTCGTGTGCGTTCGCGATGACGTCGCCGACCTGGCGGACCATTTCCCCTGCTCGATGAAGGTCCCACGACACCCGGTACGACGCTGACCGGGCCTTCGCGGACACCTCGGGCACCCACTCGCCCTTTCGCGGGCCACCGTCATGAAACGAAGCAATCTGGTGCAGCGACTGACTCATCGAGGCGACAGCCGATGTCAGGGAGCCGAGCACCGAGTAGATCTGGCGTGGGTCGTCGATGGATCGGGTCGCGTGGGCGAGGGCGCGGAGGGCGGTCTGCACTTCGTCGGCATCGGCCGCGGGGTTCTCGAAAGTAGGCATCGTGTGGCTCCTCAGTGGGCAGTTCGTCATTGAGGAGGTGGCGTGGAGCGCACGCGCCGGCGTCTGGCCGCGTTACAGGACTCCGTTTCGCCATATCAGTCGGACGTCTCTGGCAGGCTCGTTAGAGACGAATCGGGCGCGGGGAGAAGGGCTGGGCATGTGATCGGAGGTCGACAGGAGAACTCCTGGTCCCCGTCGATCTGGGCACGACATTTCGGCAGGGCCCCGTACTGGACCATCGGTGTCGCTGACCAGCACATCACGGTCATGACGCCGACTGGCGTCGTGAACATTCACGTCGCTGAGCGGGAGAAGCTTCGCTTCGAGCGCGGATCTGTTTGGGTGCGCATGTCGGCCCCTGAGCTCGGGGTCATCCAGCCGCTGACTGGCCTCGCGAAACGGGCTGTCGCGGAGTTCAACCACGCAGTGGCGCGTGAGTTCGCCGAGTACGAATCGACGCTTGACCTGCAACCCTTCGTCGACGCGTTGGTTCGCTGGTGGTCCGCGTTCCAAGAGGCGACCCGGGATGCTTGGGCGAAGCGGCGGTGGCTCACCGAAGAGTTCATCGTCGAGTGGGACACGTCGCTCGGTCACGCGGTCTCGGGCACCGCACTATCGATGAACCAGCGGCGGGCGCTCGCCGCACGGGTGAGCGGCGTCGAGGCGGAGGCCGTCAACGCCGCATTCGGCGACTGGAACGTCCGGTCACACGCAGCCGACCAGAACAACGCTCTCGTGAACCTTGAACTGATCGACGAACGCTCGTTCTTCGACAGGATCGAGAAGACGCCCCTCACCGACGAGCAGGCCCGAGCCGTCATCTGCTTCGACAACAGGGTGCAGCTCGTCGCGGCCGCGGGTTCTGGGAAGACATCGACGATGGTTGCCAAGGCTGGATGGACGATCCGGAAGGCCCACGCCAGCGCCGACGAGATATTGCTGCTTGCGTTCAACAAGGCAGCTGCGGCGGAGCTCGGCGAACGATGCATTGCTCGGCTTGCCAACGCGGACATCCCGGCGACCGGCCTCCGCGCCACTACCTTCCACGCCTTTGGGTTGCGTGTCATTGGTGAAGCGACTGGCGAAAAGCCCCGCCTTGCGCCGGGCCTCGACAAGAACAACGGAGTCGGGCTCTTGGCCGATGTCGTGCGAGCGCTGCGGCGTAGGTCGCCGGAGTTCGCAGCGCGCTGGTCGCTGTTCCAAAACGTCTTGGGTGTTCCCATGAGCGCCGAGGTAGATCCTGAGCCCGACGCGTGGGATCCGCAGAGGCGTCGAAGCGGCTACCGCGCGCTCAACCTCGACATCATGAAGAGTGCGGGCGAGCGAGCGATCGCGAACTGGCTCATCAAGTCCGGCGTCGAATTTGAGTACGAGCGTCCATACGAGATCAACGTCGCGGACGCGCAGCACTCGCAGTATCGACCCGACTTCTTCTATCCATCAACCGGCGTCTACCACGAGCACTGGGCACTCGTGCCCGGCCAGGCGGAGCCTCCCGGATACGAGGGGTACCTCGAGTCCAGTGCCTGGAAGAAGCGAGTTCATCACGCCAACGGCACGACGTTGATCGAGACGGCCGCAAGGGACCTCGGCAGTGGCAGCCTGTTCGCGCAGCTGGAACATCAGCTCCGAACCACCGGCATCGAACCGGACTTCGACCCGGATCGGCCCGTCCCCGGAAGCCCACTCCTGACGGACCGGGAGATGCTCAACCTCTTCCGGACGTTCCTTGCGCACGCGAAGAGCAACCGACTTGAACCAGCGGACCTTCGATCGCGCGTGTCCAAGGCGCGGAACGGCACTCCTGACCTTCGCGAGTCCCTGTTCCTCGATCTGCTCGATGACGTGCGCGAGGAGTGGGACTCCCGGCTTCGCGAGGCCAACGAAGTCGACTTCGAGGACATGTTGAATCAGGCGACCGATCTGGTCGAAGCAGGGAGGTGGATGTCCCCCTTCCGAGTCGTCCTCGTCGACGAGTTCCAGGACGCCAGCCATGCCCGAGCGCGGCTTGTGCAAGCACTGGTCAACCGACCTGCGCACTTCCTATTTGCTGTCGGAGACGACTGGCAGTCGATCTACCGGTTCGCGGGCTCTGACATCTCGGCGATGACACAGTTTGAGGAAACCTTCGGGGCTGGCCACATGATGCGGCTGGAGCGGACTTTCCGAAGTTCCCAAGAGCTCAGCACGCTCGCCGGTGACTTCGTCATGAAGAACCCGAACCAGCTGACGAAGAAGGTCCGTTCGGATCGCTCCCACCCGGCGCCGGTAGGGCTCGCCCTGGTCGACACCGACGCCGGGGTCACCGACGCGATCGCCCAGAGACTCAGCGAGCTATCTGCAGCGGTCTCCGAGGGGTCGAGCCTGTCGGTCAAGATCCTTGGCCGCTACCGCTACGAGGAAGAGCTTGTCCCGCGCACCCGATATCGCGGGCTCGACGTCACATTCCAAACAGTCCACTCATCGAAGGGACTCGAGGCGGACCACGTGATCATCCCGGGACTCAACCGCGGTGGATTTCCGAGTACCAAGGAAGACGACCCGCTTCTGCGCCTTGCGCTCCCGGACGGCGATGACTACCCGCACGCAGAAGAGCGGCGACTCTTCTACGTCGCGCTCACCCGAGCGCGGGACTCGGTGCTACTGATTGCCCGAAGCGGCCGCGAGTCGGAGTTCGTGACCGAGCTGATCAGCGATGGAGTGATATCCCTACTTGGCGACCACGAGGCAGGCGAGGCTCCCGAGAGGTGCCCGCAATGCGGCCGAGGGCTGATGGTCGTGCGGCAGGGGAAGTACGGACCGTTCCTGGCATGCAACCGCTTCCCGGCCTGCACGTCGAAGCGATCAATCACCAGCTAACCGACGCCGGGCCGTCCATGGCCAGACCTATAGGAGAGAACCAAATGTCGAAGCGTGAAGAGCGTGAGAGGCAGCGAATGATGGCGATGCTGCCTGATGAAGGCGAGGTGGCGGGGGAGATCTTTGCCGCCATGGCAACGGTGGGGGAGCCCGGAGGTGTCATCACCCCGGACCTGGCTGCTCTCGCGAGCCAAGTCGCTGGCGCTGAGGCCGCCGGACGGTGGCTCAAGGCCGGGCACACCCTCGACGACTGCGGGATGGTTCGCAGGTTCTACGAGTACGTCGGTAGCCACATCAGTGAGGACGTCGCACCTGGGGGCCGGCTCGACGGCGCAACGCTTCCAGACGGAGATGCTGATTCTGACGCAGGGTCCGAACTGGAAGATCCGGGACCAGTATCGCGCGGCATTCGTGCTGAGCCCGCCCTCGATGCAGATCCCACGTCGCTGATAGCGACCGCCGGCGGCTACATCGACGGTGGCTGGGAGGAGTTCCGGAGCTCCCGGTTCTCAACGAAGCTTGATGGAACATGGGTGCTCAACAGCTATCCCGCGCAGGGTGTTCTGGCGCTGCAATTCATGGGCCGCAATTTCTCGGGATTCGCCGAGGTCTTCAAGGACGACATCGCGACGGTTCGGGTCGCTGCCAAGGGCCTCAACTTCGCCGTTGAGCTGGTCGATTGCAGCGGCAACCGGTTTGTTGCTGTTGGTCCGAAGGGGCGGCTCCGCAACGTCTTCAAGCAGCTCGGCTATGCGATCTGACCGCTGACCTGGCAGGACGTCGTGCTACAGCAGTGGCCAGAAAGTCCACGCTGGTCGCTCAGACGGGGCGGCAGAGGGGCAAGGCTGCCGCCGAGAATGCCTGCGCTTGCTGCCCCCAAAGCCGCCGGGTCTCGCAGGACGCTTGGATAGCCGCCTGCTCGATATCGGCAACGGCACGCTCGAGCTCATCCGGGTCCTGAGCGGTGACCGCGATGAGTCCCGTGGTGCGGAGGATGCCGTGGCCGGCGGTCAGGTCGGCTTCCTGCTGGAGGACGTCGTTGAACTCGGCGCTCTGTTGCGCGTCCTCGATCTGGCCGATGCGCTGCCGCTGGGACGCGTCGGAGATGTACTCGGTCTTCTTCTTGCGGATGTCTCGCGCTGCCTGGTCCGTGCGGAGCGGCGTGTAGAGCAGGGTGAAGGTGCGCCTGACGCCAGAGGAGAGCAGGACCGGCGCGAGGAATCCCGGGTAGACGAGCGACCGCGGCCATTCGCTAATCCAGAGCACGCAGTGATGCGCGGAATCGCTTCGAACGCTGGACCAGTTCTCGCTCACCGCCACCGGGCCGGCGGTCGCAAGGTCGCGCCCCATGTCGCCGTGACGCTCCAGGGCTCCGGCAACGACGGGGTCGTAGGCCGAGCGAAGGATCACTGCGAGATCGCCCGGCTCCAGCCATGCTGAGGGCGAGAGATCCGCAGCCCGCAAGGCGGCCGTCACCGTCGCCATCTCCTGGCGCAGCACGGCTGCCGCCCCACGGTTCCCGCCGCCCGCCGCCTTGATGGCGCGCGCGGCCGCCTTCATGTCGAGCGAGATCGAGACGGTGCTCGCGTGGCGCTCGCCGGCTGGCCCGGCGCGCTCGATCAGCTCGGCGTAGGTCTTCGATGTGAACGATTCGTCATTGGCTCCGTGTTGGGACCACCACTCCGCGAGTCCCTTGCCCGAGTCGGGGAGGGTGCGCTCCATGACCTGGACCGAAGACATGCGTCCGGATCGGCACGCTGTCGCGAGCACGCGTCCCCAGCTCGACACCCGCCGCTGTTGTTCGATCGGGTCCAGCAGGATGAAGGCTGGGTGCGTCACTCCGACGGTCGCGGTGAGCGTGGAGCGGTGTGGGTCGTGGACCATGACGGCGCCGGTCTCGGGGTCGTGCCACTGGCGCAGTCGTGCGGCGTCGCCTGGCAGAGCCAGCGTTCCCGCCGGGCGGGGCTTCACGACGTGACGCCGGAAGAGCAGTTGCCCGCCACTGGAGCGCCACACCCATCGGGCGACGATCGGGAACCACTCGACGAGTTTGCGTCCACCAACACCGATCCATGCGAGTCCCGCTGAAATGGCCATGATCGGAAGGGCGTACGCCAGAGCAGCACCGCCACCCGAGTACAGCGCGAAGACGAACACGATTGCACCGAAGCCGACCACGAGTAGTTGACTTGCGGATAGTCCGAGAAGCACGCCGCGGCGAGTCAGCCGGGAGAACTTCACTGCCGAGAGTTCGTAGTCGCGCGGACCACTGCTTGCGGTGCTCACGGTCAGCTCCCTGAACGCCCGGCGCCGGCAGGTACCGAATCGGCCGTGGACGGCACCGGCGGTGACGGCGGCGCAGACTGCGATGCCGAGGCTGTGTGCTGATCGGCGTGGCCCGCGACGGCCGCACCTGCTCGCGGCCCGGCGCTGGCCGCCTCGCGCGCGATCATCACGCCACCGACCACAGCTCCTCCGGCCGCCGCGGCGCCTCCGCTCGCTGCTCCACCGCCTCCCGACGCAGCGCTGGACCCACCCATGCTCCCGCCGCCTGAAGTCGCCACCGCTGGCGCGGGCGGCGCGCCGCCGCCCCCACCAGAACCGCCGCTAAGGACCTGGGCGGGCTCGGCCATCGGGCGTCGGCTCATCGGGATCGGCATCGGCCGGTTCAGCGCGGACTTCGCCTCCTGCTCGGCCGACATCGCGTGGTACATGTCGAAGCCCATGAAGCTGATCGCCTTGTAGGTCATATACGGCGCGAAGCCGGCGATGAGCATCAGTACGACGCCCGCGATCGGTTCGCTAACCGATTGCAGGTCGGCGTCGATCGGCGCAGAGACCTGGGCCGTAGCGAGCAGAAAGATCACGATGAGGACGACCTTGGACAGGATCAGCGCGATAACGAACTGCGCCCACTTGCCGAGCCAGCCGCGAGTCTGATCCCAGCTCGAGCCGGCGAGGGCGATCGGTGCGAAGACGATGGCAACGAGGAGGAGGGCCTTCCGGACGAGCAGGCTGATCCACACGATGACCGCCGCACCGATCGCGAGCCCCGCGAGGAAGATCGTGAGGATCGCGCCGGCGCCGGGCGCCGCAACATTGATGCCGACGAGCCCAGCCGTGAGGAGACCGATGCGATCACCCATCTCGGTCATGTTGGTGCCTGCGGCGTTCACGATCCCGACGCAGAGCTGATCGGTGATCTCCAGCGCGATCGCCAGCAGCGCGAGCGCGACGAACGAACCGAGGATCGACTTCGCCAAACCGAGGGCAGCGCGCGTCAACGCGGCCGGTTCTCGGCGGACCATCCCGCCGATCACCTGGAGCATGAAGAAGCCGAGCATGATGAAGACGGCGACGCCGAACAGGATGTTGTAGACCTTCGTGTACTGGCTGCTCGCGATGTCGACCATGGTGGTCGAGTCAAAGACCTGCCAGACAGACTCGAACATCCACGCGGCGGCATTACCCATCGCTTGGGCGAGCCAGTCGAACGGCGCGGACACGAGCGCGCCCGCGGCCTCGCCAGCCACGTCGCAGACCCCTGAGATCACTGGCACATCGCATACGTCGACCATCACGGCCTCCTTGATTCGTGAAGCCGGTCAGACGGCTTGGCCGACGTTCCAGAAGAAGTTCACGAGTGCCACGGACGCGCCGGTGATGATCGCGGCGCCGAGGCCGACGAGAACGCCCAGCTTGCCGCGCCCCGCGAGGTGCGGGTTCGACGAGTTGGCGCCGAGCGCCCACACGACCGCGGAGATGATCAGGGCGAGTACGGCGAGGATCAGGCCCACGGTCATCGAGGCGCCGACGATGCCGCGCAACTGGCCGATGCCGGGCAGGCCGTTCGAGTTGGGGTCGATCTCGATGTCCATCGGGAGCAGGGACACCACAGAGTGCAGTCCGATCTGGTTCACGGTTCCTCCAAGGTTGGGTAGGGCCTATGTCGGTCAGGTGTTCGTCGTCGTCCGCTCAAGCCCCGAGAGCGGAGCCAAGGCTCGTAGTGGGAGGCCGAGTTGGTTCGCGTGACCCAGCACTCGCTCGACGCTGCGAGACCCTCCGGTCGGGCTCCACGGCCGTGTGAGAGATGTCGTAGCCGGCCCAGGGGGAGCGGCCTGGGACGTGTCGAGTTCCGCCGTTGCTGCGATCGGTGATGACGGGCGCACCGACGACCTGCATTGGCGGTGGGTAGTGCTCCGCGATCCACTTCTTTGCGGCCTTCGACAGCCCGGGCTGGTCAACGGAACGCAGTCGCGCAGGCACGATCGGCAGCTCACGCCAGCCCGGGAAGGCATGGTCGTGCCAGGCCTCGACCGCGGAATTCTCGTCAGAGACGATCACGTGCCAGCGGTGCGGTTCGCAGATCGCTTGGTAGGTCAGGTCGCCGACGCACTGGCAGCCACAATGCGCCTCTCGATGGGTCCATGGCCCGCAGCGCAGGTCGGCCGTGAAGAGATCGAATCCGTGCTCGCCAACGGCGACTCTGCCGGGCACGGCGATGGCCCGGTGCCACATCCGGCTCTGGTTCGTGACTGGTCGAGCTTGTGCAGAAACTGCCAGTGCTCGTGTGCCGCTTCCAGGTCTGCCGCCGGCCAGTACGCCGCCGTGAAGCCCAACGGAGCTCCGGACCACCCGGGCGCTGCTTTGACGGCGGATTCGTGGAGCATCGCCTCGATGTCGAAGGCGAGTTGTGCATCGGTCACAGCCGCGCACCGACATCGAGCAGCCAGTTCGCCCAGGCGAGCGCACCGCCTGTCAGGGCCGCGCCCCCGAACGCAACAAACAGTCCGGTCTTCGCCTTGCTCGCTGCCTGCCAACTGCCGTTCGAGGAAGCGATCGCCCAGGTGGCGCCACAGGTAACGACCATCAGCACGGAGATGATCAGGCCGTAGGTGAGCAGCGCGCCGACGATCGCGCGGAGTTGGCCGGAGCCACCAACCGCCCCGAAGTCGGGGCCTACGAGCGGGAGCAATGAATGAAGCCTCATGCCCATCAGGTGTGTGGCCGAAGCGAGCGAATCTGTCGGTGGGTGCTGCGACCATCGCTTGCATGGGGAATGGAGCGCCGGGAAGCACCGACTACTGGATCGATGGGCCTCAGGGGTGCCCGATCGGTGGACCGTTCGACCTATGGCGTCCCAACTACTTCCACGCCAAGGGCGCGCCGCCCGACGACACCGCGAAGATGTATCCATCGCTCAGTGCCCAGACGGTCACCGACGTCGCCGTTGCGACAGTGATGCACGGATCCACGCTCGACGAGGTGCTGACCGCGTTCGCCGACCACGGCCCACAGGTGGAGCTCACGGTGGCGCATCAGTACTTCAGCCAGTGGCGCAAGCGCGTTCCGTTTATGCCGGACTCGATGCAAGACATTCCTCTACGTCCGCCAAGGACCTCGCCCGAGCCCCTCGAAGGGTTCCTCGAGGACTGGAGGGGTCTCATCCGTAGTGCTGAATCCCGAGGGTCGCCTTACGGCTCGGCGGTCCAATGCAGGTGGTCGTAGTGGCCCCCGGTTACGGAGTTTGGGTCGTGCATCCCGCCGCCGTCGTACTTCCGCCAGCCTTCGTCCGCCCGAGCGACCGACCAGATCCGGCCCTGCCAGATGACGTACTCCACGCCGAGGGTCTTGGCGTTGTCCTTCACCCAGTTGGTCACCTGCCAGCCGTAGTCGAGGGCGTGGCCGGTTGCGGCTGTGCCGAGGGCATTCCCGAAGGTGCCGTCGCAAGCGCGGCCGAGCGAGTGCTCCGAAGGCTGGCCTGGCCGCGGTGACCAGCAGGCCCACGAACTCTCCGGGAACTTGGCCCGGATCTGGGCGAGAATATGCGCTGTTCGCTCGGTGATGTGGCCGTCGGTCGTCGGGTCATCGACGAGGTTTCCAGGGTTGTCGCCGTTGAACGGCGATGCCGGGCCAGCAGCGACTGCGCAGCCGGCGGAGGCAGCGTCGCTTCCGGCCGCGATATCGACCGCTCCGTGGCTCGCAAGCCAGGGCTCCGGGTTGATCGGCGCGCTGTCGGCGCCACCGGGCCTGACCTCGAAGTGGAGGTGCGGACCAGTTGAGTAGCCGCTCACCCCGACGTCGGCGATGTACTCGCCCGCGGTCACGGACTGGCCGACCTTCACGTGGATCCCGTCGGCGTACATGTGGGCGTAGCCGGTGGCGACGGTTTGGCCGTCTACGTTGTGCTCGATCAGAATCAAGTTCCCGTATCCAGTGGCAGCGCCCGCGAACACGACGCGCCCATCGGCCGCGGCAAGGATGTGAGTTCCGGTCGGTGCCGCAAGGTCAACGCCTGTGTGGAGTTTCGTCTCCCCGGTCACCGGGTGGACGCGGATTCCGAAGCCGCTTGTCTTGACCCACGTTCCTGCCGGCAACGGCATGACCACATGGGACGTCTCGGGAAGGGGAGCAGCTGTGTTCCCGATGTTGCTGAAGGCGCCGCTCGTCGTCGGCAGGCAGGATGCCTGGGCGGCGGGATTGAGCAGGGCGCCGAGGGCGAGCAGAAGGGCGGCAGGACCTAGAGTCAATGCCAGTACGCCGCTGATGACCGCCTTGCGCATCCGCGGTCACTCCAGCGGGTCGTCGAGCCTGGAGAGACGCAACAGGCGGCACTCCGGATACGTCGGTGCGCAGACGATGAATACGGTGAACGCGACGTCGTGCTGGCTCGCGACATCTTCGCCCTCCCAGACACCGTCGCGATGCCGAGTACCTCTGATCGTGAGTGCGGTGGTGCCGGGGAGCAGTTCGTCGCCGGCCTGCGCTTCGGCAGTTGCCCACAGGTCCGGAACCGACGCCGACACGACCTCGATCCACTGCCGCGTCTCGTACTTCCTCAGCTCGATCCAGACCTGGTCGGTCGGGAGGTAGTTCGCGATGTCAGCGACCAGCCCCGCAGACGATTCGCCGGTCGGATCCGCCACCGAGACTAGTTGCTCGGTCACCAACTGAGGACTGCTCGTGGTCCGTGTGTCCCAGGCGAACAATGCCGTCGCGACTTGTCGCGCGAAGGCCTCCGGTTCAGCCGCGTCCAGAGACGGCGGCGAGATCGGGGTCGCGATCGGTTCTGACGAAGGGGGTTTGGCCGTCGTAACTGCCCCCGGGGACGGATCGTGGTTCGCAAACGCCGCGTAGCTGACGACGGCGACCAGCAGGACCAGAACTCCGGCCGCGACCACAAGGAGGCGGCGCCACCGAGTGCCGGTCGTATCGGGCAGTTGGATCCACATTCGTCGTCCTTTCGATCTCTGGTGACCGTCATGCCGGCGCGAGTGCGCGCTCCGCTTCGACCGTTCGTGCGAAGGTCGTCGTCTCTTCCAGGACCTGGTTGAACATCGCCCAGTCCTCGGCGGAGAGCTCGGTGGCGACTTGGTGTGCGTCGTAGTGCTTCGACCAGCCATCCATCTCGCGCCAGACCATCGCGAATGACTTCACGGACCGCTTGGCGTTCGCTGCTGCAGCAGCTCGCCTCGCCCGGTTCTCGCGCATCCGTCGCAACCGGTCAACGTCGTCCCGGGCGCGCTTCGCGTCGGCCTCTGCGTCCACATCGATGTCAGGGGAATCCATGCGCCGCTCGGCGGCTTCGACCACAGCTCGAACGCGCTGATATCCAGGATCGACAGGACCGCCGTTGCGAATCCGCTCAAGCTCATCGGCGGCCACCTGGCGTGCCCCAGCGGATAGGTCCCGGTCAGCCGCCGCGCGTTCCATCGCGAGGATCTGGTTCAGTCGGGTGTACGAAGCGGAGCCGGTGACCATCTCCGCAGCCCGTCGTCGCCCGTCGCCATGACCCCGGGGGAACGGTGCCGCCGAATCGGCGGCACCGTCCTGTGTGTCACCGTCATCGCGGGGGCCGCTGAACTGAGTGGCCTCCTGCCGACGCGCTGCGTCCTCTTCGAGAAGGGCCACCATCTCCTTGTAGAGCTGCGCCGCTTCGTACGTCGTCAGCGGCTTGTGGGTCAGGTTGTCGTCGCGCTCGGCGAGCAAGAGAGTCAGCTCGTCGCTGAGCCCCGACCGCACCCATACGCGCACGTTGCTCCATCCGAGCTGTCGGGCTGCTTCGAGCCGGCGGAACCCGCAGATCAGGAAGCCGTCAGTGGTGATCGTGATCGGCTGCAGGAGGCCGAAGCGTTCGAGAGACTTCTTCAGTTGATCGAGGTCGCCGGGATCGCGCCGGTGGCGCGCGCCGACGCGAATGGACTCGATGCTTCGCTGGAGCTCGGCGCGACCGCGCGACTCAGGCATTTGCCCGCTCCGTTGCGACGGGGGCTGCGTTCGCGATGACGTCGGCGATGCCAGTGAGGTGGAACAGTTCGTCGTAGCGTTCACCGGTCAGGAGGCGCTTGAGAATGCCCCGCCCGGCGGCCGTGTGTTCGAGGTTCGGCTGATCGTGTCCGAGCACGGCATGGAGGACCGCGATCCACGAGTCCTGATCGATATCCAGGTGACAGCGGATCGACGGGTCCCGGCGCAGCGACTCGAAGGTGCTGCGCTTGTTGCCAGTTCGGATCAGGCGGGCTGCGATGCATTCCAGGGCCATCTGGGCCGCAGGTCGCGACCATCCCGAATCCACGAAGAACTCGACCGCAGTCTCAAGCGCGACCCAGGCGTTCGTCGGCTCTTCGTCTGGTTCCTCGCTGTCGGGATCGACCGCCAGAGGGTCATCCACGCCTGACAGGTCGTCTAACGACCAGAACGAGGGATGAAAGTCCGCGAGGTTCGTCTCGTGATCGCTGATGCGGTCGGCGTCGTGGAAGTCGGTGACGTCGTCGGTGCGGACCTGGTCCGTGCCGCAGAGCAGTCCTTGTGCGCGCTCTTCGTAGAACATGTGGAGCGCCACGGCATGGGTGATCATTGCCCAGGGGTCGTCGGCGATCCGGGCTGCGCGAGTCCGCATGACGTCCCACGCGGCAGCGGTGGCCTCGGCCGGGTCGCGGTCATGCTTCGCTGCGAGGCCGGCGTACTTCCGGGTGGTCAGCGCCATCAACTCGGCGACGTCGGGGTCGTTCGCCCACGGGCGGTCGCCTCCGTAATGAACGTCGACGAGGAGCAGGCGTAGGCGCTCGGGGTCGTCGAACGGGTGGATGTCGCTCATAGCTCGACTCCTCTATCTGTGGTGAGTGTGCTCGGCGATGGGCGCCCGATCGCGCGTCGGGTGACCCGCGCCGCGGAGCGTGGTGAGCGCTGGGCTCGACGGTTCAGTTCGGCTTGCAGGTCGATGCCGCGGCGGACGAACTTGGAGCCGACTACTGTCGGAAGGTCACTCGGACGGACCCATCCGATGGACGGAGAGGCTGGTTCCTGCGCGCCCGTGATTCCGGTCGGTCGAACCGAGGGATCGGCGTGCCTGGCGAGCGCGCTGAGCTCGGATTCGGCCAGTTCTCGGGCTGGCTCTGGGGCGGCGTCCAGGGAGCGGTCGAGGTGGCGCTCGTACGGGTCGGTGTTCACAACGTCACCGCCTCAACCGCTCGGGTAGGGCCCGCAGGGTTCACCGGCCCAAGTCGCGTCGCGATCCGGTACGCCGACCGGATGGTGGCCGCAGCCTCCCGATCGGACAGTCCGGCGTGCTGTGCGGCCTCGCCCAGAACGCCAGCCGCTGTCTGGAACGGGTAGTTGGACTCGGCCATGCGGCACGCTGCCCAGAACAGGCCGCCGTTGCGATCGCCCTCGGGGCGAGTCGCGACCCAGGCGGCGAGCTTGTCCGGACGGGCACCCGCGCTGGGGAGGTCAGGGGGCGGTGTGTGGCGTTGAGGTGGATCGAGGAAGTTCCGTAGTGCTGTGCCATCGATGGAGCGAGGCTGATGCGAGGCGAGAGCGACCAGTTCGTACCCGCGCTCGCTGCCATCGGCTACGACGATTCGCGAGGGCGGCGCGATGACGTAACCGCCGTCTCCTCGGAAGTCGAGGTGATGCCCAGGCAGTTGCCATGACCGGTGCTCCTGGCCGTGCCAACGCAGGAAGTAGGCGTGGAGGCCTCCAGAAGGCGTCCTCACCTGCCATGCCCAGTTAGAGACGAAGCCGGCGTGCTGGGCCTTCCCGAAGGCGCCGAAACCCGAGCCGCCGACGTGAACGTCGACGTCCACGACATCGATGCCGGACACAGCGCCAGTGGGGATCCCGAGGTTCGCCGAGGGCCACATCGACCACCATCGGGACACGGTGCCCGGGTCGGATGTGGCGTCGTGGAATCCATGCGGCGTCAGTGGGCGCTTCTCACCCGGCGCGCACGGAAAGACGGGAATGCCGTGCGCGGCCAGGTCGCGCGTAGCGGATGCCGGCGAGGCGTTCGGCGCGGCGAGGTCGCGTACGAGCTGAGGCGACCAACGCGTGGCGGCGGTTGAGCTGTCCATGGCGACCACGTTGCGCCTGAGGGGGCACCAACTTGCGCCCGTCCTGTGGGCGCCCGTCCCGGGGACGGGCGCCCTTCTCAGACAGCGTTTGCGCAGGTCAGAAGGCGCCCGTCCGAAAGTTGAAGAAATTCCTGCAGCGAGGGTTACGCGACGCTGGGATTGGTCAGGATGCCCGGGCCGGGAGCACCAAGAGTGTTCCGTCCCTGTGCTTCTCGATCTCGATGACGACGTCTGCCGACTCTGCAGCAGTGCTCACGCCGTCACCGAGAGCCCTGAGCCGGTAGGAGGTTTCCAGAAGGCCGTCGACCTGCCTTCGGGTCATGACCTTGTCGATGAGCCGCTTGGGCGACCGCAGTTCGAGTGCCGACAGTCGAACGAGTACGCCGCTGATGCGGGCCTCCAACTCGTCGATCCGTTGCTGGTCCGCCTTGAGGCTGCGGACGAAGTGCTCAAACGGGTTGTCCGGGTCGTTCTGCCCGGCCTCGACTCCCTGCAGGACGACAACGCGGCGCTTCAGCGCGATGGCGAGAGCTGCCAGCTCAACGTGGGTGCGGAACTCGCCGCCATCCTCGCTTACGCCAGGGAAACCCGCCTCCAAGTCGGAAACCTCGACCCGGTTGTCAACGATCTGGCCGAGTGCAGCCTCCCACTTCTTCACGCGGCGCTCGGCGTTCTGGGTGGCCGTGCTGATGGCGTGAACAGCCGAGTCGAGTCCGAGCGAGGCTCCAACCTTTCCGCGGTCAAGCAGAAGCGCAGTTGCCTTGTCGATGGCGTCGCGGCAGCCATCAAGCTCGTTGCGTTCCTGCTCCAACCTGTCGTCATGCAGCTTCTCCAGCAACTCCGCGATGTGTTCGATCGCCTTCTGGCGCTGCTGATCGGCGTACGCGCTCGCGCCGACTGCGATTGCCATGAGAACGAGCGGGGCGGCAACGGTCATCGCACCACCTGCAGCAACCGTTCCCACGGCGGTTCCGGCGGCTCCGGTGCTGGCTGCGCCGGCGGCTGCCCGTTCTACGGGTACCAAGGTCGCCTTGGCGACTGTCACGTTGGTCGCGGCGTCGACCAAGTTGTCGTACACGCCGCCCGCGACCGCCTTGGACGCCATTGGCTTGACGAGGCCCCTGCCGACCTGCGCAGCAACCTTTGCTGGCACCACCATTCGGTAAAGCACCTCGCTGGACTCTGCGACGTGCGCAACCGCAGGCACGTTCTTCGCATTCGCCGCCACGAGTCGCGACAACTCCTGTGCGAGAGGGCTCACAGCGTCGAGCCGTAGGCCCGCCGAGCGGTCGCGCCTTTTCGGCAACGGATGGGCCTCCAGGGTCACCATCGGGACCGACGAAAACGTGGCCAGTGCGGTGCGAAGTTCGGTCAAGCGTTCCGGAGTGAGCGCGTCTCCTTCGGGCACCGCCGGTATGCCAGTGGCGTCGGATGTTGACAGTGTCCAGACGGGCACGGTCGGAGTGTCGTGGTCGCTCATGAATCTCCTTGGTCAGAACCCACACCGTATCTGCCGGATCCGACAGAGAAGGTGTTCTTCAGGATGCTGACGGGCGACGGGGCGCTTTCGGCGCCGACGGCATCCTGCGCTGGCCCCAACCGTTGTTCTTGATGATCTCCTTGGTACGAGCCGGCAGGTCGACAGGCGGTTCGTAGTCGTCGCGCCGATCGAAGACGTCCTCCCGCAGCATTTCTTCGGCGGCGCCGACGTGACCCGCCGCTTCCAGCACCTTCGCGAGATCCAGCCGACTGACTTCGTCGTATGGCGCGGCCGTGCACGCGATCTCCGCTGCCTCTAGGGCGAGGCTGAGGTCACCCCGCTGGAGGGCGTCGAGAACAACAATGTGGGCTGTGTCGACGATTGCGCACGGGATCAAGTCCTGAAGACGATCGCCGTCAAGCAGCCAGCTCCAGCCTTGGTCGCGCAACTGGTCGAACGGCTGGCCACTGACGAGATGCAGCGCCTGGATGAGGTCAGCAATGCCGTCCGCCCCACGGGCTTGGCCGCGCGCACGAAGACGCCGGAAGAGGTCGACGTCGACGAGTAGGTCGTCGACCTGATACCCGTGCCATTCCGCTCCCGGGTGGTCACCTTGCTTGGGGATGTGCCACTCGCCGGTGCGTGGATCCTTGCCTAGCCACTCGCGTAGGTGGCCGATGTCTGTCCGGGCACGAGGCTGGCCGATGTGGAATGCCTCCGCGATCGTTCGCGACATCACGCCCTCGGGGTGGAGAACCACGAAGGCAAGCAGTTCGGTGTAGTAGGGACGACGCTTGACGATCTGCTCGACCAGATTGCCGTGGGCCGTGACCCGAACCGGGCCGAGGAGCGCCAGCCGTGGCAGCTGTGAGTCATTGGCAAGCCATGCCGCGACGTCTTCGCCCAGCGTTGGGTCGAGGGCACCGAGAGCCTCGGCAGCTTCATCGATGGCGCGGGGCGCAAGCTCGTTGATGTCTTCCTCAGTCGCCGCCGCTGCGCCGACGTAGGCATCGGTTCGTTCGGGGAGCAGTGATGTCGAGCCGGTCGCGCCGACTAGGCGTGGACGTGTGAGCTCGGCGCGCAGTGCTCCGGCTTGATCGGCGACCGACCGCCAGCCATCGGCGGCTTGCGCGAAGTTCGGGATGTCGGTCGTCGGCGTCACCCGCGTGACGTCGACGATGGCGGCGCACAGTGTTGCTTCCTCGGCCGTCAGCCCAGCAGCGGCAACCTCGATCCCGATAGTCGGCGCCGTGAGGCGTCCCGCAGGGGTGAACTCGAAGACAGCCGCATCCTCCGGCGGCGCTGTGTCCACGGTGACAACTGCAACCCCGAATCGCCCCGCCGACCGCGCCCGGGCTTCGTCAATGACACCGGCCAGGTCGACGTTGGTGGCGATGACGACCTGCCACGGATCGGGCTCGTCGCCCTGCCGTCGGCCCGCGGCCTGGATCTCGGCCGTCACCGAGCCGACGCGAGCAGCGTCGGCGTCGTGAGTGCGCAGCCGCAAGGTGTCCAGGTCGCCGAGTTCGTCGCCGATGCCGAAGGTGTCGGTCTGCACGAGTACCGACCATGGGTTCAGGGCCAGCTCGGCGGCAGCATGCCGAGCGAACGCCAGGGCGTGATCGCTATCGCCGGTTAGAGCAATGGAGCCCAACGGCTCGAGGTTCACCAACCACAACGCTCCACAGTCGTCACGCCCCACGCTGACGAGCATGGGGTACGGCGACAGCACGTCGTCGTCGACTTCGACTGTGCCGAGTTCGACGTGCCAGTGCTGTTCCTCGCCCTTCCACGGAGCAGCGAGATCTACGCGTTCAGCGAAGTGGAACGTCGCGACTCCACGAGATAGCGAGACGGATGTCAGGGCTGGGAGTGGCGTGTCCGTGTCGCGCGACTGAGTAGCGATGTTGTTGAGCGCGGCGTCGAGTCCTTCGATGTCGTAGGCCGACCGGTCGCCGTGTGCCGCCGCAGTTTTGTCGATCTTGAGCAGCTCGGGCGGATTGGGGGCAAGGGTCTGACCCGGCCGGCGATAACGGAGTTGCGTGCGGCGATGTGCGCGCACAGCCAGGAGAACGGCACCAGCGAGGAGCCCTCCGCCGGCCACTCCCGGCAGCAGCCAGGCGGGCGCGCCTTCTGCCGCCGGGTCGTCTGCATCGGCCACCGGCGTGGTCGGCTCGGCCGCGGGCTGCGTCGGCTCGGCCTGAGGTGCCGGGACTTCAGCCTCGGGCTGCTGAGCAAACGGTGGCTCTACGGTTGGGGGAGGCCCGTCCGTGGTCTCGTCGTCCTGAGACTGAGCCGGCTCGTCCCGTTGCGGAATCGTCAGCTCCCAGCCTGGGCGAATCAGGTCAGGATCCTCCAAGCGGGCGCCGTCGGGCTGCTCGGTAGCGCGCGATGCCTCGAAGATCTCCGGATACCGAGTGCCGTCTCCGAGCTCCTGCTCGGCGATCTCCGACAACGTGTCGCCGGGCTCAACCACGACGGTCTCGGATTCGCTCGACTCGACGACCGGCACGCGAAGGACGGTTCCGGGCGTGATGAAGTCCGGACGTCCATCGAGTACGTCGGCGTTGAGGCCGACGAGTTCAGTGAAGCGAGCGCCGTCCCCGAGCAGCCGCTCGGCGATCCGCCACAGACTGTCACCGCGGGCCACGGTGTACTCGCGGGTCTGCGGCTTCTCTGCGGCCGACTTGGACTCGACAGAGGCGCGCGGCGCTGACCGTGCTGTGACCGCCTCGATGCCCATCGTCGTCGGCGACTCAGGCGCCACGGCAGCGACGGAGTGCGCAGGCGGACTCGGCAGCGCGGCGAAGATCGTCGGAGTGGCCACGAAGAGCAGGGCCGCAGCGCCGACCAGGCGGGCTGCGAACTGTTGGGGCATTGCGAGTCCGGGAAGCGCTGGCGCCGGTACACGACGTACCTCCGCGACGGCTGCCAACAGGACGGATCCCGTCACGACTGCCCAAGCGCACCAGCCCACGGCTGCGAAAGCCGCGAACGCGAGACTCCCGTCATCTGTTCGGGTGAGCATTCGCCGGAGTTCGGCGAGGTCTGCGTCCCAGGGGGCGAAGCCGATGGCGATGAGGATGGCGGGGAAGGCCACCACCAGCCCGAGCAGGGCAAGGCAGGCGAACAGCCCGCGGATCCGTTGGCCGAGTGTCGTCATTGCTCCGTGCCTCCAATGGTTCGTACGACCCGAGCGGACGCCTCGCCGGTGACGGTCAGGTTCGAAATGCCGATGGCCCCGAGGAACTGGGGGTCGTAGTGGTCGGTCACTGTCACGGTGACCGTGTCGCCGCCGGTGATCTCGACCGTCCCTTCGACGTGAGCAGCCGCGAGGTACTCCTTTGCGGCGGTCCGTGCAGCGGCCAGATCGACGTCAACCGAGCGGCCCTCGATCGCGGCCGGCGCCTGAATCCTCTGCCCTCCGGCGCGGGCGGCCTGGGCCGCGATGTCGTGGGCTCGCTGCTGAGCATGCACTTGACCACCGAGGTCGACGGCGAGACCGACAAGCATGATCATCACGAAGCTTGCGGTGACCAGCCAGACGCTGATCGAGCCGCGCTCGTCACGCACGCGGCGGGTCATGACCGCTCCCTGAACGAGTCAAGCGGCGAGGTAACCGTGGCCGTCACGGTCCGCGATCCGGGGACGCCGGGAACGGCCAAATCTCCGAGGTTGAGACGACAAGAGACGGTGACCTCGACGGACCCGGGGGTTCCGACGGGCTTCGCAAAGTCGGATGAGTCGATCGAGACCTGGACGGTGATGCAGTCGATGTCTTGGTTCGCCAGGCTGGCCCGCGCTGCTTCCTCGGCGCCGGAGCGTGCCTCCTGGCTGGTTCGTGCGATCGAGGCAGTTCGCGCACCGTCGGCGGCGGCGGATTCGACCGCTCCGTGAGTCATCGCAGTGCGCCCGCCGAAGATAATCAGGCCGACGAACAGAGCGAAGGCAGGCACGCCAATCACTGCCTCGACGGCGGCAGAACCTCGCTCGTCCCGGCCGCTCACGGCGCCGTGATCCTCTCAGTCGGAAGCGAAGCCGACTGCTCGATTCGCGGCGTCCAGCCCGGAATGACGCTCAGACTGTTCCCTATCACCGTCACGGTGACTGTCGTAGCCGTCCGATCAGCCGTCACGCTAACGCCCGACAAGACGTCGTCGCCGCCAGCGTCGGAGACGAACGCGTCGGCGGCAGCGACGCCGTCCGACTGCGTTCCAGACTCCGCACTTGCTGCACGAGCACCCTCCTGCGCGGCGGCAATCGCCACGCTTCGGGCGTGGTAGAACAACGCGGCCTGCATCCCCAGGAACATCACCGCGAACAACGCAGGCAGCAGGATCACGAGCTGAATCGACACCGACCCGTGCTCGTCCCTTCGCCTACTTGATGTTGCCGGCCTGTGCTGTGACATAGGCCTTCACCGCTGCCACCACCACGCCGACGATGGCGATCACCGCGACAGCCCAAAGCACGTGCTCGGTAGTCACGGAGCCGCGCTCAGTCCGCGCACGCATCCGTGCGTCGAGCCCGAGGGCGACTCCGACAAGGAGTCCGATCAGTCGGTTCATCTCGTTTCCTTCCTGTCCGCGGTCCTATCCCGTCGGGCTGGTTACTAGGTGTTGCTGAACATCCGGAGCAGGGACGGTGCGACGAGCAGCGCCATGAACACGACACCAAGCAGGGATCCGGGGATGGTCATCCGCTCACCGACGGCGTTGGCCTCCGCGACCTCGTCGTTGAGCATTGCCGTGCGCATGGCGGCCGACCGGGCACGTAAGTGGCTGTACACGCTGGCGCCTTCCTCGCCGGAGAGCCGCATGATGTCTGCGAAGTCGTCGAGTTCCGGGAGGCCGAGCTCCTCCGCAAGTGTGTGGAGAGCGTCCCACGGGGGCTGACCCGACCACCTGGATCGGGTCAGTTCCTCAGACAGCCGGGTGAACACCCACGAGTCGCCGACGAGCGCTGCGGCCTCCATCGCCTGCCTTACGCCCGAACCGTTATTGCGCTCCAGAGCCACGAGATCGATGTATGCACCCAAGGCACGCGCGAACTCGAGTCGAGCCTTCTTGGCATCGTCGATCACGTTGTAGTTGGGCACGAAGAACATCACGGCGGCGAGGCCGACCGACGCTGCGCCCGACAGGGTCATCGGGAGACCCAACCCGAGAAGGTTGAAGAACATGGACAGCAGCGGCGGAATCAGTAGACCGAGGAAGGCGAAGACGATCTTGTCGCCGTAGAACTGCGCCACCGAGATGCGGAGCACCGCAAGCTCGCGAGTTGGCGTGCGCACCCAGAGGCTGGCAGGGAGCGACTTGATCGCCCAGAGCCCAATCCGCTCCTTGCCCTGTGGCGCGACGTTCGACGGCCCGGCGGTCCGGCGAGGGTTCCCTGGCGCGAGCCGACTGAGTGCGTCGGCGAGGTCCGGCTCTGTCGGCGTGATGCGGATGACGAGAAGGGCCAGCCCGAACGAGACGAGCGCGCCGCTGGCGAGGGCTGTCAGGAGACCGGGAGTCATGTCGCATCACCCGTCCGAGCGACCCGGGTTCCGAGGAACCTGGGCAACTCCCGGCCGATCGCCATCCGTTTCATCCACACGAGCAAACTGACGTACGCCGCAAGAAGTCCGACGAGAATCACCTGGCCAAACGGGCTCCGGTACGGCTCAACGTACGTCCCGGATACTGCGAGTACGACCAGGACGCTGGCGCTGATGATCGTCACCCACCGCGCTGTCGCACGGGGCTTGGCCCGATCGGCCTCGACCTGCCGCCGAGCGCGGACGTCAGCTGCCACCGACTCCGCGAGGCCGTCGAGAACACTGGCCAGGCCCGCCCCGCGACGTCGAGCGCCGAGGATCAGGTTGGCGGCAACGAGGTCTCCGGTGGAGTCGTTCAGTTCGTCGGCGAACGCGCGGAGAGCGTGTTCGGTCGACCAACGCGCCCGGAGGCGTGCCACGAGTCGTGTCACCTCGGGCGCTATGGCAGCGGGAGTGGATCGCATCGTTGCGACCAACGCCTGCTCAAGTCCGACACCGACCGTGAGGACGCCCGAGAGCGACCGGGTCCATTCCTCCATCGCTTCGAGTCGCACGATTCGCGTCTGAGCTGGGCCCGACGACAGCAGAGCGGGAAGGCCGACGAATGCGATCGGGAAGAGCAAGAGCGCCATCGCCCAGCCCGTCACCATGACAGCGATCAGCCCGGTGATGACTCCTGCGGCCAGGAGCCACTGGGTCTGTCTCGGAAGCGGCTTCAAATGGCGCTTGCGTGGAGGTCGCTCCACGACTTCAGCGGGCGTCAGGCCGACGACGAGTGCAATCGCTCCGCCAACGATCAAGGCGCCTGCGAGGGCTGGGACGAGGATGATCATGACGTCCGCCCTTGCTGGAGCAGGTAGCCAGAGAGATCGAAGCCGTATGTTGTGAGCGCCCGGTAGGCGTCGGGCAGAACATTCGCTGTGGCCACTCCGTTGGCGTCTGGCGAGAAGATGTGAGTCGTGGCGTATCCGGTCTCTTTCTCGCCGGGATCGAGGGCGATTATCTCGGCCACCTTTCGCTGACGTGTCGGTCCGGCCGAACCAGTCGTCGTCTGGAGGTCGAGGTGGACGATGAGGTCGACGGTCGCCGCGAGCTTGCTGGTGGCGAGTGCCTGAGTGACGTGTGGTCCCGCCTCCATCGCGCAAGTGACGAGCTTGCGGACTGCCGCGACCGCATCTGAGGCGTGTGTCGTTGATATGGAGCCGGTGCCGGACTCCATCGCCTTGATCATCGCCCAGATCTCCTTACCCCGAACCTCGCCGACGATCTGGCGCGCGAGGTTGAACCGGAAGGAATCGACGAGGGCCTCGTCGAGGGTGAATTCGCCAGCCTGCCGTCCGTCGACGCCACGCTCGCCGGAGCCCGGTCTGGCCTCCCAGGGGTGCACGATCCGGTGCCGATCGGGCAGCTCGTGGAGGTGCAGTTCGTACTCAGTCTCGAATGTGCCGATCGCCTCAAGCGGGTCGATCTCGGCGCACAGAGCGCGCACGAGAGTGGTCTTGCCTGCTCCCTGACATCCCGAGACGACGATGCTCCGGCGCGCTTTCACCGCGGCCGACAGGAAGGAAGCGGCCACCGGCGTCAGCATCTGACGCTCGACGAGGTCGTCGAGCCGGACTTCCATGAGTCGGTGACGGCGGATGACCACGGAGGGGCGAGGCGTGACCCAGGCTGCAGCTGCGAGTCGGGATCCGCCGTCCAGCCGCAAGTGGAGTCGAGGCTGCGCCTCCGAGAATCCGCGTGCGTTCACCTCGCTGCGAGAAGCGAGGAAGACCAGGAAGTCGATGAGGTCCTCGTCGGAGTCGGCGACCGCCGGACCTTCGAGCAGCGAACCGTCGATCAGTTCGAGCAGCACACGGTCGTGGCCGGTGATGATGATGTTCTCGATGCGGTCATCGTCGACGAGCGGTTGGAGGCGACCGAGCCGAAAGAGCGAATCGAACACCGCGTGGGCGAGGCGCGACTGTTCAGCCGCCGACATCGAGGCGGAGCCGGCGTTCACACGGTCGACCATGGCCGTGTCGATGAGCTCGAGGACGATCGCACGTCCGAGTTCCTGCTGGCCGGTCTTGTCGAGGCGACCGCGGTCAGCCGCGACTGCCTGACTGAGTTGGTCTGAGGCCTTCGCGCGCAGGGAAGCGACCATCTGCCAGTCGACGCCCTCGGCGGCTGCTTGCGGGGGCGCGAGTGGCATCCGCAACACTGACCCGACGTGGCGCGGCGTTGCAGACGCGACGTCGGCCGCCGGCTGGACGAACAGCGGCAGGGACTTTGGGTCGTCCACGAACCGCCCGGAAGTCATGAGTTCACCTGCGCGAGGAGTGCCGTGCGCCGTCGCTGGATGACTCCATGGATCGCCTCGATGCTGGCCCGGATGCTTCTCACGTACGGGGCCGTGTCGAAGTGCTTGGGCTGCTGAGATCCGCGGTGAAAGACCGCAGCGCCCTCGGCGTCGTCGGCGATGCTGGCAACCACAGGCTGACCGACGACCGAGCTCACCTCGGTGGCGCCATACGGCTTGCCTTCGCCGATCAGGAGGATGCCTGCCTGCCGCAGATCGCCTGCTGGTCGAGCAATCGCGTCCGCCCACGTCCGCGCTGCCGAGAGCGCCGGGAGGTTGGTGCGAGTCACCAACAGAGCTAGGTCCGCTGTGTCCATGAGTGCCTCCGGGGACCCCGACAGTCCAAGCCGACCGGCGTCGATGACGACGTCCTGCCCGTTCTCCTCGAGTTGGCCCAGGGTCTCGGCCAGCGGTGCCCACACATCACGTAGCGCGGCGGCTTGGGTGCGAGAGCGCGTGCCGGCGAGCAGGCTGACGTGCGTGTCGGGAATCAGTCCGATTGCCTCCCTGAGCGCGTCGGATGGCGATAGCGCCGAGAGTGCGAGCTCGACGATGCCCACGTCGTACCCGCGGGTTCCTCGGAAGTAGCCGGCCAGGATGGCGGAACCGCCCGTCGGGTCGGCCTCGACCAATACCACCGGACGCGGCCAGAGGAACGCCAGGGCCACAGCGGTGGTGGTCACGCCGGGCGAGCCGGACGCGGACGTGAGAGCGATGACAGCCATCAGCGGTCCCGGGAGTCCAGAACCAGAGCCACATGGCCTGTGGCGACCCGAGCCGCCAGCACTGCCGCGTCCTCGTGGCGAACGAGCAGGTCAACGACGGTCTCGCCCGTCTCCTCGTTGACATGCACGGCGACTACCTCGGCCTCGCTGTACTCCGGAGTGCCGCCTGGTACATCGCCGTCCTGGGCTGGTGTGACAACGACCCTGACGTGATCGCCCGAGTGCAACGCCGATCCGGGCGCCTGGGCTGATGTGAGTGCAACACCCACGACAGACTGGCCAGTCGGAGGCAGAGATGCGTTCGAGAAAGAGCCGGGAGTCAGCGCCGATCCGCTCGCAATATCGAAGGTCGCGCGTTGGCCGACCACAGACTCGAACCTGTCCGCTGACACCGGGGTGAGGGCCGGGTCGGAACTGAGGCGCACCGTCGTCAGATCGTTCTCTTCGATGACTGAGCCGCGCTCGATGTCCGTCCGTGCAACGAGGACTTCCTGACTGTTGGTCGTCGCCGACCAGGTCCAGCCTGCGACCACCGCACCCAGACAGATGGCGACGATCGCGATCGCGACCATACCGGGCTTCCGTCGAAGTTTTGGAGGCGGGGCGATCCCGCCGTCAGTCGCTTGCGGTTCGCGGCCGATGGTCTTGTCGTCCCGAATGGATGTCGTCATGGGTCCCTCGCTTGTCCTCCCCGCGCAGGTCGCTCAGTTCACGAGCACCTGCGCCTCTCCGATGGAGATCTCGACAGCACGGGTCAGGCCGTTCAGTCGGATCGTTCCGGTCTGCCCGGCGCCGGCCCAGGTGATGACCCAGTCCGAGGTGGCCGTGACGGTGTACTTGTCGCCGGGCTTGCCGGCGCTCGACTTCTGATAGGTGTGGCCACACGTCGGTGACGACCGGTCGTCGTACTCCGCCTTGTACGGCGTGCCCGGCCCGTTGCAGATGACCTCGGTTCCGTCTCCCATGTCCCAGGTGACGCGATGGAGAAGAGCTGTGGCGGTGACGGTGATGCCGCCAGCCGACGCCGAGGCGTTGATCGGTCCAACCGTGTGGCTGTCCGGGTTGGCCGCCCACATCCACACGGGCATGCCGACGATGCCGATGCTGCCGGGTCCGGGCTTCGGGGCGATGCCGATGTTGATCGCCGACAGGTTCATCTGGTCGATCGCGAGAGTCGCGACCTCACGTGGGGTGGGTCCTGCGCCTGAGTTCGGCGGAGGGTCGGCGGACCAGATGTAGATGTCGATGTCGGTCTGCGGTTGGTAGCACCTATACACGGCGCCATCGCCCGGCTCGTGTCCTTGCCACGCTGGATCGCCCGCAGGCGGCTGTGGATCGACCAACTGGATGTAGCAGTTGTAGCTGTTGGACCAGTAGCCGTACTCGCTCGAACACGGCACCGGCCCCGGCGGCGGCTTGTGGATGTTCTGAGCCGTCCCGTCCCAGTAGCAGGCCTGCCCGGACCCTGTGTCCTTCGGCCCGCCGTCCCCCGGATCGCCCGGCTGGCCGGGATTCCCCGGAACTTCGATCCAGATCAGGCAGACGCCAGTTTCCGGGTCAGTGACCTGGCAGACCGTGTCGGCGGCTGCTGGCGACCCAATGCTGAGGAGGAAGCTCGCGATGGAGAGCGGCAGGAGGACGGTATCGGTGATCAGGCGTCGCATGGCGTTCGCTCGATGTCCTGGCTGGAGGCAACACGCCACGCGCCATCGGGATCGGAGTCCCACCGATAGTTCGCGACCGAGTACCGGATCCATCCCGTGTCCGGCCGTTCCGGAGTTACGACGGACTTGCCGTCCGCGTCGAGTACGTCGACGCCGCTGACGTCGAAGCACACATCGATCTGCACGGTCGGTACCTTGCCGGCCTGCGGATCTGAGTTGTCGAGGTTGACCGACTGGACCTCAAGCTCGACGACCTTCGTCTCGCCGGTCTGGTGCAGGCCTTGCTCGCGCTCACGCTTGAAGAGCGTCTGCTGCGTCGTCAACTCGGTGCTGATCGCCACTGACTTCAGCTTCGACAGTGGCTGGGTCGGGTCACGCCGAAGCTGGTTCCGGATCGCGTAGTAGTCGTTCACCGTCGCAGTCGCTGCCGCTGTCGCGGACTCCGAGGGGGACGTGGGCGCCGGGCTGCTGGAGGAAGGGCTCGACGCCGGTGGATTGGAACGCGAATCGGTCGGATCGCCATCGTGATCGGCACACGACGTCCCCGCGACCAGCAGCAGTACCGCGGTCGCGAGTGAGAGTGCTCCTCGTGAGTTCGTCATGGCCGAGTCCCTGCGAAACTCCCCGAGATTCCCCCGAGGAAGTTCGAACGGCGTCCGGCCAGCGGTCCGACGCGAACGCCGATCTGTCCTATTGAGTCACGACAAATGGGCCCTACGCAACAGTTCGTCATCCGAAGCTCCTTCCGAGTCGACTCTTGCCGATCACTCCACAGGTGTCGAAGCCCGCCCGTCCTGCCCTGCCGCCGGCCTCGATTTCGTCCTACACCTCTTGCAGAACGAGGCCCGGCCGGCTCCGCGGTCAACTGTGGATGGACGCCCATGTCTCCGGGCTGTGGACAAGTGACGACACCTTCTGGCCGAGGAGGTAGGGCGCCGTGACTGTCTCGATGCGTGTGATGTCAGCCGGATCGGGCTACCAGTACCTGCTCAGAAGCGTGGCCGTCGGCGACGGCAACAGGCTGTTGTCGACGCCGCTTACTCGGTACTACACCGAAGCCGGTACGCCGCCTGGTCGGTGGTTGGGGTCGGGGCTACACGCACTCGGCCACGGAGAGATCCGGCAGGGCGACGTCGTCGGTGAGCAGCAGCTCGCGCTCCTCCTGGGTGCGGGTAGTGATCCAGTCACGGGCCAGCCCCTCGGCCGCGCGTATCCCGGCTCCTCATCCAATCCCGACGAGTACGGCTCCGAGGCGCTGTCGGCGCGACGCGCAGTTGCCGGATACGACCTGACCTTCAGCGTCCCGAAGTCCGTTTCGGCACTCTGGGGCGTCGCCGACGAGGGAACCCAGGCTCTGGTCGTGGAGGCCCATCACCGAGCGGTAGCCGAGGTCCTCGATCTCGTCGAACGTGAAGTCGCGACGACCCGCCGCGGGGTCAGTGCGGGCAACGGTGCCGTTGAGATCGGAA
>Ga0209023_10001147_pt1 | contig 36513 bp, 31 predicted proteins | sample LakOneMetagenome_FD_187468 | JGI IMG/M metagenome (GOLD analysis project Ga0209023, IMG submission 187468) | Freshwater and sediment microbial communities from Lake Erie, Canada (SPAdes) (version 2) | ecosystem: Environmental > Aquatic > Freshwater > Lentic | place: Lake Erie, Canada...
CGGGGGCCGTAGAAGGCCAGGCCCGAGGCGCGCCCGCTATAGAAAAGATCGGCCAGAATATCGCGGTCGCCGGCAAATACCGCACCAGCCCCGGCCGACCGCGCCGCCGCGATGATCGCTGTGCTCAGGTCTGCCCGCCCAAGATAGCGGTGCAGAAGCGGACGCCCGTCATTTTGCGGGAAAGGCGCCGTGATCGTGAGGGCCGGCACCGCCAGGGCCACGAGACCGTTCAGCGCCAGTGACAGCCACAAGAGCCTTGGCGCACGGTCGCTCAGACCGCCCACGGCCACAAGTGCGCCGGCGAAATAGGCCGCGACCGCCCAATTCGCATAGGCCCGCGACATGTAGGCCTGAACACAGATGACAATAAGCGCCGGAAGTGCGAAAAGCACCAGGGCCCGCATCCGCGGGCTGCCGGCTGCACGCCAGACCGACAAGCTCGTCGCCACCAGCGCAGCGAAAAGAACCGGGCCGAAAACCGCAAACTGCGCGGTCACGAAATCGAAAAGCTCCCGCCCATGCGACCGGATCGCCGGGTCGTCGCTGTCGCCCCAGTCGGCATTGTCGACCGTATGGTGCAGCGTCACGAAGCCGTGGGTGAGGTTCCACAAGATATTAGGCGAGATCACGACGACGAAAACCCCCGCCAGCACAAGCGCGTTGCGCCAACCGACGCGCATCGAAGGCACCAGAGCCGCAGACAGCCCGGCCCCCAAGAGGAAATAGATGGCAGCGTATTTCGCCAGAAACGCCACCCCCACCGCCGCTCCGGCCAGAACGGCAAAGTGCGCGGCCCGGGTTTCGGCCAGCCGGAACCAGGCGTAAAGGGCGCCCGCAAAGGCCGGGGCCATGACCGTATCGGTAGAGATGAGCAGGCTTCCGACCGTCGCGAAGGGGGTGGTCACATAGCTTGCCGCCACCCAGAACCCCGCCCGCGCCCCGAAAAGCCGCACCCCGTGCGCGCCGAGGATGAGCGCGGTCGCCCCATGCAGGACCGGCCCCGGCATCCTGACCCAGAACGGTGCGTCGCTGCCGGCAACCGTCGTGACCGCCCGGATCAGCCAGCCGATCAGCGGCGGTTTGGAATAATAGCCGAAATCGAGGTTTCGGCCCCAAAGCCAATATTGGCTTTCGTCGACGAAAAGATCGGTACGGTTGAACGCCAGTGCCACCAGCCGCAAGACGACGACCGCGCCGACGAAAAGGAACGCCGCCCCGAGCCAGCCGCGTGTTTCAAGCGATGCGTGATCGGTCGGCATAGATCAGCCAGAGATTGCGCGTATAGATGAAGACTCCGAGCGACTGGCCAAGGATAAAGACCGGATCGCCGCGATAGATGGCATAGGCCAGAAGGATCACCCCCCCGGCAAGCGAGAAATACCAGAAGACCACCGGCACGACCGACTTTTTCGCCCGTTCCGACGCGATCCATTGCACCAGGAACCGGCCGGTGAACATCAACTGGCCGACAAGACCGAAAATGACCCAGAGAAGTTCGCCGAAACTGTCGACGCGCAGAACGTGCATGATCCAGCCCACCAGGGACTCCCTTCAGGATTTCGCCGCGTATTCGCTGGCCCGCGCCTTCTTGCGTCGCTTGATCAGCCACATGACGCCAAAAAGATCGACCGCGCCGACCAGCCCGCGTTGCAGGTTGTTGTAGTTCGACCGGCCCGCCTGGCGGGCACGATGGGTCACGTCGACATGCCGCACCTCCCATCCGTCGCGTGCGAAGAGCGCTGGCAGATAACGGTGCATATGGTCGAAATACGGCAGCGCCAGAAATGCATCGCGGCGAAAGCCCTTGAGCCCGCAGCCGGTGTCGCGCGTGCCATCCTTGAGCATCCAGCCCCGCAGCCCGTTGGCAAAGCGCGACGCGAGCCGCTTGGACAAGGTGTCGCGCCGACCTACCCTTTGGCCGGCGACGATGCCCACCCTTTCCGATCCCGCCGCCAGAAGCGGTAGGAACAGCTTTGGCAGGTTTTCCGGCGGGTTTTGCCCGTCGCCGTCCAGCGTACAGACGATCGCGGCGCGTGCGGCCCGCACCCCGCTGTGAACAGCGGCACTTTGCCCGCCCGAACGGTCGTGGCGCACCAGCCGCAGGTTCGCGCGTTCGGCCATCAGCCGTTGAACCACCGCCGCCGTGCCGTCGTCGGAACCGTCGTCGACCACGATGATCTCATGCTCGGCATGCGGCGCGCAGGCGGCGGAGATGTCGGCCAGCAGCCGGCCGATGTTGCCTTCTTCGTTCTTCGCCGGAATGACGATCGACACGCTTGCCATGATCCGCCTGAAATTCTGCCCCGAACCCGTGCCGCCCGCTGCTACTTCAGGTGCACCGCAATGTAAATCTTACTCCAGCCCCGCGCCGGCGGAAAGCCATCAGTCCGACGCAAGGGGAACGACCGGGCGAACCACCGCGAGCGCGAGCCTGCGCTCGCGGTAGAAGGTGTAGATCCCGGTCGCCACCACAATGGCGCTGCCCACCAGCGTCAGCTGGTCGGGGAACTGCCCGAAGACCGCCCAGCCCAGCAGGATTGCCGCCACCAGGGATGTGTACCGAAAGGGCGCCACCACCGCGATATCGCCAACCCGCATCGACATCACGACCGTCAGGTAGCCCCCGACGAGAAAGATCGCCGCCCCCGCGATCAGCAGGCTGTGCCGCGCCGTGGGCATCACCAGCTCGGTGAAAGGCAGCATCGCGGCCGCCGAGACCGCAACCGACAGCGCCGCAGACACCGCCACGGTCACCGACGTCACCGCAGCCGAAATTCGGCGGGTCGAAAGATCCCGGATCACTACGCAGGCCACCGACAACAGCCCAAGGACCGACCAATGGTCGAAACCGTCGGTTCCCGGCCGCACGATCAGCATTACGCCCAGAAATCCGACGGCGATCGCGCTCATCCGCCGCCAGCCGACCCGCTCGCGCAGGATTGCCGCCGCGGTCAGCGTCACCGCCAGCGGCAGGAACTGCATCACCGCCGACAGGTTGGCCAGCGGCATATGTTTCAGCGCGATCAGGAAGGTCAGCGTTGCCGTCACCTCGCCGAACATCCGCGCGACCATCCAACACAAGTCGGCGCGGCGTTGCGGCCAGCGAAGCGCGCCCGACATGCGGCCAATGACTATCAGTGCAGCCACCGTAAGCGCCCCGCGCATGGCAGTCGCCTGAAAGATGGGCAGATCGGCGGTCACCGCCTTCATGCAGCTGTCGTTGATCGTGAAGGCGACCATGGCGGCCATCATCAACGCCGAGCCACGAAGGTTGTCGGATATTGCCATTTACCTGCTCCGGCCGGATCGCGCGCCCCTCCGGGCGCCCCGGCCCGGCAGCTATAGGCATTTGGGGCGCCTTGGCAATGGGGCCGCAGCACCCTTCGCCGCCGCACACTTGAATTCCCCGGCCGGCCGGCGTATCTGCCCTCAGTCGCAGCACCAGCCAAAGGCAGAGAAGTATGGCCAACCCCCTTCAGTTCCTTCAGCAGGTCCGCTCGGAAACGAGCAAGGTCGTCTGGCCGACGCGCCGCGAAGTGATGCTGACGACAATCATGGTCTTCGTCATGGCGTCGCTGACGTCGGTCTTCTTCTTCCTGGTCGATCTGGCGATCCGCTTCGGCCTTCAGGCGATCCTGCCGGGCAACTGATACGACGATTGCCAAACGGGCATCGTATGGGTTGAAATCCCCCGCCCGGACCGCTAGATGGGCAGGACTTTCCCGGCATTGGCGCGCAGCGATTCGGCATGCGCGCTGTTTTTTGTTTAGGGAAAACGTGGGCAACCCACGGAAAGAATTGGAATATCGGCGGGAATCCGTCGGCGAAGCGAGGTTCGGGGCAGATGGCAAAGCGGTGGTATTCGGTGAGCGTTCTGTCGAATTTCGAGAAGAAGATTGCCGAACAGATCAAGCAGGCCGCTGCCGAAAAGGGCCTGGAAGACGAAATCGACGAGGTTCTGGTGCCGACCGAAGAGGTGCTGGAGATCCGCCGCGGCAAGAAAGTGACCTCGGAACGCCGTTTCATGCCGGGCTATGTTCTCGTCCACATGGACATGACCGACCGGGGCTATCACCTGATCACCTCGATCAACCGGGTGACGGGCTTTCTGGGGCCGCAGGGCCGGCCGATGCCGATGCGCGATGCCGAAGTGAACGGCATTCTCAAGCGTGCCGAAGAGGGCCAGGATGCGCCGCGCAACCTGATCCGCTTCGAGATCGGCGAGAATGTGAAGGTGGCCGACGGCCCGTTCGAGGGCTTTTCGGGTATGGTCGAAGAGGTGGACGAGGCGCACAGCCGCCTGAAGGTCACCGTGTCGATCTTCGGGCGTCCGACGCCCGTTGAACTGGAATTCACGCAGGTGTCCAAGGGCGCCTGATGTTGAAGCCGTGGAAGGCGAGGGCAAGACCCGGACCGCACCACTAAGCAAGGCCCCCCGGACGGTTCGGGCGGGCGTGTGACATAAGGAGAAGGCCAGATGGCCAAGAAGGTAATGGGCAGCCTCAAGCTGCAAGTGAAGGCGGGGCAAGCCAATCCGTCGCCCCCGATCGGCCCGGCGCTGGGTCAGCGCGGGATCAACATCATGGAATTCTGCAAGACGTTCAACGCGCGCACGCAGGAAATGGAGCCCGGGTCGCCCGTTCCGGTCATCATCACCTACTATGCCGACAAGTCCTTCTCGTTCGAGATGAAGACAGCACCGGCGTCGTTCTTTCTGAAGAAGGCCGCTGGCCTGAAGCCGGTCGGCAAGCGCAACCGCCCGAAAGGGTCGGCAGCGCCGGGCCGCGACGTTGTCGGGTCGGTGACCGTTGCCCAGGTGCGCCAGATCGCCGAAGCCAAAATGAAAGACCTTTCCGCGAACGATATCGAGGCTGCGATGCAGATCATCCTCGGGTCGGCCCGTTCGATCGGCATCGAGGTGAAGGGGTAAGTCATGGCCAAGCTCGGTAAACGCACCAAGGCAGCGCAGGCTGCATTCGAAGGCAAGGCAGCCCTTTCGGTCGAGGATGCCGTAAAGCTGATCAAGGGCGCCGCGTCGGCCAAGTTCGACGAAACGCTCGAAATCGCCATGAACCTCGGCGTCGACCCGCGCCATGCCGACCAGATGGTCCGCGGTGTGGTCACCCTGCCGAACGGAACCGGCAAGGTCGTCCGCGTCGCGGTCTTTGCCCGCGGCCCCAAGGCTGACGAGGCCAAGGCTGCCGGCGCCGACATCGTGGGCGCCGAAGATCTGATGGAAACCATCCAGTCCGGCAAGATCGAGTTCGATCGCTGCATCGCCACCCCCGACATGATGCCCGTCGTCGGTCGTCTGGGCAAGATCCTCGGGCCGCGCAACCTGATGCCGAACCCCAAGGTCGGCACGGTGACGATGGACGTGAAAGCGGCCATCGAAGCGGCCAAGGGCGGCGAAGTCCAGTTCAAGGTTGAAAAGGCCGGGGTCATCCATGCCGGGATCGGCAAGGTCTCGTTCACCGAGGGCAAGCTCGCGGAAAACGTCCGTGCCTTTGTCGAGGCCGTGACGCGGGCGCGCCCGTCGGGGGCCAAGGGCTCGTATGTCAAGAAGGTTTCGCTCTCGTCGACCATGGGGCCGGGCGTCAGCCTGGATCTGACCTCGGCGACGGGGAACTGAATATCTGGCTGGGCACCGCCCAGCCGGACGAAATTCACCGGGCCCTCGGGTCCGGGGGATGGCGGGGCCGGAAACGGCCGCGTCCTGTCCGAGACGGAGGGTGGGGCCCACCTTGCAAAAGGCGCCCCATAATTCCTTCCTGAGATGGGAAACGAGACGGGATTTGACCCTGGGCAATGCCTCGGGCGGTCATGGCTCGGGACCATCACGGACCCGAACGCCCCCAGATCATCGGGGGCAAATGAGAGCCGGGGGGAAACCCCCATACTTGGAGTGAAACCGTGGATAGAGCGCAAAAAGAGAAAATGGTCGAGGAACTCGGCCAGATCTTTGAAAGCTCTGGCGTTGTGGTGGTTGCCCACTACGAAGGCATGACGGTTGCTCAGATGCAGGACCTGCGCGCGGAAATGCGTGCTGCGGGTGGGTCCGTCCGCGTCGCCAAGAACAAGCTCGCCAAGATCGCCCTGGAAGGCAAGCCCTGCGCAAGCATCGGCAATCTTCTTACGGGCATGACCGTGCTCGCCTATTCCGAGGATCCTGTCGCAGCCGCGAAGGTCACGGAAAAGTACGCCAAGGGGAACGAGAAATTCGTCATCCTCGGCGGTGCAATGGGCGACACGGCCTTGGACCAGGCCGGTGTGAAGGCCGTTGCGTCGATGCCGTCGCGCGAAGAGCTTATCGCTCAGATCGTGTCCTGCATCGGTGCACCTGCTTCGAACATCGCCGGGGCCATTGGCGCGCCTGCTTCGAACATCGCGGGCATCCTCTCGACCATCGAGGAGCGCCAGGCGGCGTGAGCAACTGATTACCCTCGTGGGGTTGTTACCCTGACGTTGGAACCCTAACTTAGAACGGAACAGAGAAATGGCTGATCTGAACAAACTCGCCGAAGAAATCGTGGGTCTGACCCTGCTTCAGGCACAAGAACTGAAAACCATCCTGAAAGACAAATACGGCATTGAGCCGGCCGCCGGTGGCGCCGTCATGATGGCGGGTCCGGCTGCCGTGGCCGAAGTCGCGGAAGAAAAGACCGAGTTCGACGTCGTCCTGACCGACGCCGGCCCGAACAAGATCAACGTGATCAAGGAAGTCCGTGCGATCACGGGCCTGGGCCTGAAAGAAGCCAAAGACCTCGTCGAGGCCGGCGGCAAGGTCAAGGAAGGCACCAACAAGGCCGACGCCGAGACGCTCAAGAAAAAGCTCGAAGAGGCTGGCGCCAAGGTCGAGCTCAAGTAATCCGCCCGGGTGCGGCCGCACCCGGTCGACTGACAAGGGCTGGGTCCGGGAAAGCCGGGCCCAGCCGAACCCGTCTTGGAAGGGGCACCGCGCCCCGTTGCCCCTTCCAAGGCTGGGTTCACGGTTCGGGAGCCTTCCGGTGGGACGGGTGGCATGAATGGAACCGACCCCCTTCATTCGCAAGCGGCGCGACTGTGTGACCCCGACGCAGACGCCCCCGCGAAGAGACGAAAGGTGACGATCAGCATGGCGCAGAGCTACGTTGGCCAGAAGCGTATCCGCAGATACTTCGGCAAAATCATTGAAGTTCTTCAGATGCCGAACCTCATCGAGGTTCAGAAATCTTCCTACGACCTGTTCCTGAAATCCGGCGACGGCCCCAAGGCCGCCGACGGCGAGGGGATTCAGGGCGTGTTCCAGTCGGTCTTTCCGATCAAGGACTTCAACGAAAACGCCATTCTCGAATTCGTCAAATACGAACTCGAGAAGCCGAAGTACGACGTCGACGAATGCCAGGCGCGCGACATGACCTATGCAGCGCCGCTCAAGGTGACTCTGCGCCTGATCGTGTTCGATGTCGACGAGGATACCGGCGCCAAGTCGGTCAAGGACATCAAGGAACAGGACGTCTACATGGGCGACATGCCCCTGATGACACCGAACGGCACCTTCATCGTCAACGGCACGGAGCGGGTCATCGTTTCCCAGATGCACCGCAGCCCCGGCGTGTTCTTCGACCATGACAAGGGCAAGACCCATTCGTCGGGCAAGCTTCTTTTCGCCTGCCGGATCATTCCCTACCGCGGCTCGTGGCTCGATTTCGAATTCGACGCCAAGGACATCGTGTTCGCGCGCATCGACCGCCGCCGGAAACTGCCGGTGACGACGCTGCTGTATGCGCTCGGGCTCGATCAGGAAGGTATCATGGATGCCTATTACAACACGGTCGATTTCAAGCTGGTCAAGAACAAGGGCTGGGTCACCCGGTTCTTCCCCGAACGCGTGCGCGGCACCCGTCCGACCTACGATCTGGTCGATGCGGCCAGCGGCGAAGTGATTGCCAAGGCGGGCGAAAAGGTCACGCCCCGCATGGTCAAGAAGCTGGTCGAAGAGGGCAAGGTCACCGAGCTTCTGGTGCCTTATGACCATATCCTCGGCCGGTATGTCGCCAAGGACATCATCAACGAAGAAACCGGCCTGATCTATGTCGAGGCAGGGGACGAACTGACCCAGACGGTCGACCGCGACGGCGAAATCACCGGCGGCACGCTGAAGGTGCTGCTGGACAACGGCGTCACCACGATCCCGGTGCTCGACATCGACAATGTCAACGTCGGCCCCTACATCCGCAACACGATGGCCGCCGACAAGAACATGGGCCGCGATGGCGCGCTGATGGACATCTACCGCGTCATGCGCCCGGGCGAACCGCCCACGGTGGAAGCCGCGTCGCAGCTTTTCGACACGCTCTTCTTCGACAAGGAGCGCTATGATCTGTCGGCCGTCGGCCGGGTGAAGATGAACATGCGCCTCGATCTGGGTCGCCCCGACACGCAGCGCACGCTGGATCGCGGCGACATCATCGCCTGTATCAAGGCGCTGGTGGAACTCCGCGATGGCAAGGGCGAAATCGACGACATCGACCATCTCGGCAACCGCCGGGTGCGCTCGGTGGGCGAATTGATGGAAAACCAGTATCGCGTCGGCCTTCTGCGCATGGAGCGTGCGATCAAGGAACGCATGTCGTCGGTCGAGATCGACACGGTGATGCCGCAGGATCTGATCAACGCCAAACCGGCTGCGGCGGCGGTGCGCGAATTCTTCGGTTCCTCGCAGCTTTCGCAGTTCATGGACCAGACCAACCCCTTGTCGGAGGTCACCCACAAGCGGCGCCTGTCGGCCCTCGGGCCGGGCGGTCTGACCCGCGAACGCGCCGGCTTCGAGGTGCGCGACGTGCACCCGACCCACTATGGCCGGATGTGCCCGATCGAAACGCCGGAAGGTCCGAACATCGGCCTCATCAACTCGCTGGCAACCTATGCCCGCGTGAACAAGTACGGCTTCATCGAAACCCCGTATCGCAAGGTCGTCGACGGCCGGGTGACGGACGATGTGCAATACATGTCCGCGACCGAGGAAATGCGCCACACTGTGGCGCAGGCCAACGCCGAACTGGACGAGAACAACCGCTTCACCTCGGATCTGGTGTCGACGCGCCAGTCGGGCGAATTCATGCTCAATCCGCCTGACGTCATCAGCCTGATCGACGTGTCACCGAAACAGTTGGTGTCGGTTGCGGCCTCGCTCATCCCGTTCCTTGAAAACGACGACGCCAACCGCGCGCTGATGGGTTCGAACATGCAGCGTCAGGCCGTGCCGCTCTTGCAAGCCGACGCGCCCTATGTGGGGACCGGGATCGAGGCCGTCGTGGCCGAGGATTCCGGTGCCGCGATCATGGCACGCCGCGGCGGGGTCATCGATCAGGTCGACGCGACCCGGATCGTCGTGCGTGCCACAGAAGATCTGGAAATGGGCGACGCCGGTGTCGATATCTACCGGCTGCGCAAGTTCCAGCGGTCAAACCAGAACACCTGCATCAACCAGAAGCCTCTGGTGAAGGTGGGCGACAAGGTCACCAAGAACGAGGTGATCGCCGACGGCCCGTCCACCGACATGGGGGAACTGGCGCTTGGCAAGAACGTCGTCGTCGCCTTCATGCCCTGGAATGGCTACAACTACGAAGACAGCATCCTGATTTCGGAACGCATCGTGCGCGACGACGTCTTCACCTCGATCCATATCGAGGAATATGAAGTTGCCGCCCGCGACACCAAACTTGGGCCCGAGGAAATCACCCGCGACATCCCGAACGTTGGCGAGGAAGCTTTGCGCAACCTCGACGAAGCGGGCATCGTCTATATCGGCGCCGAAGTCGGCCCCGGCGACATTCTCGTGGGCAAGATCACCCCCAAGGGTGAAAGCCCGATGACGCCGGAAGAAAAACTGCTGCGCGCGATCTTCGGCGAAAAGGCATCGGACGTGCGCGACACCAGCTTGCGCCTGCCGCCGGGCGATTTCGGCACGGTCGTCGAGGTGCGGGTGTTCAACCGCCATGGCGTCGACAAAGACGAACGCGCGCTGCAGATCGAGCGTGAAGAGGTCGAACGCCTGGCGCGCGACCGTGACGACGAACTTGTGATCCTCGAACGCAACATCTATGCGCGCCTGAAATCGATGGTCCTGGGCAAAACCGCGGTCAAGGGGCCGAAAGGCATCAAGCCGAACGCGGTGATCGACGAGGAACTGCTGGAATCGCTGTCACGCGGTCAGTGGTGGCAACTTGCGCTCGGCGAGGAAGCCGACGCGCAGAATGTGGAGGCGCTGAACGCCCAGTTCGAGGCGCAAAAGCGCACCCTGGAGCATCGCTTCGAAGACAAGGTCGAAAAGGTTCGCCGGGGCGACGATCTGCCGCCGGGGGTGATGAAGATGGTCAAGGTCTTTGTCGCGGTGAAGCGCAAGCTGCAACCGGGCGACAAGATGGCCGGTCGCCATGGCAACAAGGGTGTGGTGTCCAAGGTGGTGCCGATCGAGGATATGCCGTTCCTCGCCGATGGCACCGCGGTCGACATGTGCCTCAATCCGCTTGGCGTGCCGAGCCGGATGAACGTCGGGCAGATCCTTGAAACCCACATGGGTTGGGCGGCGCGCGGGCTTGGTCTCAAGATCGACGAAGCCTTGCAGGATTATCGCCGCACCGGCGATCTGACACCGGTGCGTGAGGCGCTGCGGATCGGCTATGGCGACGAAGTCTACGATGAAGCCTTCGCCACCATGGACGAGGAAACGCTGGTCGAACGGGCGGACGTGGTCAAGAAAGGCGTGCCGATTGCCACGCCGGTCTTCGACGGCGCCAAAGAGGCCGACGTAAACGATGCGCTCCGGCGCGCGGGCTTCGATCTGTCAGGCCAGTCCGACCTTTACGATGGCCGCACCGGCGAAAAGTTCGCACGGAAGGTCACCGTGGGCGTGAAGTATCTTCTGAAGCTTCACCACCTGGTCGACGACAAGATCCACGCGCGTTCCACCGGGCCTTACAGCCTCGTCACGCAGCAGCCCCTGGGCGGCAAGGCCCAGTTCGGCGGCCAGCGTTTCGGGGAGATGGAGGTCTGGGCGCTTGAGGCTTATGGCGCCGCCTACACACTGCAAGAGATGCTGACCGTCAAGTCGGACGACGTGGCGGGCCGGACCAAGGTCTATGAAAGCATCGTCAAGGGCGAGGACAATTTCGAGGCCGGCGTGCCGGAATCCTTCAACGTTCTCGTCAAGGAAGTGCGGGGCCTCGGCCTCAACATGGAACTCCTGGATGCGGAGGGCGAGGAATAGGGCTGGGGGTTTCCCCCGCCACCCCCTCTCCCCCTCCGCGCCCTTTCAAGGATTTGAAAATGAACCAGGAACTCTCGACCAACCCGTTCAACCCGCTGGCCGCGCCGAAGCAGTTCGACGAGATCAAGATCTCGCTCGCAAGCCCCGAGCGCATCCTGTCGTGGTCTTACGGGGAAATCAAAAAGCCCGAAACCATCAACTATCGGACCTTCAAGCCCGAGCGTGACGGCCTGTTCTGCGCCCGCATTTTCGGGCCGATCAAGGATTACGAATGCCTCTGCGGCAAGTACAAGCGCATGAAATATCGCGGCGTCGTCTGCGAAAAATGCGGTGTGGAAGTGACGCTGCAAAAGGTGCGACGCGAACGGATGGGCCATATCGAACTGGCCGCCCCGGTCGCGCATATATGGTTCCTGAAGTCGCTGCCGTCGCGCATCGGGCTGATGCTCGACATGACATTGCGCGATCTGGAACGCATTCTCTATTTTGAAAACTACGTGGTGATCGAGCCGGGCCTGACCGATCTCAGCTATGGCCAGCTTCTGACCGAAGAGGAATTCCTCGACGCGCAGGACCAGTATGGCGCCGACGCCTTCACCGCCAATATCGGCGCCGAAGCAATCCGCGAAATGCTGGCCGCGATCGACCTCGAGGCAACCGCCGAACAACTCCGCGAAGAACTGAAGGAGGCCACTGGCGAACTGAAGCCGAAAAAGATCATCAAACGGCTGAAGATCGTTGAATCCTTCCTCGAATCTGGCAACCGCCCGGAATGGATGGTGCTGACCGTCGTTCCGGTCATTCCGCCGGAACTGCGCCCGCTGGTGCCGCTTGACGGTGGCCGGTTCGCAACATCCGACCTCAACGACCTCTACCGCCGGGTCATCAACCGCAACAACCGCCTCAAGCGGCTGATCGAACTGCGCGCACCCGACATCATCGTGCGCAACGAAAAGCGCATGTTGCAGGAATCGGTCGATGCCCTGTTCGACAACGGCCGCCGCGGCCGGGTCATCACGGGTGCCAACAAGCGCCCGCTGAAGTCGCTTTCCGACATGTTGAAGGGCAAGCAGGGCCGCTTCCGCCAGAATCTTCTGGGCAAGCGGGTCGACTTTTCCGGCCGTTCGGTCATCGTGACCGGCCCGGAACTGAAACTGCACCAGTGCGGTCTGCCGAAGAAGATGGCGCTCGAACTCTTCAAGCCGTTCATCTATTCGCGGCTCGAAGCCAAGGGTCTGTCGTCGACCGTCAAACAGGCCAAGAAGCTGGTGGAAAAGGAACGCCCCGAAGTCTGGGATATCCTCGACGAGGTGATCCGCGAACATCCGGTGATGCTCAACCGCGCGCCGACGCTGCACCGTCTGGGCATTCAGGCGTTCGAGCCGGTGCTGATCGAAGGCAAGGCCATCCAGCTTCACCCCCTGGTCTGTTCGGCCTTCAACGCCGATTTCGACGGCGACCAGATGGCCGTTCACGTGCCGCTGAGCCTCGAGGCGCAGCTGGAATGCCGCGTCCTGATGATGTCGACCAACAACGTGCTGTCGCCGGCCAACGGCGCGCCGATCATCGTGCCGTCGCAGGACATGGTTCTGGGGCTTTACTACGTTTCGATGGAACGCAAGGGCATGAAGGGCGAGGGGATGATCTTCTCGTCGGTCGACGAGGTGCAGCACGCGCTCGATGCGGGCGAAGTGCATCTGCACGCCAAGATCCAGTGCCGGGTCAAGCAGGTGGACAGCGAGGGCAATATTGTCGTCAGGCGCGTGGAAACCACGCCGGGCCGCGTCCGGCTTGGCGCGCTCCTGCCCTTGAACGCCAAGGCGCCCTTCGAACTGGTGAACCGCCTTCTGCGCAAGAAGGACGTGCAGAATGTCATCGACAACGTCTACCGCTATTGCGGTCAGAAAGAGTCGGTCATTTTCTGCGACCAGATCATGGGCCTCGGTTTCCGCGAGGCGTTCAAGGCCGGGATTTCGTTCGGCAAGGACGATATGGTCATCCCCGACACCAAATGGACCATCGTCAACGAGGTCCGCGATCAGGTGAAGGAATTCGAGCAGCAGTACATGGACGGCCTGATCACCCAGGGTGAAAAGTACAACAAGGTTGTCGATGCCTGGTCGAAATGTTCCGACAAGGTCGCGGCCGAGATGATGGCCGAGATTTCGGCGGTTCGCTATGACGATGCCGGCGCCGAAAAGGAGCCGAACTCGGTCTACATGATGTCGCACTCGGGTGCGCGGGGTTCGCCCGCGCAGATGAAGCAGCTTGGCGGCATGCGCGGCCTGATGGCCAAGCCGTCGGGCGAGATCATCGAGACGCCGATCATCTCGAACTTCAAGGAAGGTCTGACCGTTCTTGAATATTTCAACTCGACCCACGGCGCGCGCAAAGGTCTGGCCGATACCGCGCTCAAGACGGCAAACTCGGGCTATCTCACCCGCCGTCTGGTCGACGTGGCGCAAGACTGCATCGTGCGCCAGCACGATTGCGGCACCGAGCGCGCGATCACCGCTTCGGCTGCGGTCAACGACGGCGAGGTGGTCTCGCCGCTTGGCGAACGCATCCTTGGCCGGGTAGCCGCGGATGATGTTCTGGTTCCGGGCACCGACGAGGTGATCGTGGCCAAGAACGAACTGATCGACGAGCGCAAGGCCGACATGGTCGAAAATGCGGGCGTCGCTTCGGTTCGCATCCGGTCGGCCCTGACCTGCGAAGCGGAAGAAGGCGTCTGCGCGATGTGCTACGGGCGCGATCTTGCCCGCGGCACGCTGGTGAACCAGGGCGAAGCAGTCGGGATCATCGCCGCCCAGTCCATCGGTGAACCTGGAACCCAGCTGACGATGCGGACCTTCCACATCGGCGGGATCGCCCAGGGTGGCCAGCAGTCGTTCCAGGAAGCCAGCCAGGAAGGCCGCGTCGAGTTCCGCAATGCCATGTTGCTTGAAAACGCCACCGGCGAGCTGATCGTCATGGGCCGCAACATGCAGATCGCGATCATCGACGAAGCGGGGCAGGAACGCGCCAGCCACAAGATCACCTATGGCGCGAAGATCCATGTGAAGGACGGGGCCACGGTCAAACGCGGCGCCAAGCTTTACGAATGGGATCCCTACACCCTGCCGATCATCGCCGAAAAGGCCGGAACCGCGAAGTTCGTTGACCTGATCTCGGGCATTGCCGTGCGCGAGGTTACCGACGAGGCAACCGGCATGACCCAGAAGATCGTGACCGACTGGCGCACCGCGCCCAAGGGCAACGATCTGAAGCCGGAAATCATCGTGGTAAACCCGGAAACGGGCGAAGCGATGCGCAACGATGCCGGCAACCCGGTCAGCTATCCGATGTCGGTCGACGCGATCCTGTCGATCGAAGACGGGCAAGAGATCAAGGCAGGCGACGTGGTGGCGCGTATCCCGCGCGAAGGCGCCCGGACCAAGGACATCACCGGGGGTCTTCCCCGCGTGGCGGAACTGTTCGAAGCCCGTCGCCCGAAAGATCACGCGATCATCGCCGAAATCGACGGCTATGTGCGTTTCGGCAAAGACTACAAGAACAAGCGCCGCATCACCATCGAATCGCCAGACGAGACGATCCAGCCGGTCGAATACATGGTCCCGAAGGGCAAGCACATTCCGGTTCAGGAAGGCGACTTCGTCCAGAAGGGCGACTACATCATGGACGGCAATCCGGCGCCGCACGACATCCTGCGCATCCTCGGGATCGAGGCTTTGGCCGACTATCTCATCGACGAGGTGCAAGACGTCTACCGGCTGCAGGGTGTGAAGATCAACGACAAGCATATCGAGGTGATCGTTCGCCAGATGCTTCAGAAGATCGAAGTGCTGGACGGCGGCGACACGACGCTTCTCAAGGGCGAGAATGTCGACAAGGCCGAATGGGACGAGGAAAATACCAAGGCGGTCAACCGCGGCGGTCGTCCGGCGACAGGCGAGCCGGTCCTTCTGGGGATCACCAAGGCCTCGCTTCAGACCCGGTCGTTCATCTCGGCGGCGTCGTTCCAGGAAACCACGCGCGTCCTTACCGAGGCCGCCGTGCAGGGCAAGCGCGACACGCTGGTCGGCCTGAAGGAAAACGTCATCGTCGGCCGTCTGATCCCGGCGGGCACCGGTGGCGCCACCAGCCGCGTGCGCAAGATCGCCCATGACCGCGACCTTGAAGTGATCGAGGCGCGCAGGGCAGAGGCGGCAGAAGCCGCCGTTCTGGCCGCGCCAATCGAAGAGGTCGAGATCGACGTCGACAGCGTTCTGGCCGAAAGCCTGGAAAGCCGCGACTGATCGGGTTCGTCCGGTGAAAGACCAAGACCCTCGCCCGCAAAGGCGGGGGTTTTTATGTGCCTCGGCCTATGGGGTTGAACTGTTCGAAGCCCCTGCCCCGGCCGCTTCGGCCAACTCGCGGGTCAGTTCCGCCTCTTCCGCCGCACGTGGGCGCGAAAGACCGGCAAAAAGCAGGTATGCCACGGGCGTCAGGTAGAGCGTGGCAATCGTCGCCAGCCCCAGGCCGCCCACGATGATCCAGCCCAGAACGCTGCGCGCCTCGGCCCCCGGCCCGTGGGCAAAGACCAGCGGCAGCCCGCCCAACACGGTCGCAACCATCGTCATCATCACCGGGCGAAGGCGGATGCGCGCCGCATCCTCGATTGCCTGCCGCACTCCTGCCCCGTGATCGCGCAACTGATTGGCGAATTCGACGATCAGAATCCCGTTCTTGGCCATGATGCCCACCAAAAGAACCAGGCCGATCTGGCTGTAGACGTTCACGCTGCCGCCCGTCAGCCACAGCGCATAGACTGCGCAGGCCAGGCCAAGGGGCACCGTCGCCATTATGATGAACGCCGCGACAAAACTTTCGAACTGCGCCGCCAGCACCAGAAGCACCACCAGAATGGCGAAGCCGAAAGTGACCGGCAGGCCCGACGCGCTTTCGCCCAGTGTCGCCGCCTCGGCCAGCGGCACCACCCGCTGATCGGGCGGCAGAATGGTCGCCGCGATCCCCCGCACCTCGGCCAACGCATCGCTCAGCCCGATCGCAGGCGTCAGACCGGCGGTAATCGGCACAGACCGCATCTGGCTTTCGCGACTCAGCTCGGGCGAGACCGCCTTTTCGGTCATCGTCACGAAGCTCGAGATCGGCACCATAGTGCCGTCTCTGGCCTTCAAGAATATCCGCTCCAGATCGGCCGGCGATTTGACCGGATCGCGCGACGACACGACCTTGATGTCATAGCTCTTGTCCTGAACATAGGCAGTGCCCAGGCTGTGCCCGTCCAGCACACCCTGCAAGCCATCGCTCAACCCGTCGATATCGACACCCAGATCGGCGGCGCGGGCGCGGTCGACGGCGATTTCAAGCTGCGGCTGCGTGGTATCGAAGCCGAAACGGATCTGGCCCAGCTCGGGATGCGTTTCCAGTGCATCGACCATCGCCTGCGCGCTTTTGGCCAGTTCCGCATAGCTGTTGCCGACGATGGCAATGGCCAAACCCTGCCCGGCCCCGCGAATGCCCAGCGAGTTGGCCTGAATAGGAATGGCGCGGATACCGATCAGCGATTTCAGCCGGCCCGTCAGATCGGCGACGATTTCCTGCTGGCTACGCGTCCGCGCCGCCCAATCGGCGAGCGTGATGAACATGAAGCCCGTATTGTCGCGCCCGCCCGTACCGGCGACGGAAAACACGCTTTTCACCTCGCCCGTGGCCCGCAGGGGGGCCATCCGGTCTTCGATATCGCGCATCTTGCCGTCGGTATAGTCAAGCGGCACACCCTGCGGCGTTTGCAGGACAAGCCGGATCTGGGCGCGATCCTCGGGCGGGGTCAGTTCCTGCCGGAGCGAAGTAAAGATACCCCAGGCGACCAGGGCGAAAATCCCGGCCAGCGCGAGAACCACCAGTGGCGCATTGAGCGCCCATCGCAAGGTCGCGGCATAAAGGCTGCCGAGCGCATGGCCAAGCGCCGAAAGCGGGCCGCCTTCGCTGCGCGCCACATCCACCGGGCGCAACAGGCGGCTTGCGAGCACCGGGCAAAGCGTCAGCGCCGTGATCGACGACAACAGAACCGAAATCGCCAGCGTGAAACCGAACTCGCGGAAAAGGCCCCCGGTCTGGCCGGGCAGAAACGACAGGGGAATGAAGACAGCGGCCAGCGTCGTGGTCGTGGCAATCACCGCAAAGAACACCTGGCGCGTGCCGAGCACCGCCGCCGCGCGCGCGCCCATCCCCTCGGCCCGTCGTCGCACGATGTTTTCCAGAACCACGATCGCATCGTCAACCACCATGCCTGTCGCCAGCACCAGCGCCAGGAGCGTGAGGATATTGATCGAAAAGCCCACCAGCCAGATCGCCGCCACGGTGCCGATCAGCGACACCGGCAGCGCCAGCGCGGGGATCAGTGTCGCGCGCAGATCCTGAAGGAAAAGATAGATGATGGCGACCACGATCAGCACCGACAGCAGCAACGCCCGCTCGACCTCGGCAATCGCCCCGCGAATGAAGGTCGCATCATCCGACGTGATGAAGATGCGCACGTCCTTGGGCAGGATCGCCTGCTCGGCCACCACCACGCGCCCGACCGCCGCGGAGATATCGAGCGCGTTCGACCGCGCACGGGCAATGATGCCAAGGCCGATCCCGGTCTGCCCGTCGGCGCGCAGGATGGTGGTGCCGAGATCGGGGGCCAGCGTCACCTGCGCCACATCGCCCAGGGTGACATCCGGCGCGATGGGAAGGGCGGCAAACTCCGCCTCGGTCGTCAGCGCGGCGTTCGAGCGTACCTGCAACGTCTGCCCGGCCGACCGCAAGGAGCCTGCCGGCGCATCGACCGATACATTGCGCAGGGCGGTGCGCAGATCGGCAATCGTCAGACCGCGGCTGGCGAGTTGCATCTGATCTACATCGACGCGAAAGATCAGATCGCGCTCGCCATAGATCTGCACGTCGGCCACCCCGTCAGCGGCCAGAAGCCGGTCTTCGACCTGATCCTTGACCAGTTGCGTCAGCTCCTGCGGCGACCGGCTGGCCGAGGTTATGCCGATGCGCAGCACCGCATCGGCATTGGCATCGGCCTTGATGACCTGTGGCGGGTCCGCGTCGGTCGGCAATTGCGCCTGAACCCGCGCGACCGCGTCGCGCAGATCGGTTGCGCCCACATCGAGGTTGATGTTCGGTCTGAATTCCACTGTTACCCGGCTGAGCCCGAACCGCGAAGCGGACGAAATGGATTTCACGCCGTTGACCCGGCTGGCCGCGCCTTCCAGAACCGCGGTCACCTCGCGGTCGACGGTTTCGGGCGAGGCGCCGCCGAAGGTGGTTGTGATCGACACGACCGGGCTATCGACATCGGGCAGCTCGCGCACCTCTACCGCATAAAGCCCGGCAAGGCCCGCCAGCACGATCAGCGCATTCAGCACGAACGCCAGGACCGGGCGGCGGACGAACAAAGCCGTGCCAGAGGCCGCAACACCCGCGCCACCGCCGGCGATCTGGTCGCGCTCCGCCATCTCAGCTCTTGGGCGCCGCGCCGCCCGCCCCCGTCACCTGAACCGCACTGCCGGCGCGCAGCGACTGCACCCCCTCGCTGACCACCATGTCGCCCGGCATGAAATCGGCCTCGACCAGCACCGCATCGCTGTCCCGCTCGGCGATCCGTATTGGCAGTTTCTGCGCCTTGCCGTCGCGGACGAGCCAGACGAAGGGCCCGTCCGAACTCCATTGGACTGCCAGCGGGTCGACTGCGGGCAGCGCATCGCCCTTCAACACCATCGAGATGCGCAGGGCCATACCGGCGCGAAGCCCGTCAGGCGGGTGGGCGATCGTCGCCTGCACGCGCAGGCTGCGGCTGGCTTCGTCCACCCGGTTGTCAAGGGTGCTGATCTCTGCCCGCAGCCCTGCATCCGGCGCCGACAGCGGCGCCACCATCACCTCTTGGCCCACCGACAGCCGCCCGGAAAAGCGCTCGGGCACACGGTAATCGACAATCAGGCTCGACCTGTCCTCGATCCGGGCGATCTGGGTATCGACCGCCACCCTGTCGCCCACCCCAAGGTCGATGACGCCCACCAATCCGCCAATCGGTGCGAAGATCTTGCGCTGTGCCAGATCGTGTTCGGCCGACTTCAGCGACACGGTCGCGGTGTCGAGCGCCAGTTGCGCCGCCTGCAACTGCTGGTCCGACGCCGAGCCCGTCGCCTTGAGCTTGCTCAGCCGGTCGAAATTCTCCTGCGCGTCCAGAAGCGCCAGCCGCGCCTGTTCTGCGGCAAGCCTTTCGATTTCAGAGTCGAGTTCCAGCAGAAGATCGCCGGCCTTGACCACAAGGCCGGCTTGAACCGGCAGCGCCACGATCCGCCCCGCCGCCCCCGCGGTGACGATGACAGATTGCTTGCCACGCACGGTGCCTATGCCCGCCAACCGGTCTTCGCGCAAACGCATCTCGGGTTCGGCGGCAACCACCGCGACATCGCTGGCCTTAGCCCCCACCTTGGCGGCTTCGTTCGTCGCCAAGGGCCCCAGAAGTCCGACCCTTTCGAGTACATTGGCAACGCCCGCACGCTCAAGCATCTGGCGCGCCGTCGGGCTGTAGCCGGCGGCAATCACCCCGCCCGCCGCGAGGATCGCAATCGTCACCACACCTTGCTGCCAGAGTCGCATCCATCTCCCCGTGGCCCGCGCCAAGGCCGTTTCGCCCGATTCCCGGACATTTGACCACAGCATCCGACCCGCGCGCCAGCCCGCCATCAGCCGGCTGTTTCCGCCGCAGACATTACAGCCGATCCGATGCCCGATTGTCGATCAAATAGACGGGCGATCGGTGGGCACTCTTGCCATGGGCAGGCTCAGGCGTTGAAGAGGAAATGCAGCACATCGCCGTCCTTGACCTCGTAGGTCTTGCCTTCGACACGGAATTTTCCGGCCTCTTTGGCGCCCGTCTCGCCATTGCCAGCGATGTAGTCGTCGTAACCGATGGTTTCGGCGCGGATGAAGCCCTTCTCGAAATCGCCATGGATGACGCCGGCCGCCTGCGGGGCGAGCGTGCCCTTGCCGATGGTCCAGGCGCGCGCCTCCTTGGGCCCGACAGTGAAATACGTCTGAAGGCCCAAAAGTGCGTAGCCCGCCTTGATCAGCCGATCGAGGCCCGCCTCGTGCAGGCCCATTTCTTCCAGAAACATCGCCGCTTCGTCTGACGGAAGCTGGCTGATCTCCTCCTCGATCCGCGCCGAGATCACGACCGAAGCCGCCCCCTGCTCCATCGCCATCCGGGCGACACGCGCCGACTGGCTGTTTCCGTCGGCGGCGCATGCCTCTTCGACATTGCAGACGTAGAGCACGGGCTTGGCGGTCAGAAGCTGCAAGAGCCGCCAGGCGCGCTGATCGTCGTCGGCCACCTTTAGGCTGCGCGCCGGACGGCCTTCGTTCAGGGCGACAAGCGCTGCCCGTAACAGCCGGTCCTGGTCGAGGCTTTCCTTATCGCCGCCCTTGATCTTGCGGGCCAGGTTCGCTAGCCGCCGCTCGATTGATTCCATGTCGGCCAGCATCAGTTCGGTCTCGATCGTCTCGGCATCTGCCACCGGGTCGATCCGACCTTCGACATGGGTGATGTCGCCATCCTCGAAGCAGCGCAGCACATGGGCGATGGCATCGCATTCGCGGATATTGGCAAGAAACTGGTTGCCAAGGCCCTCACCCTTCGATGCGCCCCTGACAAGGCCGGCGATATCGACAAAGGTCATGCGTGTCGGGATGATCTGCTTCGATCCGGCAATCGCTGCGAGCTTGTCGAGCCGCGTATCAGGGACTGCGACTTCGCCCACGTTCGGCTCGATTGTGCAGAACGGAAAGTTCGCAGCCTGCGCGGCGGCCGTGCGGGTCAGTGCATTGAAAAGCGTCGATTTACCGACATTCGGCAGACCCACGATACCCATCTTGAAACCCATCATACCCTCCGACGGCGGACCGCGTGGGGTCTAAAGCAGGTTGGAGAAATAGGGAAGCGGGTTTCGTCCAGGCTGGCGCCCGGCCGACCCCGGCGAGCGGGTCTCGGACCCCTCGCGCTTGCGCGCTGGGCGCCCCATTGCTTTTCGCATCGCTTTTCTGCATGACGCGGGGAAGTGCAGGAGAATGTCATGTCCCGGATCGACCAGAAATTTGCCGCCCTTCGCGCGGAGCGGAAAAAAGCGTTCGTCGCCTATATCATGGCGGGCGACCCCGATCTGGCTACCTCTCTGGCCCTGATGAAGGGGTTGCCGGGGGCAGGCGTCGATGTGATCGAGCTTGGCATGCCCTTCACCGACCCGATGGCCGACGGGCCGACGATCCAACTTGCGGGGCAGCGGGCGCTGGACGGTGGGCAGACGCTGCAAAAGACGCTCGACATGGTGGCCGACTTCCGCAAGGGCGACGATGTGACCCCTGTCGTGATGATGGGCTATTACAACCCTATCTATTCGCGCGGGGTCGGGCGGTTTCTTGCAGACGCCGGCGCCGCCGGGGTCGATGGGTTGATCGTGGTCGATCTGCCGCCCGAGGAGGACGCGGAACTTTGCATCCCCGCGCAGGCCGCGGGGCTGAACTTCATCCGGCTCGCCACACCCACCACCGATGCCAGGCGCTTGCCGAAGGTGCTGCAGAACACCAGTGGCTTTGTCTATTACGTCTCGATCACCGGGATCACCGGGGCAGCGGCGGCGGCACCCGCCGACGTGGCCCCCGAAGTGGCGCGGATCAAGGCCGCGACCGCCCTGCCGGTCATCGTCGGCTTCGGCATCCGCTCGCCCGAGACCGCACGCCAGATCGCCAGTGTGGCGGATGGCGCAGTGGTCGGCTCGGCCATCGTCAAGATGGTCGAGGACAAACGGCCGGTGCCGGAAATCCTTGCGTTTGTCCGGGGTCTGGCCGAGGGCACGCACGCTGCCTGAGGCGCAACCATCCGCCCGACTTGCCGAGCAACCCGGCTTGCCCCAGACTGGCGCGGGCTGAGCGGGGGATACGGGTGACAGAGACAACAGTCGTGATCGTTGGTGCCGGGGCGGCCGGCATAGGTGCGGGTCTTGCGCTTCGGGCGCGCGGCATTCCCTTTCTGATCCTCGAGGCCGCTGACCGGATCGGCGGCCGCGCCTATACCGACAAGACGACGTTGCCGCACCGCTGGGACCAGGGTTGCGCCTGGCTCCACTGTGCCGATGTGAACCCCCTTGTCGCCTGGGCCGACCGCGTTGGCGCAGAATATGAGACCTACGACCGTGTTGGCCGATCGCGGATCTGGTCGAAGGGCCTATGGCTGGACCATCGCGCGCGGGATCGGGCGCAGGCGCAGATCACCGAGGCGATCGAAGCGGTCTATGCCGCGGCGCGCGAAGGCCGCGACGTGCCGATCGCCGATCTTTTTGGCCAGGATCGGAAATGTTCGGCCATGGCAAGATATGTCCTGAAACTTCTGGCCAGTGAAGATCCCGAAGGCGTCTCGACGCTCGGATATGCCGACTACCACGATACCGAAGTGAACTGGCTGATGGTGTCGGGCTACGGCGATCTGATCGACCGCATGGCAGCCGGTTTGCCGATCCGGCGTGGGACCGAGGTGACGGCCATCGCCGAGCGACCGGGTGGCGTCAGCATTCATACCGTGGCGGGTCCGATCGCGGCGCGAGCTGCAATCGTGACCGCATCGACCAGCGTGCTGTTGTCGGGGCGTCTGACGTTGCCGCTTGGCGCGCCGCAGGATCTGCTGGCATTGATGCAGGATGTCCCCTGCGGTGCCTACGAAAAGGTCGCGCTTGCCCTGACCCGGCTGCCGTTCGACACGGACGGTGAGGGGTTCGTGTCAGTCGAGCCGGCGGGGGGTGGTGAACCGCTCGGTTTCCAGATCGGCCCCGCGCGCCAGCCGGTGCTGATTGCCCATCTGGCCGGATCGACCGCGCGCGCCCTTCGCTGCGCGGGTGCCGCCGAAATGACCGCCTATGCGATGGAGCGGCTGACCCTTGCCTTCGGATCGGATGTCAGAAAACTGGTCGTTGCAAGCGCCGTCACCGACTGGTTGAACAACCCGTTCGTTCAGGGGGCCTACAGCCATACACGGCCCGGAACCGCGCCAAATCGGCACAAGATGATCGCGCTCGATACCGGCCCTGTTGTCTTCGCCGGCGAGGCGTTCTCGCGCGGATGGCAGGCGACGGCGCATGGCGCCTTTCAGAGCGGCCAGGATGCCGCCGCCCGGCTGGCAGTGACCCTCGATCCGCGTGACAGATATTCCTAGACGTCGTCCTCGGCGGACCAGGTCAGGCGGCGATAATCGAATTCATGGGGTGGGGTGGGCTTGATCACTTCAAAGTAGGGCGAAAGGTCGAAATCGCGCGGGGTGAACAGCGAATGATGGCGGATGTGATAGACCTCGCGGCGAGCAAAATCGCCACGGCTGTCGTCGATGCGTAGGGTCGGCAGGATCGGATAGCCGACCGACTGAAAGGCCTGCGCGATCAGCGACGAACAGATCGCCCGCGTCGGTTCGCCCGACCCGAACGCGATCATCCGCCGCCGCCATCGCACCGGCACCGGCGGCGTCGGAAAGAAATAGCGCAAAAGGTCGAAGACGTTGCGCATGTCGTATTTCAGCCCGATCTTGCCGATCATGAAGGCCACCACCTGGGCGCGATCGGCGTCGGTCAGCCCGGTCGCCCGGCAGATCCGGGTGTTGTAGGTTTCATATTTCGACAGCGGCACCGCCACACAGCCCTCGCCCACGTTCACTTCGATCAGCCACCCTTTCGCGGCCCCGGGGATGGACATCGCGTCGCCGACGTAGAATGCAGCATGCGACCACGTCGACTGGGTCAGATATTTGATGGCGCTCGAGATCCGTTCATTGCCCTCGACCAGGAGAATGTCGCCGGGGCGAAGCGTGCGGCAAAGCGTGCTGTAATCCGATGGGGTAAAGGGTTCATAACCCGATGCCTGCATGCGCAGCTTGGTCGACATGCGCCTGCCAAGCCAGTCGAGCGCCCTGTCGATCAAATGTGTCTTGTTTCTCGTCACCATCTCGCCCCTGGCGGCATTCAATGCCCGCACGGCCAAAAAATCAAAACCAAAGCGGGCCACGCACAAGAAAATGAACCCTCCCAGGCCCTTGTCCATCCTGCGGCCCGTGCCCTAGTCTTGCAGGGCGCAAAAAAGCGGGGGCGGACGTGACCAAGAACAGGCTTGAAGCTTTTTCCGATGGTGTCATCGCCATCATCATCACCATCATGGTTCTGGAAATGAAGGTGCCGCATGGGCACGACCTGGCGTCCCTGCAACCGCTGATTCCGGTCTTTCTGTCCTACGTCCTGTCGTTCGCCAATGTCGGCATCTACTGGAACAACCACCATCACATGTTTCAGGCGGTCCGCCATGTCGGCGGCTGGGTGCTCTGGGCCAATCTGCACCTTCTATTCTGGTTGTCGCTCATGCCCTTCGCCACCGGCTTCATGGGCGAGAACAATTTCGAGACTGTGCCGGTCATGGTCTATGTGCTCGATCTGATCATGTGCGCCGTCGCCTATACGATTCTGGTCATCGCGCTTGTCGGCCAGCATGGCCGCAATTCCGAATTTGCCAAGGCGCTGGGGTCGGACACCAAGGGGAAGATCTCCCTCGGGGTCTATCTGGCCGCTTTCGCGCTGGCCACCGTCTCGGCCCACGCGGCCATGGCGCTTCTGGTTCTGGTCGCGCTGATCTGGATCGTCCCCGACCGCCGGTTCGGCCGCATCGCCAGCCCTGAGTGATACGCGGCCATTGTATCTTTATTGTATATTGGTAATATAATTTTACCAAATTAGAGGTCAGCCATGCCTGTCATCACCTGCATCGACGATCTGCGCCAGCTTCACCGCAAGCGGGCGCCGAAGATGTTCTTCGATTATTGCGAAAGCGGCAGCTACACCGAGCAGACCTTTCGGGACAACAGCGCGGACTTTTCCCAGATCAGGCTGCGCCAGAAGGTAGCGCTCGACATGACCGGGCGGACGACGCAAGGCTCGATGATCGGCACTCGGGTGGCGATGCCGGTGGCCCTTGCCCCGGTCGGAATGGCGGGGATGCAATGCGCGGACGGTGAAATCAAGGCCGCGCGCGCCGCCGAAAAGTTCGGGGTGCCGTTCACGCTGTCCACCATGTCGATCTGCTCGATCGAGGATATCGCCGCCCATACGACCAAGCCCTTCTGGTTCCAGCTTTATGTGATGAAGGACGAAGAGTTTGTCGCCTCGGCAATCGAACGGGCAAAAAGGGCCGGCTGTTCGGCACTGGTCCTGACGCTCGATCTGCAAATCCTCGGCCAGCGCCACAAGGATCTGAAGAACGATCTGACCGCCCCGCCCCGGCTGACGCTCAAGAATCTTATCAACCTGGCTACCAAGCCGCGCTGGTGCCTTGGGATGGCGGGAACCCGGCGCCACACGTTCCGTAATATCGTTGGTCACGCCAAGGGGGTCGGCGACCTTTCGTCCCTGATGAGTTGGACCAACGAACAGTTCGACCCCAAGCTCGACTGGGACAAGATCGCCCGCATCCGCGACCTGTGGGGCGGCAAGCTGATCCTCAAGGGCATTCTCGACCCTGACGACGCCCGTCGAGCCGCAGACTTCGGCGCCGATGCGATTCTGGTTTCGAACCACGGAGGGCGTCAGCTTGACGGGGCGCTGTCGTCGATCCGCATGTTGCCCCACATCGTTCAGGCCGTAGGCGACACGACCGAGGTCTGGCTCGACAGCGGCATCCGGTCGGGCCAGGATGTGCTCAAGGCGCTGGCGCTTGGCGCACGCGGCACGGTGATCGGGCGATCCTATATCTACGGCCTGGGCGCCATGGGCGAGGCTGGCGTGACACGGGCGCTCGAGATCATCCACAAGGAACTCGACATCACCATGGCACTGTGCGGCGAACGGAAGGTCGCGGACCTTGGCCGGCACAACCTCTTCGTTCCGAACGGATTCATCGACGGCTACAGCTAGCGCCCGACCCGGCGGATCAGCACCACACACGGCAGGATCAGGGCCATGACCGCCGCAATCCCCAGAAAGCCCGCGCGCAGGCCCAGATGCTGGGCGATCTGGCCCATCATTGTCGGGCCGACGAAAAAGCCGGTGAAGCCGATCATCCAGGCGCGCGAGATGGCATAGCCGCGCTGGTCGGGGCGCACCAGCTTGCCCAGGATCGAATTGGCCGACGGGACGGTCACGGCAACGCCGAGCCCGATCAGCCCGATCCCCAGGATTGCCAGCGCCGCGCCCTGCGCCGCCGCCGTGACAACCGCCCCGATCACTCCGACCACCGATGACCAGAAGATCAGCCCGGCCTCGCCCAGCTTTGCTGCCAGCAACTGCCCCGAAAGCCGCCCAAACCCCATGGTCAGGCCCAGCATCATCGGGCCAAGGCCGCCATCGCCTGCCGGCTGGCCAAGCGTGCGCTCGATGTGGAGTGCTGACCAGCTATCGGTCGCGTTTTCGGCGACGAAGGCCATGAACAAGATGCCCGCGGCCGGCAGGATCGCCCGCCAGATGCCACGATGATCAGCGCCCGCCGGCGTCTCGGGCGCGCCCGACCAGTCGCCCCGCTCGACCATCGCGCCCGCCAGCGCGACGATAACCACGATGCTTACGGCAAAGAAATCGGCCGGCGCAAAGCCCGCCCTGCGCGCCAGGCTCGCGAGCAGGGCCATGGCGGCGAAGCTGAAGGAAAACATCGCATGGTTGACGTTCATCAGATGCATGCCATGCCGCTCTTCAAGGATCGAGATGCGGATGTTCGACCCCATGTCCAGAAGCGACAGGCTGGCCCCTATTCCAAAAAGCGCCAGGCCCAGGGCCGGAACACTGTGGGCAAGCAACGGGTAGACGACCGCGACTGCGGCGATCAGGGCCGCGACCGGCAGCGTGTAACGGCCAAGGGGCGCGAACAGGCGCGGGCCAAACCACATCGCCGTGATGCCGCCGACAGCCATCATCATCAGCGTAAGCCCGAGTTCGGCGTCCGAAGCGCCGACACGGGCCTTGATGTCGGGGATGAAGGCAGCGAAACCACCCCAGAAAACGCCAATCACGGACAACCCGGCCATTGGCGCCCGCGACAGGTGCGCTGTATCAAGGAACGACATGAAAACCCCGCCTCAAAGCGCTTTGAGAGAGCCTACTGGCAATTCGCCCTGCCAGACAACGCCTATTTCGGGGGCACCCGTGTGCCCGTACGGCCGAGTGGCGACTTTTGGCTTTTCACGGACGCGATTCCCGTCTATACGCCCCACCTCGGGCATGCACCCTTGGAGGATGCCCTTAACTTGATGGAGAATAACCATGGCTGGTCAGATCCCCGATCTTATCGCCGCGGTACGGACGGGGACAGGCAAGGGGGCCGCCCGTCAAGCTCGTCGTGAGGGCAACGTACCCGGAATCGTTTACGGCGACGGCAAAGAGCCGGCGCCGATCAATCTGAACTACAACTACCTCTTGAAGTTCCTCAAGGCGGGCCGCTTCAAGCAGCGCCTCTTCAACCTCAAGGTTGAAGGCGAGACCGATGTGCATGTGATCTGCCGCAACGTCCAGCGCGACGTGGTCAGGGATCTGCCGACGCATGTCGATTTCATGCGCATCCACGACGAAAGCCGCATCAACCTTTTCATCCATGTCACCTTCGAGAACCACGAGAAATCGCCGGGTCTCAAGCGCGGCGGAGCGTTGACAGTGGTGCGCGCCGAAGTCGAGCTGGAAGTGATGGCGGGCGAAATACCCGATCACGTCACGGTCGACCTCAGCGGCAAGGACATCGGCGATGTGATCCATATCGAAGATATTCCACTGCCCAAGGGCGCCAAGCCGACCATCACGCGGAACTTTGTCGTGGCCAATATCACCGCCCCGACTGGCCTGCGTTCGGCCGACAACGAAGAGGCCGCTACCGCCGCCGAGGCCTGATCGCCCGACGAACCGACCATTGGAACGCGGGGCCGAACGGCTCCGCGTTTTGCTTTGGGCACTTTATTGGCGCGCCCCCGTCGGCACGCCCGGTCGCATCAGGTTGCCGTGCTGCAGTCCTGCAGTGTGCGGTAGCGGCGTTTTGACTTTGGTCGATTCCAGAGTAGCCTCGCGCAAAACCTATCGTGGAAGGGCCGACATGCAAGTGAGCGATGTGGTCATCATCGGCGCCGGTCCGGCCGGGTTGGCCTGCGCAGCCGCGCTGAAGATGCGCGGGCGGGCGTCTGTCGTGCTTGAAAGGCAGGCCACCGTCGGCCCGGTATGGCGCCGCCACTACGACCGGCTGCACCTGCACACACCCAAATATCACTCGGCCCTTCCCGGGATGGCAATGTCGGAAAGCTACCCCAGATACCCTTCCCGTGACCAGGTGGTTGCCTATCTCGAAAATTACGCCGATCGCCATGGCATCGCCCCGGTCTTCGGGGCGTCCGTCCAGCAGATTCGCCGCACCCAACATTGGGAGGTCCGGACAACCGATCAGCTCTATCGCGCGGCCAATGTTATCGTCGCGACCGGCTTCGCGTCATTTCCGAACCGGGCCGATTGGCCGGGTCTGGCCGGCTTTCCCGGCGCGGTCATTCATTCGTCGGACTACCGGAACCCAAGCTCCTTTCGCGGGCAAAAGGTTCTTGTCGTCGGCCTTGGGAATTCGGGCGGAGAGATCGCGCTGGATCTGGCCGATGCCGGCGTCACGACGGTTCTGTCTGTGCGCAGCCCGGTCAACGTGATCCCGCGTGATATTCTGGGCATTCCCGCCCAAAGCTTCGCTATCGCCGAACAGCACCTGCCGCCTCGGTTGGTCGATCTGGTCAACGGGGCCATTTCGCGCCTGATCATGGGCGACATTTCCCGCCTGGGCCTGGCACGGGCGTCAAAAGGGCCGACGACCCAGATCGTCGAGGACAAGCGCATACCGCTGATAGACATCGGAACGCTTGACCGTATCCGCCGCGGCGCCATCGGCGTGCGCAAGGGGGTTGTGCGGATCGATCGGTCGCTGGTTCATTTCGCCGCCGGCAATCCGGATGCCTTTGATGCGATCGTCCTGGCAACCGGATTCCAGCCCGATCTGAGCCCGCTACTTCCCGATTTCACCGACCTTCTCGACGCGGCGGGCGTCCCCAAATCCAGCGGCGCGACCGGCGGGCGGGGCGGGCTGTGGTTCTGCGGATATGACATCGTCCCGACCGGTCACTTGCGCCAGATCGGTCGCGACGCCCTGGCGATTGCCAGGGTGATCGCGGCAGCTTGACCGCGACGCAATTGCCAGGCAGCAGCGCGCGACATCATGCTGACGGGGCACGACGCTGACTTTGCCTCTTCGCGCATTGCAAGGGCCCGACCCAGGGCATAGGTTCCGCGCAGGAGGATCGCCAATCCATGCGCCTTTTCGTCGGCCTCGGCAATGTCGGGGCGAAATATGCGGGCAACCGCCACAATATCGGCTTCATGGCGGTTGACCGGATTGCCGCCGACCACGGCTTTGCCCCCTTTCGCGCCAAGTTTCAGGGGGCGGTCAGCGAAGGCGCCCTGGGTGGCGAAAAAGTGGTTCTGCTCAAGCCCGGCACGATGATGAACCTGTCAGGCCAATCGGTGGGCGAGGCGATGCGCTTTTACAAGTTGACGCCCGCCGACATCACGGTCTTTCACGACGAGCTTGACCTCGCCCCCTTCAAATGCCGCCTGAAGATGGGCGGCGGCCATGCCGGGCACAATGGCTTGCGGTCGCTCCACGCCCATATCGGCGACGATTACGCCCGGGTGCGGTTGGGAATCGGCCATCCCGGCCACAAGGATCGGGTGGCCGATTATGTGCTTTCGGATTTTTTCAATGCAGAACAAACGGCGCTCGACGATCTCTTGCGCGGCCTGTCAGACGGGGCTGCCCTGCTGGCCGCGGGCGACGGGGCGCGATTCCTGAACGCCGTTGCCCTGCGCACCGCGCCGCCGCGCAGCGCGACCGGAACCAGACCGCCCGCCGCCTCGCGGCCAGAGCCAAGCCCAACCCTACCGGATAGCCACGCCCCGAGCCTGTTTGAACGCCTTGCCGAAAGGTTCCGCAGATGAAGCCCCTGCCCCCAGTCAATGTTCTTGGCACCCCACTCGAGCCCTGCTCGAATGTGCCGCTGACCGGCTTTTTCCGGGATGGCCATTGCAACACGTGTGCCGAGGATCAGGGCAACCATACGGTCTGCGTCACCGTCACCGCAGAATTTCTCGCCCTGTCCAAATATCTCGGAAACGATCTTTCGACCCCGCGGCCCGAATACCGCTTTGTCGGCCTGAAACCGGGCGACAATTGGTGCCTGTGCGCCAACCGGTTCCGGCAAGCCCATGACGAAGGCTGCGCGCCCAGGGTCCGCCTTGCCGCGACCCACGCCCGCGCGCTCGACGTCGTCCCGCTGGACCTTCTCCGGAAATATGCCGACTAGGCCCGTGGCCCCTAAACGGAGGATTGTCATGGGTGCCGGCAGTGCGCCATCCGGCAACCTGTAAGAAGGCGGGCGCGGATGAATTCCGCGCCCGCCCCAAATCTGGCGTTGCCGCTCAGTTGCCGCTTTCGCCGCTACCCGAACCGCCGGTTTCGCCGCCCTTGTCGCCGGCCTTGTCGCCGCCGGCCCTGTCGCCGCCCTTGTCGCCGCCCTTTTCGCCGCCCTTGTCGCCGCCTTTTTCGCCACCAGTGTCACCGGCTTTCTCGCCGCCCGAACCCTGGTCGCTGCCAACCTGATCGCCGCCAGATTCGGTGCCGCACGAGGCTGACTCGCCGCACGATCCGCCGCCAGTATCAACAGATTCAGCCAGCGCGATGGAATAGCCGCCAACAAGCGCCAGCGCCGCCGCAAGGATAATGGAATATTTCATAGGACTTCTCCTTTTGTGTTTCTCGGAAAGGGTCATGTGGGGCCGCGCCCCTTACCCGCCCGTTCCGGACCGCCGTACGATCCGAGGAAACAATAGAGAAACGTTGTTTATTGAACCATGTCAGCGCCGCCAGCAAGGCGGCTTCCCGCCCGCGGATCGGCGGGAAAGTTCCGGCTGGCCGGATTTGCCTTGCAGGGCTAAGGCTTAGCTGCGGCGGATTTTTGCCCTGCCCACGAACCCCGACAGGGCGGCGGGCCGGCCACCCTGAAGCTGCGCAGTTTCCCGCGCAGCGTCAGATTTTCATATCGAAGCCAAGATGTTTGGCGACAGTGAAAATGTCCTTGTCGCCCCGTCCACACATGTTCATCACGATGATGTGGTCCTTGGGCAGGGTCGGCGCGATCTTCATCACTTGGGCCAGTGCGTGGCTCGGCTCCAGGGCCGGGATGATCCCTTCAAGCTGGCAAGAAAGCTGGAACGCTTCCAGCGCCTCGGCGTCAGTGATGCTCACATATCGCGCACGGCCGGTGTCGTGCAGCCAGGCATGTTCTGGCCCGATTCCGGGGTAGTCGAGGCCCGCGCTGATGCTGAATCCTTCCAGGATCTGCCCGTCGGGATCCTGCAACAAATAGGTCCGGTTGCCGTGCAGCACGCCGGGCCGCCCGCCGGTCAGGCTGGCGCAATGCTGCATGCGGTCGTCCACGCCTTTGCCGCCCGCCTCCACCCCGAGGATATTGACGGTGGGATCGTCGAGGAAGGGGAAGAACAGGCCCATGGCGTTGGAACCGCCGCCTATGGCTGCGACGAGCGTGTCGGGCAGACGCCCATCGCCCTCTTGCTCGGCCAGCTGCCAGCGGACTTCCTTGCCGATGATCGACTGGAAATCGCGCACCATCGCGGGATAGGGGTGTGGCCCTGCCACCGTGCCGATGCAGTAGAACGTGTCGCGCACATTCGTCACCCAGTCGCGCAACGCGTCGTTCATCGCATCTTTAAGCGTGCCGCGGCCTGACGTGACCGGGTGGACCTCGGCCCCCAGAAGCCGCATCCGAAAGACGTTCGGCGCCTGGCGCTCCACATCATGCGCGCCCATGTAGACCACGCATTTCAGGCCGAACTTGGCGCAGACGGTCGCGGTGGCCACGCCATGTTGGCCGGCGCCGGTTTCGGCGATGATGCGGGTCTTGCCCATGCGGCGCGCGAGGATGATCTGGCCGAGCACATTGTTGATCTTGTGGGCGCCCGTGTGATTCAGCTCGTCCCGCTTGAGGTAGATTTTCGCGCCGCCCAGATGGTTGGTCAGCCGTTCTGCGAAATACAGCGGCGACGGGCGGCCGACGTAATGCTTCCACAGCCAGTCCATCTCTGCCCAGAAGGTCGGGTCGGTCTTGGCATGTTCATAGCGCGCCTCCAGATCGAGGATCAGCGGCATCAGCGTTTCCGACACGAAGCGCCCGCCAAAGTCGCCGAAGCGCCCCTGTTCGTCCGGGCCGGTCATGAAGCTGTTGAAAAGATCATTGGGCATGGTCATCCTCCGCTTTCCCCCGATCTAGCGCCCATGCGGGGCCGGGTAAAGGTTGGCCTCGGGCCGCGTGAAGAAAACTTCGGCGCGCCCCGCCGGTCACATCTGGCGGATCACGTCGCCCCCGGCAATTTCGTCACCCTCGATGATCCGGCAGTTCAGACCCGAGCGATGCACCATCAGGTCGCAGACGGCCTTGCGCGTCACCATGTCCAGATAGCAGCAGGGGATGTTCAGCGGCCCGCCTTCCAGCACCGCCGACCCCGGGCGAAACCGCGCACCTGTCAAGCGAACGGCCGATTGCACAACCGGGCCGTCAACCCAGATCGCGTTTGTAGCCATTGTGGGTTGGAGTAAAGCCAAGCCTGTCGTAGAACTGATCGGCGTCGGCACGCATCTTGCTGCTCGCCAGTTCGATCAGCCCGCATCCGGCGGCACGCGCCCGTGCCTCGGCATCCTGAATGAGCGCGGCACCAAGCCCCTGTCCGCGCAGATCGGCCGCGACGCGGACGGCGTCGATCTCGGCCCGACGGGCAGCCCGCACCGAAAGGCCGGTCAGAAAGGCGATTTGATAGGTGGCAACGATGCGCCCTCCAGCCTCGCCGACGATCAGGTGATTGGCGCCTTCGGCCTGCATCCGGGCGAAGGCGGCGGCAAAGGGCCGGATGTCGGCCGGCATGTCGGCTGCGTCATCGGCCAGAAGCGCCAGCGCCGCCGGCAGATCATCGAGCGTCGCGGCCCGGAATCGTGCGGCGACGGCAGTGCCCGGAAGCGGGCTGCCCCCCGGGTCCGCGTCTTCGGGGCGGACGGCGGGCACGAACGCCATCAGAGGCAGGTAGGTGCCACGGGCAAGGGGCCCGGCCGGGGGCGACGACATCGGCAGAACCGTCCGCAGCACGGGTTGCATGTCATCCGACACATCACCCATCAGCCGCGCAACCACGCCCCCGGCCAGCCGCGCCTCGTTTAGCGCCACAAAGGCGAGCGCCAGCGCGAAAGGCACGAGATAGTAGATGATCCGGTAAAGAAGGACAGCTGCCACCAGCTGATCGAGCGGCACGGCAGCCGGCATCGAGGCGATGATGACGCTTTCGAACACTCCGACACCGCCTGGCACATGGCTGGCGACCCCGGCCATGACTGCGGCGGCGAAGACCGCCAGGAATGTCACGAAATCCGGGGCGCCTGCGGGCAGGAGGACATAAAGGGTCAGCGCCGCACAGACCGTATCGGCCAGCGTAAAGGCAAGTTGGCCAAAGACGATACCGGGCGACGGCGCCGCAACGACCAGCGACCGGATCTTCAGCACCTTGCCCGAAACCGAAAGCCACGCCAGGGTGGAAAGCGTGCCAAGGCAGACCGCGCCCGCGATCACGCGCGTGGTGACCGTCGGCCAGGGCAGAAGGCCCGAAAGCGCATCGGGGTGGAGCGCCAAGGCCCCGAGGCCGATGATCGTTACCCCTACCCCGAAGGCAAGCGACACGAAGGTGGAAACCGCCGCAACCTCGAACACGGTCAGCCCGAAAGCCGAATAGATCCGGTAGCGGACCGCGCCGCCTGACAGGACGCTGAGCCCGATCGTATTGCCGAAGCTGTAGCCGAGAAACCCGCCGATGGCGATGATCCGCGCCGGAATCTTCTTGCCAAGATAGCGCATCGCCGACCAATCGTAGCCGATCAGCGCGAGATAGCCGAGGCAGGTCGCACCAAACGCGGACGCGAGCGTTGTCCAGGGCATCGCCCGCATTTGGCCGGCGATATCGCGCGGATTTGCCGAACGCAGGACATGGACGAGCGCGTATATTCCAAGAGCAAACAGGCCAAGGCCGAACACCAGCGGCAAAAGCGCACGCACCCGCACCCAAAAGCCCACCGGAGGTCGCCCACCTGACCCGCCAGCTTCAGCCTCGCTCATCCCCATCGTCTTTCCGCCCCGCGCCGTCCGGCCCGGATATCAAAAATCGTTCTGTTCCGCGATCCCAAGGCGCCAATGCCGCCAACGGTTGGAAGGCCGGTGTCACAGCCATCCACCATGTTCTGACAAGTCGGCGACAGTTGCGCAATCCCACTGCGGCGATCGGCCCCGTCCTGTGCGAGCCGCCAACGGCGCAAAGCCGCCGATCAGCCCCGCGCCGCTTCGGCAACCCCGCCCTGTGCTGCCGCGAGAAAAGCGCGGATCAGTTGCGCGTCCTTGATCCCCGGCGCGGTTTCGACGCCGGACGACACGTCGACCTGGCGCGCGTTGGTCGACCGGATGGCCAGCGCCACGTTTTCCGGCGTCAGCCCGCCGGCCAGCATCCAGGGCCGCCGCCAGACCCGGCCCAAAAGCAGCATCCAATCGAAGGCCAGCCCGTTGCCGCCGGGCAGCGCCGCCGCCTTCGGTGGCTTCGCGTCGACAAGGATCTGGTCGGCAACCAACTGATAGGCATCAAGCGCTGCAAGATCGGCGCGCCCCGCCACTCCGACCGCCTTCATCACCGGCAGCCCGTATCGCGCCCGCACCGCCGCCACCCGTTCGGGGCTTTCCGACCCGTGCAGTTGCAGCATGTCAAGCGGCACACCCGCCACGATCGCATCCAGTTCGGCATCCGTCGCATTGACGGTCAGGGCAACCTTGGCCACCCCATCCGGCACCGACAGGGCAAGCGCTGCGGCCGGGCCAATCGCGATGTTGCGGGGAGATTTGGGGAAAAAGACAAAGCCCACATACCGCGCCCCCGCGTCGACAGCGGCGGAAACATGGTCAGGCTGGCTCAGGCCGCAGATTTTCACGCGAACATCCATGGCGCCGTCATAGGTGATTTTCGCGGCCAAGGAAACCGGAGCGAGAAAAGCGCGCCTGGTTGTGAATTCTCACGAGGTTGTTCACCCTTGAGATCGGTGCCAGACCGTTGAGTGCGGAGTGTGGTCTTGATCGGTTGAACCAGTCAATCCATCGGGGCAGGTCGGCGTTTCTTGCATTGGAGGATGGGTGTGCGAGGCCGTAGGCCCATTCGCGTAGAAGGGTCTGGATGAACCGTTCGGCCTTTCCGTTTGTCTTGGGAGTGTAGGGCCGTATGAAGATGTGGCGGATGCCCAACCACCGCAGGGCCTTGCCGAGACGTCGGGAGCGGTAGGCGCTGCCATTGTCGGTCATCACCCTTTCGGTGCGGATGCCATGTTCGCGGAACCATCGCAGCGCGCGCAGCAGGAAGCCCGTGGTGGTGGCCTTGCGCTCGTCGTCCAGCACCTCGACATAGGCCAGGCGGGTCGCGTCATCGACGGCAACATGCACGAAATCCCAGCCCGTGCCGCGCGAGCGCCCGGTTGTCCGGGTGCCGGTGACACGGTGTCCGGGCCGGTCGAACCGGCCCAGCTTCTTGATATCAAGGTGGATCAACTCGCCCGGCCGCTCGCGCTGTTAGCAGCGCACCGGCGCGGGCGGGTCGATCTGCGCAAGCCGACCCAGCCCCGCGCGCCGCAGCCAGCGCGAGACGGTCGGCCTGGCCAGCCCGAGCTTCGCGGCAATCGCCGCCCTGGTCATCCGCAGGCTGCGGCGCAGATGCACGATCACCGCGAAGGTCGCATCGGGCAGGCGTCCCGCAACGCGGGCGGGCACGCTTGCGTGGTCGGAAAGCGCCGTGCCGCCGCCCGCGCGGAACCGCGCAAGCCACTTGCGCACCGTGCGCACGGATACAGCGAAGGCCGCCGCGACCTCCGCCGCACTTTGACCCGCGATCACACGGGCAACTATCTGTTCTCGACTGTGGACGGTCAGGCGGGCATTCTGACGAGGGTTGTTCATCCTTGCGGGTCCTCGGCTGGAGTTTGGCGATTGCAGCCTAACCCCGTTCCGGGTGAACAACCTTCTGAGACTTCACACCTAG
>Ga0209023_10001148_pt1 | contig 36488 bp, 24 predicted proteins | sample LakOneMetagenome_FD_187468 | JGI IMG/M metagenome (GOLD analysis project Ga0209023, IMG submission 187468) | Freshwater and sediment microbial communities from Lake Erie, Canada (SPAdes) (version 2) | ecosystem: Environmental > Aquatic > Freshwater > Lentic | place: Lake Erie, Canada...
GTCCTATACCGCGGCGTGCTCCGCCGCATGTGGTGCGGCTTGCTTCGACGCGATCTCCGCCGCGGACCGATAATCGAAGGATGTGATCGCCCGTTCTATTCGATGCCACGCCAGCCCGAGCGAAGTAGGATACTTCGTCTCGAGCAGACGCTCGGCGCGTTTGCCGGGCTCCTGAAGTCCCAAGACAACGGCAAGCCTGAGAAAAGTCTCCAGAAACTCCGAGGCCAAGACCTCGGGATCGACGTCGCTCAGTATTCGCCGGGCAGCGTCGGGCTGACCCAATTCGAGCGCGATCTCGGCGACGACGACCGCGTCCGCCGGCCGAAGTCGCGGGAAATCCGCAGGCATCTTCGCGATCGCCTGCCTAGCGAAACCATCGAGTCCGGCCTTCCTCAGCAATTGGAGGTGCAAGAGCGGCTTCATGCCGTCGAAGCGGGACGGAAGCGCGTCGATCTCACGCTGGATCGGCCCGATAGCGCCCGTCCGGATGGCCTCCGTCCAGCTATCGAGATGGGACGACAGGAGCTCAGCAGCCGAGCCTGGAATGCCGCCGCCAAGAACTCCGAGCCCTTCAACAGATTTGAGCAGGTCCTGGTTCTCGCCGCGAATCGGCCATTCCTCGCCGGCGTCGATGACTAGGTAAGCCTGCCGATCGCTGATCGCTTCAAGGGCCCGGACGCAGAGAGCGTGCAGGTGAGGAGCCCATGCGTCCTCGGGCAGGCCCAGTTGTCCGGCTGAAGTCCGGGGCGGCAGGTCGGCGACCCGGAAGGTCGCTGCGGATCGAATCACCACGGCTGACCGCGATTCAACCTCCCCGACGGCGGAAATCACGCTTTCTGCTGCCAGCGTCGGGATCGGGACGACGCGTAACGCCCTCGATACGATTCCCTCCTCTTCGGGCGAAAGCTTCGCGCCGCGCCAGCGCTGTATGGCCTCGGCGATCGCGGCCAATACGGGCCGCTCGTCGCCCAAGTCGGCAGGCTGAACCAACACGATCCGATGGACGGCCCGCTTTTGGGTTTCCCCTTCGAAAGTGTTGAGGACGCAGGCAAGAAGTTCGCCCAGAACGTCGAGCGATCCAGCCGCCAGAAGAAGATCGCCGACACCCCAGTCCAAGCCGTTTTTCGCGAAATGCTCGCGGACGAAACCGTCGTTGGCCCCGGCCGACGTCTGATCGCCGGACCGATCGCTGATTTCGGAAGTCATCTGGCTATTTCTCGATGAGAGTAAGCTTGTACTGAGCTTTTTCTACCTGACTTAGATAGCCACGAGATCGGATCGGAGTTCCTCAGGCAAAAGTCCGCATTCGTTCAATTTTACCAGCAGACGGACGTTGGTGCTGTTGGCCATTTCGACGCGAATGAGGTTCTCGCGCGGACACATGTTAGCCCTCCTTATGAGCCGCCTCACATGCCTTCGCGATGATTTCGGACCCGTTGGGAAGTTTGACCGCGTCTACAACGAATGTCGTCGGCTTATCATCGAACTTGAACTGGGCGCCCGGGAAAAGCACGGCGCCGAAGTTCTTGAAGGTTGGCGAGGCGAGACGGTCAGGTCGCTCGAGCCGAACCGTGGCACCATCGACAACGGTCGGTATCAGGCGAACTTGAAGCAACCCCCGTTGGTCAAAAGGCCGCCGGTCGTCTTCCGGACTTTTCGGCTGGCGCCAGCCAATCCGGCCCATCGGAATGAAATGGGCCGCATCGTTACCGACTTTCCAGTCGTTCGGATTACTGCGCCAGTTGCCAAGGTGCAGCGCAGCAAACTCCTGCTCCAAGGCGCGGAGACATGCGCCTAGCTGCCCAACCAGTTCAGTGTCCGAGAGCGTCCCGCTGACAGTGAGGTCGAAATTCGGGAGACGCACGTCGACCGATTCGGCGAGCGTCATCATGTCCGACTCAGGAATCAGCGAGTACAGTTGCTTGATCGGCGACGGGGCACCGGCCAGGGATCTCCAAACAAGAAAAATTGCCTCGGCAAGGCCACCGCACCGTCATTGCGGTCCACTTTGGCGAGTTCGCCAGGCAGAGCAAGCGCCGCCGCCTTCCATTCTGCTTCCGTCACTGACAAATTTGTCGCTCTCCCCTGCCGCCAAAAACCCGGGTCAGCCAGCCCTCTCGATCGTTCGAGAAGCTCGCCGTCCAGCCCGAACTACGAATTTTGTGTCTGAGCCGCCTCGAGGCCGCCTCGCGCAGGAGGGCGAGGGTCCGCGCCATAGCATTGTGCCGCGGACCATTCGATGGCAGCTCGTCCGAATAAAACTGAGTATAACCTTTAGTTGCATCCTTGACAAGTCATCAGCATATAAAGTAGATGGGTCTACTTCGTATCCATATAGGCTCGAAACGTGACCGAAGTTAGGGAAGGCCTGAACTTGAATTGGGGCGTCGAGAAACGCCTCGAGTTCATTGAATTTCGCCTGTTCTGGGAGGGCGGGGCTAATCGGGCAGACATCATGGAGATGTTTGCGGTTTCGATGCCGCAAGCCTCCAAAGATTTGTCGCTTTATCAAGAGATCGCGCCGGGCAATGCACTCTACGACAAGAGCGCGAAGCGATATGTCGCAAGCAATGCTTTCAAGCCGCGTTTCCTGAAGCCGGATTCCGACACGTATTTGTCTCGCTTGCGATTATTGGCCGATGGCTTTGTCGAGCAATCCGAATCTTGGATCCGAACGCCTCCTGCGATCGACGTTGCTCTAACCCCTCGCCGCGAGGTCTCTCCGGTAGCACTTCGTTCAGTGCTCGACGCAATACGGGATAGCGGATCGATCGAGGTTCGCTACCAGTCCATGAACAAGTCTCGTCCGGGGCCAATCTGGCGTCGCATAACGCCGCATGCACTCGGATATGACGGCTTTCGTTGGCACGCCCGAGCTTATTGTCATCTCGACAATGGGTTTCAGGATTTTCTGCTCCCGCGCATCATTGATGCGCGGCTCCCCGGACCATCCGGCGCGGTCGCCACGGACGACGTTCTCTGGCAGACCACCTTCGAGGTCGCAATCGGGCCGCATCCATCCTTGACCCCTGGTCAGCAAGAAATCGTCTCCAAAGACTATGGCATGCGAGATGGACGCCTCAGACTAAAGATCCGTTATGCGATGCTTTTTTATGTCCTCAAACGGCTTGGCCTTCTAGAGGACGCCAAGTTGAAGGACTCACGACATCAGCACATCATCGTTTTGAACTGGAAGGAGGCTCGAGAAGCTCTGAAACGCGTTGGCTTCGAGGCGGATGGCCCATCTCCAGGAGAAGAACGAAATGCCCGTGCGAGATGATGAGCTCATCGTGTTGACCAGGCTACTCGCCAAAGGATTCGTCGATATGGCGAGGCTCGTGGCCGAAGGCGCGATCGTCAGACAGGATGAAATGCCGCAAAGTCTTCGGTCAGGCATGGAGCGACTTTCCCGTCAGTGCCTCATCGAACAGGTCGAGGATTTTGGCGCAAACGTCCACGTCCTGATGGATCTTGCCTGTCGGCCGCTGATGGACTGGGGCATACCCGGGCTTGGTGAGAACTTCGTTTACGGCCGAGCGATCCTGATCGACGTCGGGACAGGCCTGCCAACGGATGATTGCATTGAGATCGGCTCCATCTCGAGCGAAGGCGACGCTTACGAGGAAATCCATCATCGGAAACTTAGAGAAGCCGTCAGAGCACAAGGACGAAGAGCCGACGAGGCTTACACGCTCGTCCGCGAACGCATCGTCCGCAATCCCGTTGATAATCACCGATCGCTGGCCGAATTCTTTCTCGAAAGCGGTCTGACGAAGTTCGGGGACGTCTATCGTACCTGGCTTCGGCCCGTTCCCGTGTCGGCAATCTTTCCGGATGGAAAATCTCGCACCTGCGAAGGCTGCGGATCGCTTTTGTATCCTTCAAGAGACATCGCCCGATTTCCGTCTGGACGGTGCCGGGTCCGTGGTTGCATCGAGGAGACTCCCACGCCTCGCGCTGGCCGTGTCATCGATGATCCCACCGAATGGCGGACCGTTTCTAATGACGTGCTCACTAGCTGGGTTGGACCAGGCCTGCCCGAGATTAGACTATTCGACGAGTTGCAGCGCCGCGGATTGCAAGTAAAGCTATATCCGGGGCAAGACGCTGTCGACGTCGGCATCACCTACGAGTTGGGCGTGGACGTAAAGTCTTACTTCTGTCCAATGACACTCGCCGAGCGTCTTTCGCGATCGATCGGGGGGCTCGCTCAATTCGACAGACGTATTATCGCCATTCCTGATGTCAGAACCCGAAGCCATCGTGGGTATCTGCGCGATCTCACAGCAAATTACCGCGGAAAGACGCCGGTCGAATTCATGACGGCTTCGGGCGCGATCGAGGCACTGACGAGATGAGATCATCCCCCGCAACCTTCGACCGTGCCTTGCGCGTCCAGTGGGTGTGCGCCGCGTTCCACCATTTTCTCGGAAGAAGAGAGCTACGCGGTGCACCGGCGCTTCTGTCAGGATATCGATCGATAGTCGATCACCCGGCGTTGACAAGTTTCTCATTGCCGGCCTTCAATCTCAGGCAGATGGGAATTTCGATCGTCTCCGACGCAACGTTGCGGGAAGCGATATCTGATTGGGCGACATGGGAGGCAGAGAACCGGCTGAGCCCCGACTATGTCGAGCCTCCGTTTGCGATCACGCTGGATGACCGTCTTAGTTTCAGTCTACGTGTTCGGGAGAACGATCCCGCGTATGTGTCGATGATCAACGCGCTTTCGGTGCCGCTGCCCGATCGAACCTGGCAAAAATCGACCGCTGACGTTGATCGGCCGTTCAAAATTCCCGGTGAGTTCCTGGGCGGGAACGAATCCTTGGTCGCAGACACTTCGGCTCTTGCGGGAAAGCTGGCAAGCGCTCCCCGCCTCGACTTGACGCCTCGGAACCGGAGTCCGATCAAAATCACGCTCGCCGAGCTAGAGCGAATTGCAGACGAGCTCGACGCGATTGATGCGAGCGCGCCCGAACGAATTCCGGGTAACTTCAAGGCGAGATTGCGCGACGACGTTGGAAATCCGCTGTTTTCGGTTCTCTCGCCTTCGAAAGAAGCGCTCGCATCCACCGACACCATCGAGATCTCCAAGGTCAAGCATCTCATCGGCCTGCCGGGATCGGGTAAGTCAACGCTAATCCTTTTGATCGTCGTGGCCCTGTCCCGAAGCGGGCTACATATCGTACTTCTTCTTCCCTCCATTGAGGCTTCCCTCAACTACGTCGCCGAACTCGAACGCTATGGCGTTAACCCAGCGCTTCTTGTTGGCCAGTCGCCGGACGCGAGGAGGCGTCACTCACGCAAGCTAGCCGAACGCATTGCAGCCTCCGATGACACGGGCGGGATGGGCAGAACGGCTCCAGGTAGCGAATTGCTCTCTGTCAACTGCGCGTTGGCTGGCTTTCTTTCCAATCCCGAACCAAGCCTGGGCTTTCCTCACCTAAGCCCTCCGTGCTCGGATATTCAACAGCGGCGCCAGAAGCGAGATGGAAGCGAGACCGAAGCAGAGGGCGACCGGCTCTGCCCTCTGTCAGCGGTCTGTGGTCGGCAGAAATCGGCACGTGAATTGGCCAATCCGAGTCGGAACGTCTGGATTGGCCACGTAATCTCTACCGACGTCCGCATGTCGCCGCACTTTGCATCAGAGCAAATACGCTTCTTTGAAACGATCGCGCGAATTAGTGACCTCGTGATCGTCGACGAGGCAGATGGAGCGCAAGCTGCGTTGGATGGCCACGCCCTGGCCGAACTGGACCTTACAGGAAGCGTGGATTCCTACGAGGCAACTCTGCTGAAGGACCTGATGGTGCCAGTGGCATCGGGTCAAAACCAATCGGCCAATTCTCTTGTGCAGAACTACACTTATGCGTCTCAGGAATTTTCCAAGCTGAACCGCGCGTTGGTCACTCACTTGCTGGATGACCGGAGGGGGACCGCGCATCTCAATAGGTTCCAAGACACCTTTGTTACGGGCAACACCGTGCTCGCAGCATTGTATCTTGCCGACGGAAATCGCTCGACCGAGATTTACAATGTCATTCGAGGCCTTTGGGACGGCTCCGTCCGGCGCGTTATGGCCGAGCGAAGCGGGCAAGTGTCAATTCGTGACGACGATGAGCGGCCCGAAATTGTCGAACTTGACGGCATAGACATCAACACAGTTGCCGTTGCCGCCGGCCTGTCTCAAGCCGAGGTGGAAGAAGCGATCCGAGAAACTCTCTCCGCGATGACGCGATGGTTCGGTGCGACCAATGTCCTGATTCGGGAAGAGGCTGGCCAACGCGTCAGGGAAGGATTCTTCAAAATCTTTCCACCGGACGTAACTGTGCCCGACGAAGCGGCCCGCGAATACTTTTCGTTCCTTCTGGAAGTCACGGCCCTCGTCTTTCAGTTCCTGACGCTCATCCCGATGCAGCAGGCCATGATTGCCGAGGGCGTCCACTCCCGTCGAATTTTCGGCTCCGGGGTCTCCGTGGACATGGCCCGCTTCATGCCGGAAGCTTTGGTTGGGCGCTTATCCGGTATCAAGATTTATTTCCAGGACGGTCGCAAAGGCCGGACGCTGAAGTTGAAATACGTCTCCTTTGCTTCAGTTCCACGACTGCTACTCTATCACCTCACGAAGCTGCTCGAACCCGAAGGTATCGCAGGGCCCGCCGTTCTTCTCGCTTCAGCAACTAGCTTTCTCGAAGAGAGTCCAAGCTACCATATACCAGTAGGGCCGCACTTCGTCCTCAAACGGGAAAACGAGGCGGACGCGTGGCGCCGGAGCGAGTACCTCTTCGCGCCGGTCCCCGATCCAGCCGATCCGCGACGCAATATCCGGCTCAGCGGCGCCTTTGAAGATCGTGAACGCGGAATGCGCGCAATAGTTGATCACTACCTGGGCGGTGACGATCCGCTGATCTCTCGTATGCGTCACGATTTTGATGCTGGCCGCCGGACCGCGCTTGTCGTGAACTCATATGAACAGGTCCGGCTGATCAAGGATCACGCAAGACGAAACCACGGATCGGTTGGAAGACGAATTGTCGGCGTCGTCGACCAGATCGAAGATATTCCTTTCTCAGAAGCGGGAGAGTGGGTGACCGCGTCGCAGGTCGAGCGGCTTGGCGCCCGCGACGACTGGGATGCGGTCGTATTTCCTATGCGCGCCATCGGTCGAGGCGTGAATATCGTCTATCCCGATGGACCGCGGAAGCGTGATGCGGCGATTGGAACCGTCGTATTCTTCATGCGACCGCATCCCTCAGTCGACAGTCTCGACTTCACGGCTGGCTTGGCCGGGCGACACGCGCTCGATTTTGATCGCCGATCTCTGCCGGCCTCTGCACAACTGACGGAGCTGGTCGCCTCATGGCGAGAAAACAGAAGCCAGTCGCTGGACTTAATGCGACGCTTGCTTCGATATCCTATTCAAGCGGGTCGCCTGGGTGATCTGATCGTCCCCTTCACTGCCGACATCATGGTCGACGTGCTACAGACGATCGGGCGCGCCATGCGTAACGGTTGCAAGACCCGAGCGATCTTCGTCGACGAAGCATGGGCCCCATCGTCCGTACGCGGCAGGCCAGACACCCCGAATACGAGCATGCTTGTCTGCATGCGGGACATCTTGCGCGGTCGTCTCGAAGACCCTGACCGAATTGCTCGCGAGACCTATTCTCTTCTTTACCGGCCATTCCTTGATCCGCTGACGCGGTGCAAGGGCATTATATTCCCCGATGAGCTTGCAATATGAGCGACGCTAATATTGAAGCACCATTTTGGATTCGACGGAGAGTCCGACAAACCCGGTCGTTAAGCGCCCTTCGATGGAACGGCTATGCCGATCAACACGGCGCGACTGTCTCGCTTCAGTGGACGCAGGCCGCAATCTCACTTCTCTCCGCGATCAAGCGAAGAGCCTCGCAGTCAGAGGATCGAACCGGAAGGTCGCTGCCCTACGCGACCCTTCGCTCCCTGCTCGAAGCGCGCGTATCTGGCGCGGTTGTCGTCAGTCCCGATCTCGGAGAACCGTGGAGCGGTAAGGAGCCACGATCGTTCCTTATTACGAGCGCGCAGGATCCATCCGACGTACTTTTGCAGGCCGGCCGTGCCGTCGGCCAATGGAGTACCGATGTACTGTACCGCTGGGCGGAGCGTATCGACATTCCGCTTGGTGAGGTGGACCGGATTCGAGAGCTTGCAGCCGATAAGCGCGTGCTGGAAATTCGCGACAGCTCGAGCACGTCTATAGATCCCAAGAATCTCGATGCGTTGAGCTCATTTCCCCTGGTAAAAAATGCGGCACGCGCTCTTCTCGTTGAAACACTCACGGGCCGTGAACTGTTCGACGGCCTGGGTCCGGTCTATCGTGTTGTATCATCGGCACTAGGCTCCAATAGCGTCGAATTCGAGACTTGGCCTGTCGCCCGTGAGGGCGGATGCTTCTCGATGGTGTGCACAGCCCTCATCGATACGGCACCCTACAGCCGGAAGCCAGTCGTGCGCATCCGTGCCTCGAAGCGAGTCTGGTCAAACAAGTTTCCAACACCAAACCAGCTTTTCGGAAGTAGCCGAATCACGCTTCGATTGATGTCTCGCGAAGCACTTGTTTCAGTCGGCTATGAGATGCGCCTGAGTAAGGGTCTTCCGGCCACCGAAGACATTGAGGAGCCCGCTTTCCTTGCGGCTATGCTCAAGTCCAGCACCGATTTCGGGGCCGATCTTGCCCAAGCGGTGTCACAGGCGGACCCCGGTCGACGTGAGTTTCTGTCCGTCCCTTATCGAACTGCATATGGGCGCACTAAGATTCCGCGCGGTGTGACCGCTGGCGACCAACTCGACTTGTTCGAGAAAGTTGCCCAGATCACCGCGGATTGCGGTTTTGAGCCCCTACCTTTCACCGAAGTGAAGAAGCTCAAAAGGCCGGAGGAATATCACTCGGCACTCACAACGGAGATGCTTCTCAATCACGTTGCGTCAGAAGTACGCCTCAACGCGCTCGATGACGAACAGATCGAGCGTCTCTTTGGCCAACTGACCGGAGATCCCGGAGGCAAGGATCTCTCAGCTGAGAAGGTCGTCGAAGCGGGGGAACTGCTGGCGAAAGTCCGAGCCGCGAATGCCGCTCGGCTTTCGCGAACGTTCGGCGAGGAGCAGCCTACCATCGTGTTCGTCTCGCGGACGGAGGAGGAGGGACGCCTCTTCAAATCGGCGGTGACCACCTTGTTTCCCCAAATTGTCGTTGCCGAGTATCGCCTCCCATCGGGTACGCACGGCCTTTTCTCAGGCGGGCCAAAGCGATACGCGGACAAGTTCGAACAACGTGTTGAGGCTTGGCGGGAATTGAGCTTGGCAATTGCCGCCGCGCATTCGCGCGCCAGGGTGATCGTGCAGGCCGCGAAGGAATATGCAGACCCGTCCGGTTGGGCGCGCGACGAAGACGTGGTCAACAAGGAAGCGGGTCGCTACGCGCTCGCACGTTTTGCCGGCGCCAATGTCCAATACCTCGTACCCCGCGCTCCGGGAGATGCCTACGGCTATCTTCTGCGCCTCCAGGCGGCGACTTACGACTTGCTGTTCGCTCACTCAGGAATTGCACCAATTCCCTCAGATGCTCTCAAGGAGGCATTTCCAGATCCCGCCCGTCGCCCCGACTTTTTGCTTGGCGTGTCCATCGTCCGGACCGCTCGACGACGGCGCGGAGGGAATGGCGGCGCGCTGATCTTCGCGGCCAAGGTCAACCTGAGCGACGGAAAGACGGTGGCGAGATTGGCCTCGAGCCAGGGCACTACGTCGTGGCTTCCGTTCGGGGACGCGCTCGTCGAGGTTGCCAAACTGGGAGCCGCGGACCTCGGAATTGATCGGACGGCCGCAATTGAAACATTCCAACGCTTCGTTTCCGATACCGTGAAGGAGCAGGTAGCGGCCGGCGAGCGGCCGATGGTCCTGTTCGACGGATCGGCCTCGATGGGACTGTGGCCGTGGCTGAACAATCCAAAGATCTCCGGCCTGCCCGAGTTCGGCAAAGAGCAGATTCTGGATCAGAAGACGTGGAAGGAGCTTACTACTGTTCGGATCAGGACCCAAAGCTCGCCTCGTCTTCTGACCATCATGACGCATGAGAACAAGCCGGCAGACGGATCTGGCGCAGTCCTAGTTGATTCCCATGCAAGTATGTCGGCGTGCGTTATCAAAGTTGCTAGCTCCGACGTCGGAGGAGACTACGTGGCAACACACGCCTGGGAGCGCACCCGGAAAGTTGTCAGAGGCACCAGCGTCTATCGCGAGCTTCCGGGATATCGTCGAGTCAAGAAGGAACCTGAACGCAAGGGCCGTATGCTGTATCGGCAGATACGTCATGCCCCATCGGACGAGGAATCATCCTTGCCCGAGTCCATCAACATCACTGTCGCTAATGTCTCGCCAGGCTCCGACCCAGACAAGGTCGCGAGTTTGATCGCCTGCATGCGACACGGGTACGCGCACAGCGCGATGGCTACCTCATTGCCGGCCCCGCTGTCATTTAGGTCCAAGATTGCCGACTACATTGCGCGGCACAGCATGGAGGAAGAGCTCGATGAGCCTACGCCTTCCAGCGCAGAAGACCCCATTTCAGACGATAGCGATACGCCGGATGAGCAGACGGACGCATTAGGCGCAACTTTTGGTCAGCTCCGGAACGCCCTGCTCAGCGGCACTTCACTCGTAAAATTTCAACCTTCTGCCAGGGAGACTCTCCCATTGAATTCGCTCCTATCATCCGCCACTCCGCAATCGAGCCTGGACAAGGGCAAATCCGGCAAGCCGATCGAAATCGGCCAGATCAAGGATCACGACCAGCTCAGGCGCCCCATTCTTGCGTTACCAAATTTTGCAACAACGGAGTGGTTCAAGAAATACATCATCGTTTCCCGAAGTCATCTTCGCATCTTCCATTCTAAATACGCTCGCAACGTACGCCCTGTAGTTGGCTTCCCTTGGCCGCAGGAAAAGCCGGACGTAGAAGAATTCTATCGGCTATTGCCGGAGATTGCTAAATATCCCTTCGGACTTCGCTTCGTTCTCAGCGGCCTTTTCGAAAAGATGCCCACATGGCAACGCCGGCTCCATCAACTTTACATCGCCGCACGACGCGAGGCTGGCCTGACAACGACGATGGCAGACGACCTCGAACGACGCCATGCGCAGGTCGTCCAGCTTGCCGAAGCCGGAAAGCACGATGTCACTCGCGCTATCGCGATTTTGCACTGGGGCTTGTACAATCAAAAGACGCCAGCCATGGCGAAGCTCGCAACCCATGATCCCGAAATTGCCGACTACATTGAGAAGTTTCTTGCCTGCGATCACTCCCTTTTCGGGGAGCTATGGAAGCGCTACGCTAACAATACGGACGAGCCTGACATCGCAGCGGCTCCGAACGATGAACTGAAGGATGCTCAAGTCATCGGCGATGGCGTTGAACAACGCCCCAGCGAAGATGCGGGCAGCCCTCCACCAACAATCTCGTCAGGAGAACAGGCTATCGATCCTGTTCGCTCCCAAGAACCTGCACTCTTGGCAACTGAGGTCGCCTTATCCGTCGCCACCGCACGCTGGAAAGCTCGGCTGGGGTCGATCGAAAGTCTCGCGAAGCAGAATTGCGATCTGGACCCGAATGACAGCGTTAGAGTCGAGCTCGAACAGCTTGTTGCCGAGCTAAAGAACGACATAGACGCCTTCGAGGCCGCCAAGCCGATTTCATTACCGACTGCCGAACTGATCGAGCGCCTAAGAACTGCCCTAAATGAGGTAAAATCGGTGCTCGCGCGCGCCGGTAGCATGGAAGGTGAAATACTAGATAACGTCACCACGCTCGAAGCCGCCGCTGACGCGGCACCTCCCCTTATGTCGAAGGATCGCCTCCTGGCCTCGGAGGAGGGTGTGACGCGGGCCGAAGCATCGGCCCTCGATACAACGCGGGCCCAGGAGCGCCTCGATGCAGCAAACAAGGATCTCTCTTATGCGGAGTTCCTGAAGGTCGCCCCGGACCTTCTTGGCCGCGTGGTCGAAACAGGCAGAACGGCTCTGAACGACATCGAAATGGCGTTGCGCGGTCTATCTGAGCGCGACGTCACCACCTTGCCGAACCGGCCACTGCCTTCGCCGTCATCGCCAATAGTCCCCGCGGCCGCCGATCAACAAACAACTCATACTTCTGAGATCCGATCACCCATCGACATTGGTGACGAAGTCTACGCAACCGAGTTTGAACCCGCGGAGGGTGACCTTGTTTTATCGCCTCTTCCGTCAGCAGAAGCTCTGATCGAAAAGGCCCCTGAACCTGAGATCGATCCGCTGCAAACTCAAATCGAGCGGAAGGCTGACGAACTGTTCACGTGCCACGAATTCGGGCTTGCCTACCATCTTGCGAGAGCTGGCGCCAAGGTGCTTGGTGACGCGCCCCTCCTTCCTTACACCGTCGACGAACTTCGGCTGATTGCGATGGGCGAGCGCCTCGCGAATCCGTCACGTTACGAAACAGAGGTCTATCGCGAATCCCTGCACGCGTGTGCGACCTTGGCGCAGGTCTTGCGGGAGGACGATAGCAGCGAACGCAATAGCGCACGCCGCATCGCACTCCTCTCGGCTGCAATTCCCATCGCTCTGCTTCACGCGTCGGATGGAGGTTCCGCCTTCGCAATCATTGACAGCATCAAGGTAACGGGAAGCTGTTCGCCATTTTTCTTCATCGTGGACACACTTCGCGAGAACCGTAAGCAGGGATTCCCGCTGCATCCGTCGAACCTGCGCATGGCAGTCGTCGCCAACGCCGGCCTCTCGTACCTCAATGATGTCTTGCTCGACATCAAGCGCCAAATCGCGGCCGTACAAGCGGCAAAATTTCGATTTGTGCTCGGCCAACGGGTTAAGCACTGGCTCGTATCGCTGGAAGGACCAGTCGGCGCGCTGGCCGCAAAAATATCCGGGCCGCGAGGCGCTCACGCAGCCCGTGAATTTGCCGCTGAGTACGCGAGCCGCGACGCGATCCACGAGATGCTCAAGAACGCGCCCGACCTGGCCAACCATAATCAGCTGATCGACGGCGCCGCACGTGAGCGCTTGATTGCCCTCGTGTCGGATCTCGCCTCCCTTTGTGCGGATTACTCGGCTGCAGCCGAGGCGGCCGAGGAAGCCCGGACCAACAGTAGCCGTATTGGATTGGTTAGGAAGCTTGCAGACGCCCTTATCGCCGGCATTAAAAAATTTGAGGCCGATACATCTGCCTCTTCCGGAAGCGACTTAATCGACGCAGCCAATCGCTACGCGAGGAAAGTACTGCGGCAGATTTCCGACTTGGCCGAAGGAAAGTCACATTTCGAAACAGATCGGGGATCAATCGGCCTCGCTTTGCACGTTCCGCTTCTATGGCTACCCGGAATGACCTGGGCGAGCGCCTGGACTCCGTCGCCAAATGAGGCATCACGGCTCCTCGAAGCGATTATGACGATGCCGGTACCCCGCTTCGCTGGCGATTCGGCAGAAGCTCTACGAGCCGCGATTGAGGCACGTCGGGCCGAAGACGCATTCGTGCCAGCCAGAATGCTGTTGGAGTTCGCTCCGAAATTCGGCTGGGACAAAGGACGCATTGCAGATGAGGAAGCTCGGCTGGAGTCGGCCGAAGCGACCCGCAAGGGACAGCTACGATCGAGACGTGACCATGTCTCCAGCCTTGTCACGAAGGTACGCCGAATGGCGCTCGGTGGCTTGGAAGGATCGTCGCAGCTATCCCTAAGCCTCGATACGGTGACTATCGATAGCGAGCGTCCGAGCATAACGGTCGACTTTTTGCCAGAAGAAATCGAGGGCACCCGGATCGTGGACGTCAACGCCGCTGGCAATCGCCTAACGGCCATCGAAAACAAGGCGCGTCGGCTGCTTGACGAAGCAAAACAGGCTTTCGCGCGCGACATAGCGGCACTAGCCGACGGCAACAAGATCTCGGTTGAGGAGCGACGCGAGCTGGAGCGTCTCCTTGCGGCGGACGACCTTACGACGTTGGCCGACTGGATTCCGATGTTCGGGGCCGAAGATCAGCGCCGCCCGGGACTGGCCGGCGCGGTTGTGAACGAAGGATTACATCGGTTTTTGAAGATCCTCGGGGAAACACCAAATATCGATTTGGTGAGCGCCAGCCACGCCGTGGCGCAAGGCGAGAAAATCGGTGCATTCGACTTTTCCGTGCTCGACGAAGAGCGGCGTGAGGAGATCGAATCCGTCTTCCGTCAATGGTTCGATTTCAAGCGCTCGATGAAGGCCAATGCGGGCGGTCTTACGCATATCGGTCCTCGGCTGGCTCATCTTCTAACGCAAGTGGCATACGACACGAATGTCGTTGAGCTGAATTCCGGAGAAAGTCAGGAGCGGCGCGGAATCTTTGCGATCGACGCGAAAATGGAACTACCGTTTGATGCGAATTCGCTGATGCTGCCAGATTTTGGAAGCTCTACTAACGCTGGCTGGCGTATCGTCGCAGCTCCCGGAACCATCACGAATGCCGAGATTTTGGCGCGGACTGAGGGGGCCGAACCGCGCGGGGTGCTGGTGCTCGTGTTCGGATCACTCTCCCTCGACCGCCGTAATCAGCTGAAACTCGAATGTATCAAGCGGCGCAGGAAAGTGCTGGTCGTGGACGAACTTCTGTTGCTCACGATGCTGTCCGCTCGGGAGCGACGGCCCTTGGCCATGTTTGAGATCGCGCAGGCATTTACGACCGCCACACCCTACCAGGATTACGGGCGTTCCCATGTTCCGCGCGAAATGTTTAAGGGTCGCGCCCGGGAAACGGCAAACATTGTCAATCCGCACGGATCGTACATCGTGTACGGGGGACGGCGGCTGGGCAAGACCGCATTGCTTCGCCATATCTCTCGCAATAGACCGGAACATGGTTTGTTCGCGTATGTCGATCTGGTCGATTCTTCTTCGGCGGCTCTTTGGGAACGTGCCTCCGGTGCGCTCAAGGAGGCATTTGCTCAACCTGCAGCTACTTCCGAGGAGTTCGATCAGGGCGTCAAAGCTTACCTTAAGGGAGATGAGCGGCGCCGCATCCTCCTACTTCTCGACGAGGCTGACAACTTCATCAAGGAACAAGCGAGAATAAATCACCACCACGTGCTTCGGCTACTCGCTTTGATGGCCGAGACGAACCAGAGATTTAAGTTTGTTCTTGCCGGCCTCCACAACGTGTCGAGGATTACGCGGTCGGAAAATTCGCCTCTGGCACAAATTTCCAATGACCCCGTGCGAATTGGCCCCCTCGTCGAGGGCGATGTCGGGGACGCGGAGATTCTTGTCCGCGGACCGATGGCCGCACTCGGCTACGAATTTGCCAATAGAGAGGACGTGTGGCGCATTTTGAGCTACACGAACTATTATCCCGTCCTTATTCAGGTTTTTTGCCAGGGACTGCTCCAGATCATCGAAGAACAGACGGTACGAAACTCCAAGATCATAAAGGTCATCGATGGCAAGATGGTCGATAGCGCCGTCGCCAACAGCCAAATCAGGAAGGCTCTTTACGAGAGTTTCGACAAGACCATTACCCACATCGAACAGAGGTATGAGCTTCTCACGTACATCATCGCCGAGCGCGCTCTCATCGACGCTGTAGAGGGTATGGACGGAGACGGGTTGACCGCCAGCGAGGTCACGGAACGAGCCGGGCGGTATTGGCCCGAGGCATTTCCAAAAGGAAGTGATCCCGCTGAAGTCGAATATCTTCTCGACGAAATGGAAGGTTTTGGCATTCTTCGTCGTTTTCCTTCGGGTCGTTGGACGCTGAGGTCGAGGATGTTGCTTGACCTGATGGTGACTGACGAGGAGGAGCTGCTCGCCCGCATCTACCGCTTCAAGGGCAAGCAGCCCGAAACCCAGTTCGACCCCAAGAACACACGGCGAAAAATAAATGTCGGAAAGAGGACGCCGATTGAGAAGGTTTCACCTCTCACGGACGGGCAAGAAGCGGAGATAATGTCTCCCGATCCCAGCGTGGGGCAATCGTTCGTGATATTCGGCGCGCCGATCTCAAACATTGATCACGTCCACGACGCTCTGGAGACTTCGCACACAGCGCTCGGGATGAACCAACGCAAGGTTCAGCTGGAAGTCCGCGGGTGGCGCGATCGAGCGGATTTCATTTCGGAGGTCCGTTCGACCAAAAAAGCTGGGGTCATGAAGGTACTGGTAGTTACGAGCCAGACCGAATGGACTCCCGAATGGGTCGCAGAAGCTTCGAAGCAACCAAACGTCGCGAAGGGACTGGTTCGACCGGTCTTCATAGGAGCTTCGAAGCATGCGCTTGCGTGGTCGCGTGGCTACCCATTGGGTACGAAGGGACTTCCCCGAACGGCAATTCGACCATTGCGACCTTGGGCACGTTCCTACGTCGCTTCCCGCCTGGATGCCATCAACGCCCTGAAATCTCCGCTGGTCGATAGCGTTCTCCGCTTGACCGGTGGTTGGAACGATCCGTGTCAGAACCTTTTTGCTGCGTCTGGATCTTCTAGCCAAATTGAACATGTGGGAGCCGGCATCTTCGACGGCCTCAGGGGAACCGCGGGTGCCGAACGTTTTGGAATTCCAACTGAAATGCTCGCTGCATTCAATACGTTGGCAAACTGGTGCCCTGACGACAGTTCGACGCTCGATATTGCAGATGTTCTCCGGGATATCGAAGAAGCCGAAGTGAAGGCGATCCTCCGATTTGGAGCTCTGGTCGGCATTCTTTCGATTAAACCAGACCCTGCCGATCCGAAACGAGAGCTCGTCGACATGAATGTCTTGGCGCGTGAAATTCTAAGCGCGGATCTTCAGCAATGAAGGACGGCGCGCAGTGGTGGAGTCTCCCCGGCCCTTCCGCCTTCGTCGGGCGAGTCCTCTCAGATTTGATAAGCTCGGGGGTCTCGATCGTCGAATGCCCAAGACCTCTGCCAGATGGCTTGATGGATGCGATAAGCCGCCGGGTCGCTGATGATTTGGCGCTTGATATGGTGCGGTTCGACGGATCTCACATTGGTGCGAACCAATCAATTGTGCACGAACTGGCCCTGTCTACCGGGATCAGCGGAGCATCGATTGGGACGGTCAGTGATTTTCTGAACGATCCCGCGTTGGTCGATAAGGCCTTTTGCGTGGATGGGATCAATCGCGAAGTGGTTTCCCAGTGGGGCTATCTCTTGCGAGCAGTAACTGAGGAGAGACGCCGGCAAGGTGGTTCGGCCGGCCCGTTCCTTGTCGTCATCAAGCCTACAGGACTGGCCCAAGCGAGCGCGGCGCAGCTGTCAGGCAGGCTGCGAACCCGCAAAAGCATTGGAATGGTTTCGTCCATCGATAGCAACGCCTGGATAGCGGCTGCCGGAATCCGGATCGGCTCGGGCATCGCGGAAAGGCTGGCAATAACAACGGTCATCGAGACCGCCGCCTGGTCACGTGACATTCTCGAACAGGCTGTTCGCTGGGATACAGAGACCCAGCTATCGCCATTAGCCAATCTTCATGTCTTGGCCGGTAGCCGCCCCTGGCCGTTTCCATGTTGGGAGAACGGTCTCGTCGATATCTGGGATGACATTCCCGTTCCACACGCCGCAGCCGCGCTCGCTCACGGATTCGATGCCGAAATTGAACGTCGCATTTGGGCCGCTCAATCGCGAGTCCTCCTTCCAATTTTCGATGCTGCTCGAAGGGGCCTCATTGCCAAATACCTGGACGAGTTGGAGCGACACGCCAACCCCTCGAAGCCGTACCAGAAGCAAGTTCACGACCGCATATTCTCGTACACCACTCCTTGGAGATTTGAGTGGTACGAGCTCAACAAGCTGTTGAGCAATATAATGACCAGCGAAGAAAAGGGGTTGATCGAGGATTTCAAGCGCTCGCGAGACTACTTGGCGCACGCACGGGTGATCAACGCGGCCAACCTCCATCAGCTATCCGAACGCTGGGACAGAGTTGCGGATAATCTGACTGCGCTGGTACCAGGATGGGACTGGCCGCGGTCTGGACAGTGCCTTTCCATGATGGTTGGCCCCGCCGCCGGCGGAAAGTCGACTTGGGCAATGACCCAAGATATTCCTGTCGTATCAACGGACAGCCTTAGAATTCAGATGTATGGCAGCTTGTCCGTTGCGGGCAGTCAAGGGCCTGTCTTCAGAACAGCGAGAGCGCAGGTTGCGTCTCTTATGCGCGCTGGATCTCATGCAATCCTTGATGCCAGTCATCTCCGCAAGGACGATCGAGTACGCAACGCCTCGATGGTCCCGCCGGATCTTTGTGTCAGATACGTAATTGTGGATCGAAAGCTCGAAGACAAGCTAAGCACTGCTGGTGACAGGAAGCCCGGCCTCGTGGAGGAGCATCACGAGACTTTCCTGTCATCGATTGCCGAGTGCCTAGAGGGCGATCGCCTCCAACACGTTAATGTCGTTGACATGAGGATTGCCGAGTGAAGCGGAAGTCGCGCTGAGGCGAATCTCACGAGCCCAAACAAATCAGTTCAATCTTCGAAGTTTCGCGTCAGATGAAGCCGGCCTACTCGGATTCTAGATTAAGCCAAATGTTGCATTTACGTCCGCCACCTTTTCGAGAGGCAAAGCGAACTCTAGCCTGCAATGGAAGCGAGAATACGCCGCGGCTGAGTCTACCAATTAGGCCGGCAAAGTCCGCCATGGTTCGCCGACGCTTATTCAACGGATATTCGACGACTTCTCGAGAGCGAATCTAAGTTATTGAAATTTATGGCGCTCCCTAGGGGAATCGAACCCCTGTTTCAGCCTTGAGAGGGCCGCGTCCTAACCGCTAGACGAAGGGAGCGTGTGAGGGAGGGAATAGCCTCGAAATCGGCCTGCTGCAAGTTGGAAGCCTAAGGTTCGTTAAAGCCGGATACTTGCCGGGGAAGCGCTTTACACGAAGGAAGATGGATGCCCGGGTCAAGCCCGGGCATGACACGCGGGTGGCGGGTCGGCCTCACGGCTCGCTGACGAACTTCAGCCTTCCCGCCGGTTTCAGCGTTTTGGCGTCAAACGTGCGGATTTCGGTGACGCCGCCGATATCCAGGGTCACCACCAGCCGCTCGCCGGCCACCCCGGTCGAGACGATCCGGGCGCCCTTGGGCAGGGTCGCGGTGACATCCGTTCCGGCCGCCGTCGTGGAGCTTCCCTCGCCGCGATAAAGGCGGTAACCGACGGCGATCAGGACGACGCAGACGGCCAGCGCCGAGGTCAGGCCGGCGATCACCATCATCCGGCGCACCCGCGCGAAAAGTGCGGCCTGCTCGGGGGTCGGTTCGGGCGCAACGGCGTCGGTCATGCGGCTCTCTTTAAAGGATAAGGTTTTGGATCACGGCGAAACGACAAGCGGACAATCGACGGGCGCGCAGCGGCTGGAGGTCACCGTCGCGGGCGACGAGGGCTCGCCCCGGCTCGATCGCGTGCTCGCGGTGCTTCGCCCGGAGTTGTCGCGCTCACGGCTGAAGGCGCTGATCCTGGCTGGTTCCGTCTCGGCCAAGGGCGCCCCCGTCCGCGACCCCGCTTATCATGTCACCGCGGGCGATACGATCACAATCGACGTCCCCGAAGCGGTGGCGCCGGAGCCGAAGGGCGAGGCTATCGCGCTCGATATCGTCTACGAGGACGACGATCTCATCGTCATCAACAAGCCCAAGGGGCTGGTGGTGCATCCGGCCGCCGGCCACGAAACCGGCACGCTGGTGAACGCGCTGATCGCCCATTGCGGCGCCAGTCTCTCCGGCATTGGCGGCGTCCGCCGGCCGGGCATCGTGCACCGGCTGGACAAGGACACCACCGGGCTGATGGTGGTCGCCAAGAACGACCACGCCCATCAATCGCTGACCGCGCAATTCGCCGACCATGGCCGCACCGGGCCGATGCGGCGCGGCTATATGGCTTTCATCTGGGGATCGCCCGGCCGGCAGCGCGGCACGGTCGATGCGCCGATCGACCGCCACCCCTACGCCCGCGAAAAGATGGCGGTCCGCGACGGCGGCCGCGAAGCGGTGACCCATTGGGAACTGCAGGCGACTTACAACGGCCGCGACGGCAAGCCGGTCGCCTCGCTGCTCGAATGCCAGCTCGAGACCGGGCGAACCCACCAGATCCGGGTGCACCTGTCCCATATCGGGCATCCTCTGTTAGGGGACGCGGTCTACGGCTCCCACTTCAAGACCAAGGCCGGGCACCTCGGCCCCGAGGCCAAGGCCGCATTGGCCGCCCTCGGCCGGCAGGCCCTGCATGCCTATCTGCTGGCGCTGGAACACCCCCGGACCGGGGAACTTTTGCACTGGGAATCGCCCTTGCCGGAGGATTTGCTTCTTCTGGAACGAACCCTGAACGCGGCGCTATGACGCAGGCGGCTGGGAAAATCCCAGCTATGCCAAAGGGTTATGCCTGATACACGCGGACGTGACGTCAGCAATCCTTCCCTATTCCCCCCTGTTTGGTGTATGTTGCACCTGCGCTGAATATCCAGCGCGGAACATCGCAGCCCGGCCGGCTTTGACAAAGCGGCCGTCTGCCGGGTCCGCCGCTATCGGGGACCTGAACCACTGGAGGGCGCTCGAATGGCCCGTACAGCTACCTTACCGGTTCTCAACGGAGAACACGGTCTTTCACGTTACCTCGCCGAGATCCGCAAGTTTCCGATGCTGGAACCCCAGCAGGAATACATGTTCGCCAAGCGTTGGCGCGAACATGACGATCGCGACGCGGCACATCACCTTGTCACCAGCCATCTCCGGCTCGTCGCCAAGATCGCCATGGGTTATCGCGGCTACGGCCTGCCGATTTCCGAGGTGGTCTCGGAGGGCAATGTCGGCCTGATGCAGGCGGTCAAGCGGTTCGAACCCGAGAAGGGGTTCCGGCTCGCTACCTACGCTATGTGGTGGATCAAGGCGTCGATACAAGAGTACATCCTGCGTTCCTGGTCGCTCGTGAAAATGGGCACCACCGCGAACCAGAAGAAGCTGTTCTTCAACCTGCGCAAGGCGAAGAGCAAGATCTCGGCCCTGGACGAAGGCGATCTCCGCCCCGACCAGGTCAAGATCATTGCCAAGCGCCTCGGCGTCACGGACCAGGACGTGATCGACATGAACCGCCGCCTCGGTGGCGACGCGTCGCTCAACGCACCGATCCGCGACGACGGCGAAGCCGGCGAATGGCAGGACTGGCTGGTCGATAACTCGCCCAACCAGGAAGCCGTGTTGGCCGAGCACGAGGAGTTCGATCATCGCCGTCAGGCGCTGACCGGCGCCATCGGCGTGCTGAACCCGCGCGAACGCCGCATCTTCGAGGCGCGTCGCCTGGCGGAAGACCCGATGACCCTGGAAGACCTCGCCGCCGAGTTCGGCGTCTCTCGCGAACGCGTGCGCCAGATCGAGGTGCGGGCTTTCGAGAAGGTGCAGTCGGCCGTCAAGGGCACGATTGCCCGTCAGGAAGCGGAAGTGCTCGAAGCCGCGCACTAACGACGCGGTCCAATGATCGATAACGAAAGCCGGCGGCAACGCCGGCTTTTTGTTTTGTGGGGGGCTCAAAGACGTCATGGCCGGGCTTGACCCGGCCATCCATCTTCTTCGCAAGAATTTTCTGAAGCGTGATGGATACGCGGGTCAAGCCCGCGTATGACGAGTTTTGTTGCCGCCCGCTTCACTTCCTCAATAATACGTCCGCAGATAATCCGCGATGCTGGTCGGCTGGTTCAGCGAACTCCAGTCGTAGGGATCGCCGTACAGCAACGCACTCGCCTGGGTCTTGTAATCGGGGGCGACGACATCGGGCTGGTCGACCGGCTTGGCGAGAATATCGCGATAATTGTCATACGCCGCCTGGGTGCCGATGAAGATGCAAACGCAATGCACCGGCTCGGCATAGAGATAGCGCACGTCGCTGCCCGTGCGGTGAACGACGAAACGGTGCGGCGGCAGGGCGTGCAGCGCCTGCCGGCCCGCGGCATCGTTGACGACCTGCACCTTGAAGCCGGACGACGACAGATAGAAACTGTTCTTGTCGAGAAACGGCTTGCTCGGCACCTCCAGCGCGACCAGCAGCGTCGCGCCGAGCAGCAGCGCGATCGTCGCGCCGAACCACGTGCCTTTCGTCCAAGCGCGAGACGGCGCGACCGCTGCCATCGATGTCATCCAAAAATTCCTTTCAGCCTATCGCTCAAGATTGCTGGAACACGCCACGGTGGTCAATCTCCTCCGTCGTCCCGGCGAAGGCCGGGACCCATAAGCCTTGGCGGTTATCGGACAGACGGCGACCTTCGTTCACTCAACGACACAGTAAAAATGTTGGCGGTTATGGGTCCCGGCCTTCGCCGGGACGACGGAGGAAAGATTTTGCCGGAACGACGGAAAGACCCTACTCGCCCCACTCGCGCGCCAGTTTTGCCAGTGCGCAGCCTTCGCAATAGCGGGCGTCCTTGAAGTCGATCCAGTTGTGGGCGTAGACGCGATCGAGCGGGATGTCGTAGCGCGCGCGCAGCACCTTCACCAGCACCCGCCATGCGGCGACCTGCGCTTCGGTCGCGCCCCGCGTCACGTCGGGATAGTTGCCGGCGAATTCGACGCCGATCGAGGTGTCCTTGTTGACCTGGTGGTAGGTCTTGCTGTTGTCGATGTACTTGTTGTCGTTGCGGTCGGCGCCGTCGGTATGAACAGGCACCAGATGGTCCGCCACCGCCCAGTACACGGTGCCGTCGGTCTCGACCCAGACCATGACGCCGCGCCGGGTCGGGTTCTTGTGCTGCTCTTGCGCGCCGCCGCGCGCCGAGCCGGCCGGGCCCTCGGTCTGGTGCACGATGATGTTACGCCACGGATGCGCCTTGGCCACGTCGCCCCAGGGCGACAGCCAGACCATTTTCAGGCCGGGAATATCAGGGGTGCCCGAGGATCGCGCGATCGCGGCGAGGTCGGGCGTCTGGGCGGAAGCCTTTGGGGCGATCAGCGCGATCAGGGCGAGCGCCGCGGCGGCAAGGCGAAGGGTCATGGTCTCTGTCCAGTGAGCAAGCTAGCCCACTGGCGCGTATCACGCCCGCTTGCGCGCGGCCATATCCGGGGCGTCGGGATTTTCCTGTTCGGGCACCAGTGACGGCGCCGCGTCGAAGGTCGCGAACCGGTTGCGGCCGCCCTTCTTGGCGTCATACAGCGCCTGGTCGGCGGCGGCGACCAGCAGGTCGGGCATCACGCCCATCTCCGCCGTCCACTGCGCAACGCCGATCGAAACCGAAATCGGGATGTCGTTGCCCATGCACTGTTCGGCATCGGCGCGGCAGACTTCCAGCACGCGGCGGGCGATCATGGCGCCCTCGCGCAAGGTCGAGGACGGCAGCACGATGCAGAACTCGTCGCCGCCGGAGCGCGCCAGCATGTCGCCGGGCCGCAGCCGCGTCTGCGCCATCAGGGTGAAATGCTGCAGGCAGGCGTCGCCGGCAGCGTGACCGTAGGTATCGTTGATGCCCTTGAAGCCGTCGAGATCGATCACCAGCAGCGCGAACGGCTGGCCGGAGCGGTCCGAGCGCGCGCATTCCTCGGTGAGGCGCTGCAGCAGATGGCGGCGGTTGGCGACACCGGTGAGGTCGTCGATCAGCGCCAGATCCGCCACCTCGTTGCGCAGGTGGTCGATCGCCATCAGCAGGAAGCCGAAATTCCAGGACATCGACAGGAACACCAGCACCAGCACCATGATCGATTGCAGCGTGGTGAACTCGACATAGTTGAACCCGCCACCGAGGCCGGTCAGGCCGAAGACCAGCCTGAGCGCGTAGATCGATACGATGAGGGACACGACGATCCCGGCAAGCCGGGCGCCCGGATTGGCGCGACCTTCAACGCTGAGCAGCATTTTCAGGCTGAGCACCAGCGGCAGCGTCTGGGCGACCGAAAACACCACCAGCCGCGCCGGCATGCTTTCGTAGCCGAAGGTGAAAAAGAACAGGCCGGCGGAGCCCGCCGCCGTGACCAGCAGTGCGAGGCGCCAGTTGGCCGGCCGACCGAAGAATTTCTGGATACCGAGGGTCGCGATCCAGACCGCCAGGATCAGCGCGGTGCCGGCCAGCATCAGTGGCGCCAGCGAATCCGTCATCACGATGCGGAGCGTCGCCAGCGTGGCGCCCGCCGCCGCCACGAACGACGAGCCGGTCCAGAACCGCGCCGGCGCGAACGCCGGATAGCTGCGCGCCACGTAGGCCCAGATCAGGCCAAGCGCGAGAAAGTTGATGACGAACACCGTCCATAGCGTCGGAACGCTGAGCATCGCTGACACCCAAGGCCTGATCGGCCCCGTCTCCCCTGTTGACCACTCCGGAAGCCCGCGCCTCCGGGGCATTCCCCCCACGACAATCCCCGTTGTCTTGCCGACAGGTTGCATCCGCGCCGCTTAACGGACTCTCACCGCTGCCGGCTAAACCGAACCGTGGTTTTAAATTGATGAAGAGCGCGCGCGTTTGCCCGCCGTTAAGCATGACGCGCGCGACGCGAGCGGACGTACAGGCATCGTTTCGATGAAAATTCGCGTCGAAACGCATAATGGCTGTGGATAAGCAATGACATCGGCATGACAGCACGCTGGATTCGCGCCGCGAATCTGTTGGGATCGTGATCGAGGATGTTGTGAGGCTGGCCCTCCGCCAAACATGCCTCGGAGTCGCGTTTCAATCCATTAAACCCTGAGAGGATACTATGGCTAAGAAAGCGAAGAAGGCTAAGAAGGCGAAGAAGGCAAAGAAGGCCAAGAAGTCCAAGAAGTGAATTTTCGCCCGGGTGGTGCGCTCAGCCCCGCCCGGGCATCCAACGGAAGCAAAAACGGCGAGCCGCAGGGCTCGCCTTTTTGTTTTTATCGTCGTCCCGGCGACGGCCGGGACGACGGATGAGAGAATCCTACCGCTCCGCGAATGCCAGCTTGGCGCCGAGCGCGGCGAAACCGGCAGCGAAACTGCGGCGCAGCCAGGCCATCACCTTCGGCCGCGTGATGACGCGGTCGCGGATCGAGGCGGCGAACAGGCCGTAGACGGCGAACACCGCAAACGTCATCGCCATGAAGGCGCCGCTCAATTCCAGCATCCGCGCCAAAGGATGAACCTCGTCGGCGGCGATGAACTGCGGCAGGAAGGCGAGGAAGAAGATCGACAGTTTCGGATTGAGGATGTTGATCAGGATCGCGGTGACGATGACCTGCCGGCTGGAGCGCTCGCGCTTCGCAGCCCCGGTGTCGATCGCCAGCGCGCCGGTCTCGCGCAGCGCCTGCCAGGCCATGTACAACAGATAGACCACGCCGCAATATTTCAGCGCCGCGAACGCCAGCGCGCTGGTGTGCAGCACGGCGGCGAGCCCCAGCATCGCCGCCAGCATCTGCGGCACGATGCCGAGCGTGCAGCCGAACGCCGCCGCGATACTCGGCCGCGCGCCCTGCGTCAGCGCTACCGCCAGCGTATAGAGCACACCGGTGCCGGGCGAGGCGACGACGATCAGCGAGGTCAGGAGAAACGACAGGGTCATGGCCATCAGGTATCACGGCGGCCAGGACTGCGGAAGCGCAGGCGCCTGGAATACAAGTGCCCGGCGATCACGAAGACGCGCGCCGCGCGCCGCCCTGCTCGCGCCTGAAGGCATCGGCCATCCGCTCCGCCTCGCGGATCACGTCGAGCGGCGCCCACGGCTTCGACCAGAATTTGACGCCATCGGGCAATGCCTTCGGCAACGGCCGGCCTGACGTGACGATCACCCCGATGTCGGGATTGTATTTCCGCGCGAGATAAGCGAGCTCGACGCCGTTCATGTTGCCGGCAAGCTGCACGTCGGTCAGCATCAGCGCCACCTTGATGCCGGTGTTTTCCAGCACCAGTTCGGCCGCCTCCGCGCTTTCACATTCGATGACGTCGACGTCGCTCTCCTCCAGCAGCAGGCAGATCATTTCCCGCTGCATCGGGTCGTCCTCGACGATGAGTGCGGTCGCGCGGAAGGGCTTTGACTGTCCCATATGGTCGCCTCCGTTTTCGATTGATCCCGGCATTCGATTAATCCGCGAAACCGCTTTATGGTTCGGTTCCAATTTGCCAAAGTCACGGAAACCGCAATTTTTCGCGAGCACCTGCCCTTTTTCGGCCTTATGGAGACAAAATGACTGCAATTTCCGGAAGCGCCGCCGCCGTCACCGGCGCCGCCAGTGGCATCGGCCGCGCGCTGGCCCAGCAACTGGCCGCAAAGGGCTGCGATCTGGCGCTGGCCGACCGTGACGAGGCCGGGCTGCAGACGCTCGCCGCCGAGATCGGCCGCGACACCAAGCGCAAGGTCAGCGTGCACCGCCTCGATGTCGCGGATGCCGGCCAGATCCACGATTTCGCCGAGGCCGCGATCACGGCCCATCCTGCGCTCAACATCCTGATCAACAATGCCGGCGTCGCCTTGCTCGGCACCTTCGCCGAGGTCGAGCAGGCGCAGATGGAGTGGCTGATCAACATCAATTTCTGGGGCGTGGTGCACGGCACCCGCGCGTTCCTGCCGCATCTCGAAAAGCAGCGTGAAGCCCACGTCGTCAATCTCTCGTCGATCTTCGGCATCGTCGCCCCGCCCGGCCAGACCGCCTATTGCGCATCGAAATTCGCGGTGCGCGGCTTTTCGGAAAGCCTGCGCCATGAACTGGCGATGGCGAATAGTCCGGTCCGGGTGTCGGTGGTGCATCCGGGCGGCGTCGCCACCAACATCGCGCGCAACGCCCGCTCCGGCGGCTCCGTCGACAACGCGCAGCGCTCGGAGATGATCGATCGCTTCGACGTGATGGCGAAGAAAACCCCGCCGGCCGCCGCGGCGCGCATCATCGAAGGCATCGAGAAGAACCAGCCGCGCATCCTGGTCGGCAGCGATGCCCGGTTCATGGACCTGCTGCAACGCTTTCGCCCCGCGTCCTACTGGTCGTTCCTGGCGAAGCGGATGGAGAAGATGAAGGCGCAGGCGGGGAAGTGAGTTATTGTCGTCCCGGCGAAGGCCGGGATCCATAACCACGAGCGTCCATCGCTGCGACATCCGCACGGGAGGTAGTGGGCTCTTTCTGCCTTTTGAGCCGTTACAGCTTATGGGTCCCGGCCTTCGCCGGGACGACAAAAACTACCTTCCGCCCAACTGATCGGCGAAATACCCGATGGTCTTGCGGTAGATCGTGGCCCGGTTCCACTCGCGCATCGCCTCGAAATTTGCGGTGCCCTCGCCATAGGGCTGGCCCATCTTGAAGCCGGAGGTGTGCAACAGGTTGGCGGTGGAAGCGAGCACGTCGGGCACGCTGTGGCGCAGGTCGACATGGCCGTTGCCGTCGAAATCGACGCCGTACTTGATGTAGGACGACGGCAGAAATTGGGTCTGGCCGATCTCGCCGGCATAGGCGCCGATCATGTCATTGAGGCCGAGATCACCGCGCTGCACGATCTGGAGCGCGGCCAGCAACTCGCCCTGGAACAGTTCGGTGCGGCGGCAGTCATGCGACATGGTGGCGAGCACGCGGAACACCGGCAGCTTGCCCATGTCGCCTTTGCCGAAATCGGTCTCCAGCCCCCAGATCGCAACCAGGATCTGCCGGGGCACGCCGAACTTCGCTTCGATGCTCGACAGCAGCGCCGCGTGTTTCTGCAACATCGCGCGGCCGGCATTGATGCGGCCCGGGCCGACGCGGGTCGAGACATATTGCTCGAACGACTTGTTGAAGGTGCCGCGCTGGCGCCGGTCGAACGCCAGCACGCCCATGTCCTGCTGCACGCCGCCGAGCGCCTGCGAGATCACGCCTTGCGAGATCCCGGCCGCCCGCGCCTCCTGCGACATCGCCGCCACGAAGGTGTTGAAATCGCCACCGCAGCGGGCGGCATGCGAGGGGGCGGCAAGCGTGAGCGCTGCGAGCACGGCGGCGCAGAAAGCAAAGGTAGAACGGATATGCATGGGGGGCCGTTTTCTGAGAGGGACTTCTGAGAGAGCATGGGACAATTGAACCGGCTTCTACCATATCCGCCACCGTTGTTCGAGCACCGCCACGCAGCTTCGCCAAGGCGCTACCATCCGTTCCAGGCGAGGCTGCGAGATACCGGCCTGCCCGGGGACCGAATTGCGCATTGGATCGCGTCGCGCCAACCGATAGAATGGCGTGAGCCGATCGGCCCCGAGGCCGGTGGCAATGCAGGCAGATCGCGGTGACGAACCAGGCGCACGACCATCAACCGAATACAAGCAGGCCCAGCCTGTGGCGCGTGCCGCTGTTCCGGCTGCTGGCCATCAACCTCGCCGCCGGCGCGACGCTGGCGGCGCTGTTGGTCGGCGGGCTGCTGGCGCTCGATCCCGGCGGGCTTCGACATCTGATCTTTGCGGATCGTTCGCCCGCCACGGCGCTCGGGCTGTTGCTGTTCGGGTTCGTCGTCACCTTCGGCTCGACCGCGATGGGCACCGCGATCATGGCGATGGGGCGGCCGCCGCCAGACGACGACACACCGCGCGGTCCGCCGCAACCCGTCACCCGATTGTCCCGCGTCACCGTGCCGCGATGACGCCTAAAGCGCGATGAGATTGGGCTGAATCGTCATCGCGCTTCAGGTCTCTGTTAGCGCATGATCTTTTCGGAAAACCGCTTCACACTTTTCCGGATCATGCGCTAGAACAGCTTGGGCCCGCGCCGGTCGAGCTTGGCCTCCCACGTCAGCAAGGTTGCCGCCGCAATGATCAGCACGATCCCGGCGGCGCTCAAGGCGGCCTGCATGGCGAGGCCGCCGGACACCTCCTGCAAGATCACAAAGCCGAGAAACGACAGCAGCACACTGAAGCAATAGATCGGCAACGAGTTTTCTCCGCAACGGATCATCGCCACCATCCACGGCTTGATCATCCCCGACCAGTCGTGCGGAACGAAGCGCGAGACCAGGACGGCCAACGCCAGAAAATGCAGCAGTCGTATCGGGTCGAGGTGGGTCTTGTAGATCGGATAGATCACGGAGATCCCCTCCGGTATCAACCCTCTGAGCGGTTCGATGCGCCAGCTCAGCGCGACGACGAGGCCGAACACGACGTAAACCACCGCAAGCACCAGCGTGGCCCGCGACCGCATGATTTCCCTGAGCTTGTCCGCGCCCCAGCCGACATACCAGGCACCGAACACGTAGAGGAACTGCCAGGCCAGCGGATTGAAATACATTTCACCGGTGGGCCACGCCGGAAGATTCCAGTTGTAAATCTGCACCATCAGATAGAGCAAGAATGACGCACCGAGCGTGACCGTGGCGTTGCGGGCCAAGAGCCACAGCACGATCGGAAAGGCGAGATGCAGCATGACCAGCGTCGGCAGGATATCGGTATTGACGGGGGCATATTGCAGGGCCACGAGGTGAAGTAGCGCAGTCCCCGGATTATCGAAAAAGAATCTGGTGTTGGTCTCGTCGAGGCAGAAGCTGCCGTTGCAGGCCCCCCGGATCAGGACCAGATAGGCGATCACCAGCAGCAGAAACGCCGCGTAGATCTCGAAGCCGCGGCGCAGGCTCCGCGCCACGATCGTCGACCAACCCTGCTCGCGCAAGGCGCCGCCATAGGCCAGCATGCAGGTGTAGCCGGATACGAACACGAAGACTTCGGTCGCATCGCTGAAGCCGTAGTTGCGAAGCGTCAGCCAGCCGAACGCGTTGCCGGGAATATGGTCGATGAAGATGAACCACAGCGCCAGCCCGCGGCAGGCATCGAGCCGCAAGTCCCGGTGCGCACCATCGAGATGAATGGGAGGAGACTGCTCTATTCCCCAAAACCGTTTCAATTCGTTCCGTCTCCGTGCCGTGTGACGGTCATGCTACCGGGGAATGAAATGCATCGAATGGACTTGATTGCACTTGGACTGTACCTGGGCTCGCTTCGTTCACGACGGTAATCTCGCCTTCTCGCGGTCGCACCTATTGATCCATCGCAACAAGGCGATCTGCCGGCGTTGCTATTGGTTTTCAATGTCGTACTTTCATGCCCTGGACGCCCCCACGCCATTTCTTTTTTTCACCGGCAAGGGAGGCGTCGGCAAGACCTCGTTGGCGTGCGCCGCCGCCATCGAGCTCGCGGGCCGCGGACTACGTGTCCTTCTTGTCAGCACCGATCCCGCATCGAACCTCGACGAAATGCTCGAAGTCACCCTGACCGACCGTCCCACCGCGGTTCCGAACGTGGCGGGACTTTCGGCAATGAATATCGACCCGGAGGCAGCCGCCGAGAGCTATCGAAAGCGTGTGCTGGAGCAGCTCGGGCCCGAGGTTGCCGTTGGCGAGCGAGCGACCGTGCGCGAGCAGCTCTCTGGTGCCTGTACCACCGAGATCGCCGCCTTCGACGAATTCGTGGGACTTCTGGACGGCGATAAAGCCGGGTTCGACCACATCATTTTCGACACCGCCCCGACCGGCCACACCCTGCGACTGCTTAGCCTCCCCAAGGCATGGACCGGCTTTCTCAGGGGTAACGACCGGGGGGCATCCTGTCTCGGTCCGCATTCAGGCCTGAAGATGCAGGAGGATCGCTTTCGCCAGGCGCTTCAGGTCCTGGGTGATCCCCGACGGACCACCATTATCCTGGTCACCCGCGCCGACCGGGGCGCAATCCGCGAGGCGGCCAGAACTTCCGGCGAACTCGAGGCACTCCATCTATCGAACCAGTTTCTCGCCGTGAATGGCCGCTTCCGCGACACGGATCCGACCGATGCCGTCGCGGTTGCGCTCGAGCGCGATCAGGACGAGGCCCTGGCCGCGATGCCGGCGTCGCTGACGAAGCTGCCGCGGGATGAAATACCGCTGCGTGGCTTCGACGTCGTCGGCGTTGCCGCTCTCAGGGCACTGCTGTCGCCCTCCGACGGACCGCCAGTTGCAGCAGGTGAGCAAGACGCCGAGCCGCTTGACCTGCCCGGTCTCGACCGGCTGGTCGATGATATCGCGCAGGGCCAGCGCGGCCTCATCATGGTCATGGGCAAGGGCGGCGTCGGAAAGACGACGATCGCTGCCGCCATCGCCGTCGGGCTGGCGAAGCGTGGGCATGCCGTCCACCTCAGCACGACCGATCCCGCCGCTCACGTCGCCTTCGTCGTTGACGGCGTGATGCCCGGATTGACCGTCGACCGGATCGACCCTCAAGTCGAAACGAAGCGATATATATCCAAAATAATGGCGAGCCGCGGCCGTGACCTCGACGAGCAGGGGCAGGCATTGCTGCGCGAGGACCTTGCTTCGCCATGCACCGAGGAAGTCGCCGTGTTCCATGCTTTCTCGCACGTTGTTGCGGAAGCCCGGAGCGCCTTCGTGGTGCTCGATACGGCGCCGACGGGCCACACGCTGCTGCTGCTGGATGCGACAGGTGCCTATCATCGCCAGATGACCAGCCAGCTCGAGCCGAGCGGACCTGGACGTATCGTTACCCCGCTGATGAGGCTGCAAGACCCTCGTCACACCCGAGTCATTCTGGTGACGTTGCCGGAGACGACGCCGGTCTCCGAGGCTGCCTCGCTTCAGGAAGACCTGCGGCGGGCCGGCATCGAGCCGTTCGGCTGGGTCATCAACAAGAGCCTTGCGGCCTCGGGGACTCACGATCCCCTGCTGCGCTTGCGGCTGGTCCGGGAGCGCACGCAGATCGCCCGCGTCAGGAACGGGTTGTCAAACCGGGCATTCATGGTCGGCTGGCGGATCAAGCCTCCCATCGGCGTGGGCGAACTTCAAACCTTGACGTAGGCGGCCGATTTCCGTCGCTTGCCGGATTTTGATTCGTATCAATACCGCCGCCCGCGGCTCTCCTAGACTTCGCGTCAAAGGAGATCCTCATGATCGGCATTACCCTGACTACCGACCAGATCCGCAACGCGCCGCCGCAGGTGCGGCAGTGGATCGAGCATGAAGTCATCGCAGCGCTCGGCATCGCGGCCGATGCGCCGCCGGCGCCCGCGCCGGCCCAGAGCGCGCACCTGATCGGCTGCAATCCCGAGGAAGCCGCCGCCGTCCTGGCGCAGATTCAGGGCCTGGTGCCGGCGTTCAACGTGTTCTTCGAATTCGCCCGGCCGGGCGTTTCGTTCGGCCAGCCGCCGGTGATGGCGTTCCGCCTGATCGACATCCTCTATCACACGCGGCTAGCGAGCATCGACCAGGTGGTGGAATGCCTGGAGGCGATCAATGAGGCCTTGGCGCGCGTGCGCCGCGATCCCACCGCGCAGTTCTGCGGCTTCGACACCCAGGGTCACTGCCTGATCATGCCGGAGACCCAGCGCAGCGTCGCGGCGCTGTGGCAGAGCATTCTGGCAAGCCATCAGATGCCTGCCCGCAGCGGGCCGGCGGCGAGCCCGGCGTCGGCGGCTTAAGCGCGTCACGGAAATCCCCGCATGGTTTCCGTCGTCGTTTTCCAGCGCAGCGAACACCGGTTCGCCCCGAAAAACGCTTCGAGGCAGATGCCCGAGCCATGCAGGATCGCTAATTGACAGGGGCCGCCTGATCGAGGACAAGCCCGGCCATGGCAAAGAAACCCGGCACCAATCCCAAAGGCGAATTCGCCTTTTTCAACGTCGTCTATGAAGACGGCTCGCAGAAATCCAACCGGCGCGTGCCTGCCGAGCTGCTCGGCGGCCTCGACGGCGACGAGCCGGCGCGCGGCTACATCCTGGAGCAGGACCGCGAGATCGCCGAAAAATCCGGCAAGGGGACGCTGGCGATCAAGAGCCTGGAGCGGGTCGGGGCGAAGAAGAAGTAGGATGCGTGCAGCGTCTGCATCAAATGAAAACGGCGGGCTTTGGGCCCGCCGTTTTTCGTTTGAGATGCACCGGCGGGTCGATTTAGCAAAGACGCGCTTCGCGCTTTCGCCCGGCAATGACAGCTCGGATCAATTGTCCAGGAAGCTCCGCAGCTTCCGCGACCTGGACGGATGCTTCAGCTTCCGCAGCGCCTTGGCTTCGATCTGGCGAATACGTTCTCTCGTCACCGAGAACTGCTGGCCGACTTCTTCCAGCGTGTGGTCGGTGTTCATGCCGATGCCGAAGCGCATGCGGAGCACGCGTTCTTCGCGCGGCGTGAGCGAGGCCAGAACGCGCGTGGTGGTTTCGCGCAGGTTGGACTGGATCGCGGCGTCGATCGGCAGGATCGCGTTCTTGTCCTCGATGAAATCGCCGAGATGCGAGTCTTCCTCGTCACCGACAGGCGTCTCAAGCGAGAGCGGTTCTTTCGCGATCTTGAGAACCTTGCGCACCTTCTCCAGGGGCATGCCGAGCTTTTCGGCGAGCTCTTCCGGGGTCGGCTCGCGGCCGATCTCGTTCAGCATCTGGCGCGAGGTGCGCACGATCTTGTTGATGGTCTCGATCATGTGCACGGGGATGCGGATGGTGCGGGCCTGGTCCGCAATGCTGCGCGTGATCGCCTGACGGATCCACCAGGTGGCGTAGGTCGAGAACTTGTAGCCGCGGCGGTATTCGAATTTATCGACCGCCTTCATCAGGCCGATGTTGCCTTCCTGGATCAGGTCGAGGAATTGCAGGCCGCGGTTGGTGTACTTCTTGGCGATCGAGATCACGAGACGCAGATTGGCCTCGACCATTTCCTTCTTGGCCTGGCGCGCTTCGCGCTCGCCCTTCTGCACGCCGTGCACGATCTTGCGGAATTCGCCGATCTCGAGACCGGTCAGCGCCGCAAGCTGCTGCACTTCGCCACGCAGTTCCTTGATGCGGTCCTTTTCGTGATGGACGAAATTCTTCCAGCCTTTGGCGGAGAGTTTCGAGACACGGTTGAGCCAGCGCGGATCGAGTTCCGAGCCCTGGTAGTTGCGCAGGAAATCCTCGCGCGCGACGCCGTGGCTGTCGCCGAGGCGCAGCAGGCGGCCTTCGAACGAGACCAGCTTCTTGTTGATGTCGTAGAGCTGCTCGACCAGTGAATCGATACGGGCCTGGTTCAGCCGCAGCGACTTCACCTCGACGATAATTTCGTCCTTCAACTTCTTGTACTTGCGCTCCTGCGAGGGCGACAGCGTCTCGCTCTGAAGCTGGTTGGCGATGTCCTGTTCCTGCAGGCGGCGCAGCTTCTTGTATTCGGAAGCGATCTTGTCGAAGGTCTCGACCACCTTCGGCTTCAGCTCGGCTTCGATCGCCGCAAGCGACATCTGGTTTTCGAACTCGTCGTCATCCATGTCGCCTTCGGCGGCGGACTCGGCCGGATCCTTTTCCACCGTCTCGCCACCGGCCGCGGGGGCTGCCGCGGCAGCGCGGAACGGGGTCGGCGACGGCGGGGCGGCGGGCGGCGCGATATGCGCGGGCGCGCTACCTGCGGCAGCCGGCAGCGGCTGGCCGTCGGGACCGACGGGCGCCGCGATCAGCGCCGGGTTCATGTTGTTCTTGGCGTCGGGGCCGGCATAGGTCGCTTCGAGATCGATGATGTCGCGAAGGAAGATCTTTCCCTCGTTCAGTTCGTCGCGCCAGATGATGATGGCCTGGAAGGTCAGCGGGCTTTCGCAAAGGCCCGCGATCATCGCCTCGCGGCCTGCCTCGATGCGCTTGGCAATCGCGATTTCGCCCTCGCGCGACAGCAGCTCGACCGTGCCCATCTCGCGCAGATACATGCGGACGGGATCGTCGGTGCGCTCGCCGGGCTCGGATTTCTTGACCTCGGTGACGGCCTTCTGCGTGACCTCGACGAGCTCGTTGTCGGTATCGTCGTCGGCCTCTTCCTTCTCTTCCTCAGAGTCGGCTTCCTCGGCTTCCGAGACGTTGATGCCCATGTCCGAGAGCATCGACATGATGTCTTCGATCTGTTCGGGCGAGGTGGTGTCGGACGGCAAGACTTCGTTGAGCTGATCAAAGGTCACGAAGCCGCGCTTCTTGGCCTGCTTGATCATCTTCTTGACGGCAGCATCCGACAGGTCGAGCAACGGCGACGGCGCGTCCGGCGAATCCTTCTCGGGCGCATCCGCTGCCTTGTCGTCTTTTTCCTTGTCTTTAACCTGCAGCGTCTTTGCCTTGGTGGCCATTCATCAAGCTCCCGAAACGCGCTCATGCGAGATGGCGTGCACGCCGCCTCGCCTTGAATTACTGGAGACGAGTCCCCCTATCCTTAGGGAGTCGTCTCGTTCGAACTTATTCCCGAGCATGATCGTCATGCTCCTGACGCGGAAAGGGCGGCGCAAACCGTCGCCACCCCCAAAACCCCTCATCGTCGGTATTATGCCAATAGCCTCGTGGACTGCTTTAAGTACCCTTGCGGCTATTAAGTTTCGCTTAACCCTGTTTTTGCAGCCAAACCATGGGTTTGGCGAGTCTTTTAACGGCTCCGGTCGCAGCCGTCCGCATGAATCTTTGGTCAGACGCTTTTCCGGAACCGGCCCGAAAGTTCGCCAAAACCCTCGATCAGGGCCTCCGTGCCATCCAGCGAGTCCAGCCTGGCACTGACGTCCCGGAGCCAACCCAGATTGGCGTCGCTCGGGTCCTCGCCCAACGCCATCTCGGCGTCCTTCTTCTCCCTAAGTAAGGCGTGGGTTTTCTGATGCAAGACAACGAGTTGCTGCCATGTCGCCAAAACATCGTCCCGCGCCGCCCCGGGCTTCGCCCCCCACACCGCCCCGGTCGTGATCGCCCGCTCAACCCTTTGAAGAATCTCACCTAATCCGCGCGCATCGAGATCGGCCCGCATTTTTTCGGCTTGCTCTTCGACATCGGGGGAATGGTGATGCTCGCCGGCAAAGGCCGCAATAATGCCGGCACGCAGCTTATTGGCCTCCGGATGGGCCAGTTCCAGGGCGGCCACCTCCTCCAGATGGTCGTGCAATAACCAGGGGTGGTTGATCAGCGACTCCAGAATCAGGGCCTCCCGGCGGGAGATTGCCGAGCGCTGCCCCCGCATGATCGGGCTGTTGGCAAGCTGGGGGCTCGCCGCCTGGTAGGGGCCGGACGGGAGGGCTTGTCCGGCGGCCGCCCCCTGCCCGCGACCGCCGCCGGGACCGAATCGGCCGGGCGCGCGGGGGGCAAAGCGGCGTGATTCGCCCTGCCCGCCGCGGTTGAAATTGCCTTTGAAATTGCCTCGCCCGTAACCGCCACGGCCGCCTTCCGGCGCGAACATCCGCTGCAGCCGCTCGACCAGATCCTGCCGGTAGTAGCGCCGGATCACCTCGTCGCGGATACCGTTGGTGATTTCGCCGATCCGCGCTTCCAGCGCGGCGCGCCGCTCGGGCGTGGCAAAACTGCCGCCCTCGATCTCGCGCGACCAGATCATGTCGGCAAGGCCGCGCGCGGCGCCGATGACTTCCTCGACCGCGGCGCGTCCGCCGGAGCGCGCGAGATCGTCGGGGTCCTGCCCTTCGGGCAGCAAGGCGAAGCGCAGGCTCTTGCCGGGCTTGAGATGCGGCAGCGCCAGGTCGGCGGCGCGATAGGCCGCCTTCTGTCCGGCGCGGTCGCCGTCGAAACACAGGATCGGCTCGTCCGCCATCTTCCAGATCAGCGCCAGTTGATTTTCGG
>Ga0209023_10001149_pt1 | contig 36470 bp, 28 predicted proteins | sample LakOneMetagenome_FD_187468 | JGI IMG/M metagenome (GOLD analysis project Ga0209023, IMG submission 187468) | Freshwater and sediment microbial communities from Lake Erie, Canada (SPAdes) (version 2) | ecosystem: Environmental > Aquatic > Freshwater > Lentic | place: Lake Erie, Canada...
CGTCGCCACCGATCTGGGTCGTGGTCATCGCGATCGGCACCATCGCCAGGATGGCCGTTCCCATCGTCATCAGGATCGGGCGCAGGCGTTCACGGCTGCCTTCCACCAGCGCATCGGTGCGCGACAGCCCGCGACGGCGCAGGTTGTTGATGTGCTCGATCATCACGATGCCGTTGTTCACCACCACGCCCATCAGCACCAGGATGCCGATGAAGGCCATGATGTTGAACTCGGTGCCGGTGATCCAGAACAGCCAGAACACGCCGAACACCGAGAACAGCACGCCGGACATGATCGCCGACGGGAACAGCAACGATTCGAACACCGCGGCCATCACCACGTAGATCATCACCAGCGCGATCAGCAGGTTGAAGTTCATCTGCTTCATCGCGTCCTGGTCGTCCTGGAAGCCGCCGCCGTCGAAGCTGTAGCCGTAGCCGTCGGGGAAGGCCACGCCCTTGAGCGCCGTTTCCATCGCCTTCTGCGCCTCGGGCATCGTCACCTTGGGCGCGAGGTTGGCCTTGATGGTGAGCGTGGTCTGGCGGTTGCTGCGCTGGATCTGGGTCGCGGCCGGTTTCACCTGTACCTCGACCATCGCCAACAGCGGCACGCTGCGGCCGTCGGGCGAACGCACCGTGAAGCCGGACAGGTCCTCGACCCGGTAGTTTTGCGCGCCGGCGAAGCGCACCCATACCGGCACCTCGTTGTCGCCGCGGCGGAACTCGCGCAACGGCGCGCCGCGCAGGGCGAGGCCGACGAACTCCGCCACCTGCTGCGCGCTGAAGCCGAACGCCGCCGCGCGCTCGCGATCGACGTGCACGTTGAGCTCGGTGTTCTGGTCGCCGGCGTCGACGCGCACGTCGCGCAGTTCCTTGCGGTGCGCGAGGATCGGCACCACGTCCTCGCCGATCGACTGCAGCACCTGGGTGGAATCGCCGACCAGTTGCACCTGCACGTTCTGCCCCGGCTGCCCGTTCCCGGGCCCGCCGCCGTCGTTGCCGATGCCGATGTCGGCGCGCGCGGACTTCGGCAGTTCCTTGCGGATCGCCTCGATCAGCGGCTTGGTCTCTCCGGCCTTCTTGGTATCGAAGGTCAGGCGCGTGCCGGCATCGCCCTGCTCGCTCCACCACGAATAGACCTGGGTGACGTGGAAACGCTTGCGGTTGGCGTTGACGAAATCCTCGACGCGCAGGATTTCCGCCGACATCTGCTCCTTGGTGTAGCTGCCCTTCCACTGGTAGTAGATGTTGGTTTCGCCGCCCTCGTCGCCGCCGAACATGTTCTTCTTGGTCAGCACCATCGGCACGATGCTGATCGCGATGATCAGCACGATGCCGGCCACGCTCCAGCCGCGGTGTTCCAGCGTCCAGCGCAGCAGGCCGGCATACCGCTTCTGCAGGCGCGGGATCAGGCCGCGTTCGTTGCGCACCGCCGGCGGCGTCTTCAACCGCGCCGAGATCATCGGGATCAGGCTGACCGCGACCAGCCACGAAGCCAGCAGCGAGACCGAGATCGTGATCGCGATCTGGGCGAGGTAGATGCTGAGGAAGTTGCGTTCGCCGAACAGGTTGGGCACGAACACGATGCAGTGGCACAGCGTGCCCGCGGTCAGCGCGATGGCGACGTGGCGGGTGCCGAGGATCGAGGCCAGCCGCGGCTGGCCGGGCATCCGCTCGCGTTCCTGGTAGATGCTTTCGACCACGACCACCGCGTTGTCGACCAGCATGCCGACCGCGAGCAGCAGGCCCATCATCGACAGGATGTTGAGGGTCACGCCGGCGAAATACATGAAACCCAGCGTCATCACGAAGCAGATCGGGATGGCCAGCGTCACCATCAGCGTCGACGGCCAGTGGCGCAGGAAGAAATACAGCACCGTGATCGACAGCAGCAGGCCGATGCCGCCGGCCTCGGCGAGTTCGGTCAGCGAACTGGTCACGTTGTCGCCCAGGTCCTGGATGATCTTGACCTGCAGGTCGGACAGGTCCGGCTGCGCGCGGATCGCGTTCACTTCCGCCAGCGCATCGCGCGACACCTGCACCAGGTTGGCGTTGCGTTCCTTGAAGATGTCGAGGCCGACCGCGCGTTCGCCGTCGAGGCGGCGGTCGGCGTCGGTTTCGCCGGGCTTGAGCCGCACGTCGGCGATGTCGCCCAGGCGCGTGCCGTCCTTGGCGATGACGAGGTCGCGAAGTTGCTGCAAGTCGGTGATTTCGCCCACCGGCTGCACGCGCAGGCGTTGTCCGCCATCGTCGATCTCGCCGGCCGACACCGAGAAGTTCACCGTCTGCAGGCGCGTGCTCAGGTCGTTGAGGCTGATGCCGTGCGCGGTCAGGCGATCGGGCAGCACCGCGATCTCGACCTCGTTCTGCGGTGCGCCCGACACCTCCACGCGCGCCACGCCGGGGATGCGCTCCAGCCGCCGCTTGAACTCGCGGTCGATCATGTCGTACTGGCTGGTCAGGTCCTGCTTGCTGGCGAGGCGCACGCGCAGCACCGGCTGGTCCGTGGTCGAAAACTTCAGCACCTGGTAGCGCTTGAGGTCGTCGGGCAGTTCGTCGCGGATCGCGTCGAGCCGTTCGCGCGCCTCCGACGCGGCGATGGCGACGTCGCGGCTCCAGTCGGAGAACTGCATGAACACCTGCGCGCCGCTGGACGTGGCGTTGGAGTCCATGCGCTTGATCCCGCTCATGGTCGCCAGCGCTTCCTCGGCCGGGCGCAGCACCGTGCGTTCCACTTCCTCCGGGGTCGAGCCGGCGTAGGGCAGCGACACGAAGATGAAGGGCGGCGAGACCTCGGGGAAGGCTTCCAGCGGCAGCCGGATCGCCGCGATCAGGCCGATCACGAACAGCGACACGAAGAACATGATCGTCGTGACCGGGCGCTTGATGCTGAATTCGGCGATGCTCATGGCGAAGGCCTGCCCTTCCGGTTATCCGCGTATCCGTTCGAGGAAGCCTCCGCTGCGTCCACTCGCTGGCCGCCGAACATCGGGCGAGCCCCCATGACGAGCAGCCAGAGGCCACTGCCAATCTCGCCCACCGCCGCAGGCAGCCGCACAAGGCCTGCCAGCGGAGATGATGGGTACCCCGGAACCAGCAGGTTGCCGAAGACGTCGGCCAGGTAGCCGAAGCCGCCGGCCAGCAGCAGCACTCCGAGCAACCGCGGCAGGAAACCCGACTTGAACACGAGATACCCGAAAGGCAGCAGCCACAGGCCCCAGAAGATCTCCGAGAGCAGAATCCCGTTGCCGTAGGCCTCGAGCGACAGCATCGCTTGGGCGCTGCGTTGCGAGGAATCGAGGGCTTGCAGCAAGCCGGGCGATTCCATGAGCGAAAGCGTATCGAGCCTGTTGAGCAGGTTCGCGAACGAGAGCGGGACGCTTGCCGCGGCGAATGCCACCATCAGCACCGCCGGCACCCTGCCCGTTTCACCGAGCAGCCTGTACAGCGCGAGCGGGAGCAGCAGGAACGAGATGTAGCAGACGATGCTCGCCGCGATGCCGAGCCGCAGCAGCGACTCGCCTGCTTCGAGCTTGCCCAGCGTGGCCGCGGCATCGCCGGAAAGCCCCAGCTGCGAAGGCACGTAGGCAAGGCTGAACATCCCGGCGACGACGACGATCAGATACAGCAGGCCGGCGACCCGCGCAGCCTTGTCCCGGTTCCGATGGAGGAGTTCCTGCATGCTCATGGGCCCTGCACCTCGGCGCGCCTCGGCCATCGCCATGCCTGCCACGCGATGGACAGGGTCAGCACGATTTCCACCACGCCGAACAGCTTGTAGAAGTACCAGGCGCCCTGCATCGCCACCGCCATGACCAGCGCATAGAACACGCCGAGCGCGATATTGACCGCGCGACAGACACGCGGCGACAGCATTGCCGAGAGCACGACCATCAGCGCCGGCACGATCAGGAGGATCGACGTGCCGACCAGCGCGCCCTGCGTCGCCGGACCGAACGCCAGTTGCCCGCCGATCATTTCCTGCAGCTTGCCGGGGACGTACAGCTCGAAATAATCGCCGTAGACATAGCAGAACATGGTCGCCGCCCACAGCAGCGCCAGCTTCACGCGCACGTTGACCGTCGCCGGATCCAGCGACGCGCGGGACTGCGATCCCGTGCTCACGCCACGTCCCCGTGTCCCAGCCCATCGCCCTCGTGGCGCAGGCCCGCGGCCAGTTCCTCGGCGTCGTGGCGCGCACGGCGACCGCGTTCGGCGTAGTACTCGTCGGGCTTGCGGTCGAGCAGGTCGTACACCACCGGGATCACCACCAGCGTCAGCAGCGTCGACACCAGCAGGCCGCCGATCACCGTGATCGCCATCGGCGAACGCACTTCCGCGCCCTCGCCGAAGGCCAACGCCAGCGGCAGGAAGCCGAACAGCGTGCACAGCGTCGTCATCATGATCGGGCGCAACCGCGAACGCGCGCCTTCGACCAGCGCCTCGCGCTTGTGCACGCCGTGCTCGCGCAACTGGTTGACCTTGTCGATCAGGATGATTGCGTTCTTCACCACCAGGCCGACCAGCAGGATCAGGCCGATGAACACCACCGCCGACACCGGCGATCGCGTGAGCAGCAGCGCCAGCACCGCGCCGACCATGGCCAGCGGGATGGTGAACAGGATCACGAACGGATGCAACAGCGATTCGAACTGCGATGCCATCACCAGGTAGACGAGGAACACCGCGAGGCCGAACGCGAACAGCAGCGAGCGCACCGATTCGCCCAACTCCTCGCCCTGCCCGCCGATGTGCAGGCGTACGTCGGCGCCGAGCGGATCGCGCTTCACCATCTCGTTCACTTCGCGCACCGCGGTGCCGAGGTCGATGCCGCGCAGGTTCGACGACACCAGCGCCACGCGCACCTGGTCGGCGCGATGGATTTCGCTCGGACCGGTGGTCTGCACGACGTCGGCGACGGAATCGAGCGTGACCGGGTTGCCGCCGCCGGGATTCACGATCAGGCGCTTGATGTCCTCCACCGACGAACGCTGGTCGGCCTGCGCGCGCACCAGCACGTCGATCTTGCGGTCGCGGAAGCTGTAGCGCGTGGCGACGTCGCCGGCGACCTTGTTCACCACCACGTCGGCGATCTGGCGCGTGGTCAAGCCGAGCGCGCCGGCGCGCTGCTGGTCGAAGCGGATCTGGATCTCCGGGAAGCCCTGCTCCACCGAGGATTTCACGTCGGCGTAGTGCGGGTTCGCGCGCAGCATCTGCACCAGCTTCTGGCCCGCGCGTTCGATGGTCGGAAGATCCTCGCCGCTCAGTTCGATTTCCAGCGGCGTGGACAGGCTGAACAATTGCGGGCGGCTGAAATCGACCTGCGCGCCGGAGTGGCCCTGCATGCTCTTGCGCAGGGAGTCGGTTTCGCGCGCCTCGATCTTCTTGCTGCCGCCGTCGGCCATGATCACGGTCAGCTTGCCGATGTTCTCGCCGCTCTCGGTCGGGTTCGCGTCGAGCCGCGTGCCTGTGCCGCTGACCGCGTACAGCGCGCGGATGCCGTCGTCCTTCGCGTGTTGTTCCTGCAGCGAACGCACCAGCGCATCGGTTTCGGCGAGCGGCGTGCCCGGCGGCAGTTTCACCGTCATGTCGAAGCGATCCTGCGCCAGCTGCGGGATCAGGTCAGCGCCGAGCATCGGAATCGCGAGCAGGGTCAGCCCGAACGCGACCGCGGCCGCGATCAGCACCCGCTTCGGTCGCAGCAAGGCGCCCGGCAGCAATTTGAGGTAGGTGGCTTCGGCGCGCGCGTACGGCTTCATCGCGAGATCGCTGAGCTTGCGCATCACCGGCCCGACTACGGCGACGAGGCCGCGCCAGGCGCGGATCACGAGCCAAGCGATGCCGAAGAATACGCCCCGGATGCCAGTGCCGATGCCGCGCTTGCCGGTCGCGACCGGCTTCAGCCAGCGACGCGAAGGTTGCCACTGCGGATGCGGCGCTTCCTCGGGGAACGCCATCGGCGGGCGACCCTTGAGCGAGCTCAGCATCGGGATCAGCGTCATCGCCACGACCAATGAAATCGCGATGGCGATCGCCACGGTCAGCGCCTGGTCGCGGAACAACTGCCCGGCAATGCCCTGCACGAACACCAGCGGCAGGAACACCGCGATCGTGGTCAGCGTGGAAGCGAACACCGCCATGCTCACCTCGCGCGTACCGACGATGGCCGCATCGATGATGCCGAGTCCTCGCTCCCGCGCCTTGGCGATGGATTCGAGCACGACGATGGAATCGTCGACGACCAGGCCGGTCGCCAGCGCAAGGCCGCCGAGCGACATCACGTTGAGGCTGAGGTCGAGCCGATCCATGAAAAAGAACGTGGCGATGATCGACACCGGCAGCGACAGCGAGATCACGAACGTGCTCCAGCCGTCGCGCAGGAACAGGAAGATGATCAGGATCGCGAGCGCGCCGCCGATCACCGCGTCCAGCTTCACGTCGCTGATCGCGTGGCGGATGAACTGCGACTGGTCGTCGATGACGGTCAGTTCGGCATCCACCGGTATCTGGTCCTTGAGTTCGGCGAGGCGCTTCTGGATCGCGTCCGCGGTGGCGACGGTATTGGCGTCGCCTTCCTTGTAGATCGCGAGTTCCACCGCCTCCTTGCCGCCGAGGCGGATGATCGCCTCGCGTTCCTTGTGGCCCTGGCGGACGGTGGCGATGTCGCCCAGTCGCAGCGCCTGTCCGCCACCGGCTGCCGCCGTGCTGCTGGCGCTGCTCTGCTGCGCGAGGGCGGCCATGACGCTCGCGTCGCCGCTGGCGGCGGCGACCCGCATCGCCTGGTCGGCGCCGCTGTTGTCGGCGCTCGCCGCGCGCGTGGTGACCAGCATGTTGCGGATCTGGTCGAGGTCGGCGAACTGGTTGACCGTGCGCACGAGGTAGCGCTGCGAACCTTCCTCGAGCTTGCCGCCGGAGACGTTGATGTTCTCCTGCTGCAGGCGCTGGATCACGGTTTCGACCGGGATGCCGAGCGCAGCGAGCTTCTGCTGGTCGATGTCGACCTGGATCTCGTCCTCGAGGCCGCCACCGACTTTCACTGCAGCCACGCCGGAGACGGGTTCCAGCTTCTTCTTCAGGTCGTCGTCGGCGTAGCGGCGCAGTTCGGTCAAGCGCCGCAATGCGTCGCCGTCGTTGCCCTTGTCCGACAGCGCGAGGCGCAGGATCGGTTCGGTGGAAGGATTAAACCGCAGCAGCACCGGCGCCTTCGCTTCCAGCGGCAACTGCAGCGCTTCCATCTTGTCGCGCACTTCGAGGCTGGCCTGGTCCATGTCGGTGCCCCAGGCGAATTCCAGCACCACGTCGCTCTGCCCGGTGCGCGACACCGAGCTGAGCTTGCGCAGGTTCTTGACCACGCCGACCGCTTCCTCGACCGGCTGCGTCACCAGCGTCTCGATCTCGGTCGGCGCCGCGCCGGTGTATTCGGTGCGGACGGTGAGCGTGGGATAGCTGAGGTCGGGCAGCAGGTTGACCTTGAGGTCGCCCAGCGCGATCAGGCCGAACAGCACGAAGGTCAGCGTCACCATCGCCACCGTCACCCGGCGGCGGGTACAGAACTCCACGAGGCCGCGCGCAGTCCTCGCGGCCCCGGCCGATGCGGCGCTCATTGCTTCGCGTCCGTCTTCGGCGCGGCCTTCGTCGCCACCTTCGCCGGCTGCGCGCCGAGCACCTGCACCGCGCTGCCTTCGCGCAATGCGACCTTGCCGGCGGTCACGACCTGCTCGCCTTGCTTGAGCCCGGACAACACTTCGGCCCATTCGCCATCCATGTAACCGAGCTTCACCGGCACACGCGCCGCCTTGCCGCCGCGCGCGACGAACACCGCCGGATCGTCCTCGTCGTCGAGCAGTGCCGTGCGCGGGATCACCAACGCATTCGCGCGCTGGTCGTAATCGATGCGGATGCGCCCGAACATGCCCGGCTGCAGCAGCCCGCCGCCGTCGAACGCGCAGACCACGCGGAAGGTACCGCTGCCCGAATCCACCACCGGCGCGATGCGGTCGACCTTGCCGGCGAACGACTTGCCCGGCAGCGCATCCACCTGCAACGCGACCGGCAGGCCGGCCTTCAGCGTTTCCAGGTCGCGTTCGGGCACGTTGAGCGTGGCCTCGAGCCGCGAGTTGTCGACGATGCGGAAGATCGGCGTGTTGATCTGCACGAAGTTGCCGGGCTTGATCGAACGCGAGGCGATCGTGCCGGAGATCGGCGCGACCACGTCGGTGTAGGAGAGTTCCAGCCTGGCCATGTTCCAGACCGCGCGCGCGTTCTCCAGGTCGTACTTGAGCTGGTCGAGGTCGTTGGCGCTGACCATCTTCTGCGCCGCGAGCGTGCGTGCGCGCGAATAGTTGGCCTCGAGCTTGCGCACCTGCGCCTCGGCCTGCACGGCCTGCAGCGCCGGACGCGCGCGGTCGATGCGCACCAGCACCTGGCCGGCGCGGACGGCCTGGCCTTCCTGCGCCAACACCTGCAACGCCACGCCGGAGGTCTTGGCCACCACCTGCGATTCGCCGCGGGCTTCCAGCGGCGCGGTACCGCTGTAGCTGGCCGCGACGGGCCGTCGCGCCACGGCCGCGACTTCGACCGGAATCGCGTCCGGCCCCTTGTCGGCGTCCTTGGCCTGGGCATCACCGTCGCCCTTCTTGCAGCCGCCAAGCAGGGCGGCGGCCAGGCAGGCAGCGATGGCGAACGCGGGCAACGGGCGCAGGGAACGCCCGGAGGCGAGTCCGGTAAATCGGGGGGAGGAAGGCAGCATCGGGCGGGGCCTGTCTGGTGTTGTAGGTAGGTATATCACCATATCCGCCGGCGCCCATGCGCCGAAGGTCATGGTGTCTCTGCAGCGAGGATGCGGGGAGCTCGCGTTTCGTTGCATCTCGACCGCACGCTATACTTTCGTGAATGCGTTTCGCATTGACGAAACGCGCCACTCCAACACCGGGAACACCGATGCGACTGTCGACTTTCGCCGCATTCCTCGCCCTTGCGCTGCCCGCCGGCGCGTTCGCGCAGGACGCCGCCACTCCCGCCAGCAGCACTGCTCCTGCTGCCGGCGCAGCGCCTGCCGCCAGTGCCGCCGCGAGCCCCGCCCCCGCCAGCGCGCCGGTCGGTGATGCCGCCCGCGGCAAGCCGCTGACCTATACCTGCCAGGGTTGCCACGGCATCACCGGCTACAAGAACGCCTACCCGAACTACCACGTGCCGCGCATCGGTGGGCAGTCGGCGCAGTTCCTGACCAACGCGCTGATGGAGTACCGCTCCGGCGCGCGCAAGCATCCGACCATGCAGGCGCAGGCGCAGAGCTTCTCCGAGCAGGACATCGCCGACATCGCCGCCTATCTCTCGGGAATCGACAAGTGAGCCGCGCCATGACGAAGACCATCCTCGCCACCGCGCTGTGCGCGCTCGCCCTCGTTTCCTGCAGCAACGGCAACGACGTCCCCGCCGAGCATTCGCAGGCCGACCGTTCCGAAGGCCACACGTCCTCCTCCTCCGGCTTGCCCGAGGGCCACATCGATGCCGGCAAGCAGCTGGCCGAAGCCAAGGGCAAGTCCACCGGCCAGGCCTGCGTGGATTGCCACGGTGCGGAAGGCAATGCGCCGATCGACGCGAGCTACCCGAAGATCGGCGGCCAGTACCACGATTACATCGCGCACTCGTTGCAGTTGTACCGCGACGGCGACCGTTCCGGTAGCCCGACGACGGACCTGATGGGTTCGCAGGCGAAGGAACTCACCGACCAGCAGATCGCCGATCTCGCCGCCTATTTCGGTTCGCGCGAGACCAAGCTGCACGACCTGCACACGCAGTAAGCGATTCGATCCGACGCAACGAAAAAGGAGCCGCGAGGCTCCTTTTTTTGTTAAGTGGCTGCTTTGCGTGATACCGATTTCAGCAACTGATCCTAGTGAGTCCTGAAAGAATTCCATTGGTGTGTGTCCAACTCCAGAGCGCAGTAAGGCTCGAAGACGTATAGCTCCAGCGGGCTTTCGATGGCGATGAAGGCCACCTGCAAAGAGCGCAGATAGACCTGAGCCTCCGCAAATGAGATGCCGAAAAGAGGATCCTGCATCGCCTCCGACCTCGTCAATGTCTCGACGGCCCTATCCGGATGCTTGGAAATGGCGATGCGGAACGCCAGGCTAGCATCCATGTGTGTCTTTCCAAATGCGTGCTGCCGAAGGCGCGATATCACGCTACGCGAAATACCGACGTAAATCGGAACCGCATCATCAAGAAGCACATAGGCGCCGGAGATGTCTTCGCCTGAACCGAACTCCTTGACGAGGGAAGCTGATCCAATTCCAGGCCTTGCGAATAGCTCCATGCTGCGCGGCTGGCTCATTGCAGCACGCATTCTTTCCATGTGCGCGGGAAGCACTCTGGTACTCAATTCCTGGAACGTATGGTTGTAATCATGAAGTGGCATGTATTTGTTGACCCTCGCTGAGATAAATTCAAAATATCATTCACTGCTTTCCGGGCTCATCACTGCGATCTGTTAAATCGGCGTCGATAATGTATGTTCCCCATTTGTCCTTTTGGCGGATCGCGGTCTGAAGGCCGATCAAATATCGAGAGTCGCCGTGGATACCCATCGCCACGCTGGCAAGGAGCTCGTGGCGCATGCCTATCCCATTCGCGGCAAGAAACCCAGCGCCATAATTTCTCACGCAAGCCCGGACCGCGCGTCGCTGCAACCATAAATCCAGCCCCGCGAAGTCCGGAACCCTGCGAGGACGCGATACCGCTATCTCTAGGATCGGATCGATTCTTGCATGTTTTTCCGCAAGGATGAGCGCGAGGTAGAGCCAGAACATGTGCGCTGGCTGGGGCGCAGCGGGATCAATTATTCCTTCTCTGCACAATTCCCCATCACTTGCTCTCATCAAGTGGGTGTTCCAGTAGCCAGACAACACATCGACTGCCGACTCGTAGTTGGGCGTGACTTCCTCAGTCAACAGCAGCAGCCATTCCCAGTCTGCGGAGGGCGCATGCGGTCGAAGCCATTGCACTAGCGCATCCCAACGGTCGGGTGCCATTCGGTGTTTCAGGGCAAATGGGCTTCGCTTACCGGGCCGGAAATAATCGTCGTCCCATGCCCTACTCAGCGCGATCATGTCGCTGACGAGGGATGCGTCGTCAGGGCAAGACTGGTGGTAGGCGAACCAGTCGGGCGACTCCTGCAAATGAACGTAATGCAGCGGCGATGCCATGCCGGCGTCGCGGTTGCAATCGAACGCTCCTTCGAAATAAGCGCATTCCACGCAGTAGCCGCACATAACCTTTTAGCTCCTCGCTTGGTGTCGAGATCCGCAGCCCGTATCCGACCGCGTGACCGGGCCGAGGATCCCCTGATTCGGTCTCATGCCTTCGGACTGCGCCTGCATTGGCCCACTCGGCTGTCGGAGATGCCGTATGACGGAATCAATAATCCGCATAAGGCGGGTTAAAACCCGCCCTACGAATTGCGACGTCATGTAGGGCGGGTCTTGACCCGCGCCGCGATGCCGGACACCGATGTCGCGACTTCCGTCGCTCCTACAAAAGCGTCGCCTTTGCGCACCCGATCAAGGCTGCGGCGGTTTCTGCAGGCTGTCCTGGTCTTCCTGCAACTCCGGTTTCCACGGAATCTCCGGTGGCGGTCGCGCGGTCGCTTCCTGGTCGTTGAGGTTCGGATCGCTGACGTAGCAACCGCCACCCAGTTGCAGGATCGAGATCACGCAATGGATCTTCTTCGAGGTTCCGGGAATCGGGATCTCGGTCTGCTTGATGCCCTTGCGCACCCATTCTTCGAGCAGGGTTTCGCGCGGCAGCCAGTACTGGTCGAACATCGTCGGCGTGTAATTGTTCGGCGGACGCTTCAACCACGTACCGTTGCGGTCGATCGCCTCGCGCGACCACGTGTCGTACCCCGGTGGATAACCGCCATCCGGCTCCGGGGAATTGCCCGGCGGCAAACGCGCCGTGCCATCGGAATTCAGCAATCCATCCTTGTCGCCAGCATTCGCCCCCGGGCGATTGCGGGTGGAATCGCCCCAGTCGTCGCCGCGTTTCGGCGTCGGCCACGAACCCGGCTTGGCCGCGGTCGAAGGCCCGCTGCCCGGCGCGGCGGTATTCGCGAGCGTGCCGCTGCTCGGCTGCGGTTTCGCATTGCTGCCCGGCGCGGAAGGCGCCGAAGTCGATGCGGTCGAAGGCGAAGCGCTCGACGATCGCGCGGTTTCGGCTCCCGGTTTCGCGGCCAACGGGATATCGCGCGATCGCAGCGTCGCCTGGCCTTGCAGCGACGGCGCCGTGGTCGGTTTCGTCGCCTGCAGCGCGGGCGTGGCCACTTGCGGCAAAGCCTGCGGCAGCGGGATTTCGCGCGCGGAAAGCGCAGGCGTGGTCGCGCGCAGGGTCGGCGTCGCCTGTTGCGCCTGCAACTGCGGCGTCGCCACGCTGGGCAGCGGCGCGGGTTGTTCGGCCAGCGGTACCTCGCGCGATTGCACGGGCACTTCGACGCGCGGCGGGGCGATCGTCGGCAGCAGTTGCGGCGGCGACGTCGGCGGCAATGCGAAACGCGGGTCCGGAAGCGGCGTTTCGGTCACGACCAGCGGCTGGTCGGGCAGTGGCATCGTTTCCGCCGGCGTTTGCGCAGGCGGTTGCGTCGATTCGGAAGCGGCGGCGGGTGGCTGCGCGGCGGCGCTGGCCGGGCTCGTCGCCGGATTCGCCGAAGGCTGGGTGGAAGGCTTCTCCTGCACGGGCGCGGCGCTTTCCTTCGCGCCACCGCCCGGTGTGTCCGGCGTGCCTTCGCCGATGTATTCCACCTGCACCACGTCCTCGCCCTGCGGTGGCGGCGCGATGCCGATGCGCACCGTCGCCAGCCACAACAGCAGCACGAACAGGACGAGATGCACGAGCAGCGTCGTCGTGAGCGCGACGATGCGATCCCGGCGCTGGTCCTCGCTGGCGGGCTGCCATTGCTGCCGCCACAGCGCGGCGAACGATTGCCAGTCGCTGAGCAGCGGGCTGCGCGGTGCCGGCCGCGCGAGTTCGCGGCCGAGGAAGATCGCGATGAATGCATCCGCGGTCGCGCCGCGGACCTCGCCGACGCGTCCGACCATCGACGCGAACCATGCGCGCCAGCCCGGCGGGAATTCGCCGGCGGGCCGCGCATCGGCGGCACGGAACCACAATTTCGAACGCGGGCGTTCGAGCAGGACTGCGATCAGGTCGGAGGCGTTGTACACGCGCGTCCGCGCCGTTCGCCGTCAGGCCGCGTCGCGCGGGATGTACGGCGCGGTGCCGGTGTCGTGGTCGGTGGCGTCGCGCACCGCGGTCACTTCCGGCACGCGTTCGCGCAGGGTTTTCTCGATGCCCTGCTTCAGGGTCACGTCGGCCATGCCGCAGCCGTGGCAGCCGCCACCGAAGCGCAACAGCACGGTGCCGTCGGCGCGCACTTCCTCCACCGCGACGTGGCCGCGATGCTGCGCGAGCTGCGGGTTGATCTCGCGTTCCACCACCCAGCGCACGCGTTCCACCAGCGAAGCGGAATCGCCCGGCGCCTCGCCCTTGATCCTGGGCGCGCGGATCTGCAATTGCCCGCCGGTCGCGCCGGTTTCGTAATCGATCTCGGCGCCGTCGAGGAACGGCACGCTGGTCGCGTCCAGCCACAGGGTGAAGCCGTCGCAATCCACCGCCCATTCGTCGCCAGCCAGGTCGCCGGGTTCCGCGAACTCCAGGCGCACGTCGGCGGACGGCGTGCCCGCGTTCATCGCCGCGAGGCGCACGCCGAGGCCCGGCAACGCCTCGCGTTCGATCAGGCGGCGGAAGTGAGACTGCGCGGATTCGGAAATCTGGATCATCGCGCGTATTCTAGCCGCGCCCCGCGACGCCATATGCCGCCATCAACGCGCAGCGCGTCAGCCGCCAGTCAGGAGCCGCCGATGTCCGACCTCGTCCCCCTCTCGCAGGCCCGCTGCATGCCGCGCAAGGGCCAGGAACACCGCCTCGGCGAAGCCAGCGTGCGCGAACTGCTGGCGCAGGTGCCGGATTGGGAGCTTGCCGAGGGCGGCCACGCGCTGGTGCGCACCTTCGCGTTCCCCGACTACTACCGCACGATGTCGTTCGTGAACGCGTTGGCCCACGTCGCCAACCGCGAGGACCACCACCCCGACCTGTCGGTGCACTACGACCGCTGCGTGGTGCGTTTCTCCACCCACGATGTCGGCGGCCTGAGCGAGAACGACTTCATCTGCGCGGCGAAGGCGGATCTGCTGGCGGGTTGAATCGCTGAGCCTGTAGGAGCGCCCTTCAGGGCGCGACCGTCGCGCCGTAAACGGCGCTCCTACGACGCCAACTTGTCCAGCACCGTCGCCAGCTCCGGCGCCAGCGGCGCGTTGAGCAGGTACGGCGCCTTGCCGCCGTCCAGCGCGAACGACAGCGTCGACGCATGCAGGAACAATCGCTTCAACCCGGCGTTGTCGCGCAACCGCTTGTTCGCGGCCTCGTCGCCGTACTTGTCGTCGCCGGCGACCGGATGTCCGAGGTGTTGCGCATGCACGCGGATCTGGTGGGTGCGGCCGGTTTCGATCCGGACTTCGCAATAACTCTGGCCGCCGATGCGTTCGATCACCTTGAAATGGCTGAGCGAAGGCTTGCCATTGGCATTGACTTGAACATGGCGTTCGCCGCCCTGGCGCAGGCCGACATGCAGTGGCGCATCCACCGACAGCGTGCCGTCCGGCAGCCGTCCGAGCAGCAGCGCGAGATAGCGCTTCTCGATCCCGGCACCGTGGTCCTCGCGCAGCAGCGCCTGCAGCTCGGTCAGCGCCGAACGCTTCTTCGCCAGCACCATCAGCCCGGAAGTGTCGCGGTCGAGCCGGTGCACCAGTTCCAGCGGCTGGCCCGGGCGCAGGGAGCGGAGCGTTTCGATCACTCCGAACGACACCCCGCTGCCACCGTGGCTGGCGATACCGGAAGGCTTGTTGATCGCCAGCAGGCGCGCGTCCTCGAACACGATGCTGGCTTCCATGGCCTCAAGCAGCCCCTTGGCCGGCGAGCCTTTGTCGGCCGGAGCGTCGATCCGGACCGGTGGAATCCTGACCTCGTCGCCCGCCTCGAGCCGGCGTTCGGCCTTGGCCCGGCCACCGTTGACCCGGACCTGGCCGCTGCGGACCAGCTTGTAGACCAGCGAGCGTGGCGCGCCCTTGAGCTGGCCGAGCAGGAAGTTGTCCAGCCGCTGCCCGGCCCGATCCGGCTCGACGCGTACCATGCGGACGCCTTGTCCGGCGCTGTCAGGGCGGGGTTCGATGGGCATTGATCTGCTACACTCGGGGGGCGAGATAAGGGTTTGATTCCGAAAGGGAGTTTCCCGGTCGAAAGCCGGCCTCCCCTTCGATCCCGGTGCAGTCCGCGACCACCGCCCACGGGGCGGCCATGTTAACGGACGCACCGGCAGGCCCGGTTTATCGCCGGTTGCCGCATCACCCGATGCCCGGCTGCCGAGCTGAACACGACCCGCGCGGACCGCCGCCCACGGCAGCGACCGACGGCCCTGCAACACGAAGAAGACAACAAGCGCTCCCGCGGCCCGCCGTGGTGTCGTAGCGCTGGACAACCTAAGGACGCACGCCCGCGCATCGCGCGGCGCGCGCCGGCAGTGACCAGGCGAAACGCCCGGCGTTCCGCGTGCTGAAGCGCGCGAGGAACGCAACATGAAACGCATGCTGATCAATGCCACGCAGGCCGAAGAACTGCGCGTGGCCACCGTCGACGGCCAGACGCTCTACGACATCGACATCGAGCAACCGTCCCGGGACAACAAGAAGTCCAACATCTACAAGGGCCGCATCACCCGGCTCGAACCTTCGCTGGAAGCGGCCTTCGTCGAATACGGCGCCGAGCGCCACGGCTTCCTGCCGCTGAAGGAAATCTCCCGCGACTACTTCCAGGCCGGGATCGACCACAACAAGGCGACGATCCGCGAACTCCTGCGCGAAGGCCAGGAAGTGGTGGTGCAGGTCGACAAGGAAGAACGCGGCAACAAGGGCGCGGCCCTGACCACGTTCATCTCGCTGGCCGGCCGCTACATGGTGCTGATGCCGAACTCGCCCACCGCCGGCGGCGTCTCGCGCCGGATCGAGGGAGACGACCGCGCCGAGCTGAAGAAGGCGATGGACGCGCTGGCCATCCCCGACGACATGGGCGTGATCATCCGCACCGCCGGCGTCGGCCGCGACGCCGAGGAACTGCAGTGGGACCTCGACTACCTGCTGGGCGTGTGGAAGGCCATCGCCGACGCCGCGCTGACCAAGCCGGCGCCGTTCCTGATCTACCAGGAATCGCGCCTGATCATCCGCGCCCTGCGCGACTACATGCGCGCCGACATCGGCGAAATCCTGGTCGACACGCCGGAGATGTACGAGGAAGCGCGCGAGTTCGTGCAGCAGGTGATGCCGCACAACCTGCGCAAGCTCAAGCACTACACCGACGACACCCCGCTGTTCAACCGATTCCAGATCGAATCGCAGATCGAGGCCGCCTACAGCCGCGGCGTGCGCCTGCCTTCCGGCGGCGCGCTGGTGATCGACCAGACCGAGGCGCTGACCGCGATCGACGTGAACTCCGCGCGCGCCACCAAGGGCGGCGACATCGAGGAAACCGCGTTCCACACCAACCTCGAGGCGGCGGATGAAGTCGCGCGCCAGTTGCGCCTGCGCGACCTCGGCGGCCTGGTGGTGATCGACTTCATCGACATGGCCTCGTCCAAGCACCAACGCGAAGTCGAGAACCGCCTGCAGGGTGCGCTGAAGTACGACCGCGCGCGCATCCAGCTCGGTCGCATCTCGCGTTTCGGCCTGATGGAAATGAGCCGCCAGCGGCTGCGTCCTTCGCTGGGCGAAGCCAGCCAGATCGTGTGCCCGCGTTGCGACGGCCACGGCCGCATGCGCAGCGTGGAATCGCTGGCGCTGTCGATCATCCGCGTCGCCGAGGAGCACGCGATGAAGGACAACACCGGCCAGGTGCTGGTGCAGGCGCCGGTGGAAATCGCCAACTTCCTGCTCAACGAGAAGCGCGGCGCGCTGCGCGAGATCGAGGCGCGCCACGACGCGCCGATCGTCATCGTCGCCGACGAGCAGTTGCATACCCCGCACTACGAAGTCACACGCCTGCGCGAGAACGAACTGGGCGAGGAATCGAACAAGCCCAGCTACCAGCGCGGCACACCACGCAAGCTCGCGACGATCGCCTTGACCAAGGCCAACCTCAACGTGCCCACCGCGCCCGCGGTGAAGAACGTCAAGCCGGCCCAGCCGGCGCCGCTGCGCGAACCGCGCCCGGAACCGGCGCAGGCGGCGACGCCCGCCCCGGCACCGGCGTTCGTCGCCAAGCCCGCGTCGCCCGGCTTCGTGGGTTGGCTGAAGGGCCTGTTCGGCGGCGCCGAACCCGCATCGCAGCCGCGTGCGCCGGAACCGCGCGAACGCAACGGCCGCGGCGAGCGCAACGACCGCAATGGCCAGCGCCGCGACGGTCGCGGCAATCGCCAGAACCAGGGCGGTCGCGACGGTCGCCGCGACGAGCGCCGCGGACAACAACAGCCGCAGCAGAAGCAGCAACAGCCCAAGCGCGAGGACAACAAACCCGCGCAACAGCAACAGCAGAAGCCGAAGCAGGAAAAGCAGCGGCAGGAGCAGCAGCCGAAACCGCAGGATGCCACCCGCCAGCAACCGCAACAGCCGGCGAAGGAAGCCGCCAAGCCGCGCGTCGAAACCGTGCAGCCGGTGCGCAGCGACGAGGCCGCGATCGTGCGCAACGACGAAGCCATGACGATGCCCACGCTCGCGCCGGTTCCGAGCGTCGACCCCGCTGCCGATGCCGTGCACGCGGTCGCCGAGGCGAACGAGGCCGCGACCGCCACGGATCCCGCCGCCGATAACGCCAACGCCGAAGGCGGAAGCCGTCGCCGCCGCGGCCGTCGCGGTGGCCGCCGCCGCCGCAAGCAGGGAGCGGAGGGCGCCACTGCCACCGGCATCGAGGATCATGACGCAGACGAGAACATCGCCGCCTCGCTGCAGTCGCAGCCGGAGTTCGATTTCGCGGATGCGCAGCCCGCGCCGGCTCCGGCAACGCCTGCCGACAAGCCGTCGCCCGGAATCGCCGACGCTGACGTTCCGGCGCAGGCTTCCACCGCACCCCGTGTCGTCGATATCGCGACGCCGCCGGCATTCGAATCGATCCCGGTCGAGCCTGTGCAGGCCCAGCCCGCGCCTGTAATCGAATCCGCTGCACCCGCGATCGAACCAGCGCCGGAAGCGGTCGTCGCTTTCAACGGCCCAACGGCTGTTCAAACGGCTGTTGCCGTGGAAGAAACGCCTGCCGCGATCGAAGCCGCCGCTGTCGTCGAGGAAGCGCCGGTCGCGTTCGAGCCGGCACCACCGCCGACGATCGCCGATGCCAATATCGAACCGGTCATCCAGGCGGGCGAAGAAACCATCGATGCGGATGCCGCGACCGAATCCATGGTCGTTTCGAACGCCGAGGCGGAAGCGGAAGCCGACGAGGCCCCGGCTCCGCGCGAGGAATCGCCGCTGGCGTGATCCCGGACCCGCGCGCGTCAGACGGCGCGCGCGGGTTCCATCAGGCCGTACTGCCCGGCGAGGCGCGCCAGCGCGATGCTGTCGCCGACGCCGAGCTTCTCGAACACATGGGTCTTGTGCGTGTTCACCGTCTTCGGGCTCAGGCACAGGCGCTCGGCGATTTCCGCCTGGCGCAGGCCATTGACCAGCAGCATCGCGACTTCAAGTTCGCGCGTGGACAGTTCGTCGAACGGCGAGCTTTCGCCGGTCATCCCGGACAGCGCCATGTTCTGCGCGATGTTGCTGGCGAGGAAGCGCCGGCCGCGGGCGACATCGCGCACCGCGCGCAGCAGTTCCGTCGCATCGCCGCCCTTGCCGACGTAGCCGGAGGCTCCGGCTTCGATCAGACGCTTGGGCATCGGCCCGTCCTCGAGCACCGACACCACGATCACCTTGGTGCCCTCGATGCCACGGACGATGCGCTCAGTGACTTCGAGCCCGCTGATGCCCGGCAGGTGCAGGTCGCACAACACCACGTGCGGCTTGAGCTTGCGTACTTGCTGCAGGCCGTCCTCGCCGTTGTCGGCTTCACCGACCACGTCGATGTCGGTTTCGGCGGACAGGATCATGCGCATGCCCACGCGCACCAGCGCGTGGTCGTCGATCAGGAATACGCGAATGGCCATCGACCTTCCCCCGAAGTTGCGATGGCGGCATGTTCGCCGCCACCGCCATGCGCCGGCATCAGCCGGGCACGGGTCGGAGTGTAGGAAAAATCCGAGGCACGGGGTGAAAGTGGCGGCCATCAAGCCCTTTCCCCGAGTGCATGCGAGAATTGCCGCCACGGAAGCGTGGCCGAGCGGTTTAAGGCAGCGGACTTGAAATCCGCCGTGGCAGCAATGCCACCGTGAGTTCGAATCTCACCGCTTCCGCCAAATCCATGGGTTCGACATATCGGCAGGACTGCCGATGTGGACGGCGAAGCCGCCCGCAGGGCGAGGGCCAGGGATGGCCCGAGTCAATCCCACCCTCTCCGCCAAAAAATGCGCTAAGCATATGAATCCAATGATATTTTTATCATTGGATTTTTTTTGTACCCAACAACGTACCCTACAAATGTCCTTTGATAGGATGTTGTTCCAATTCGGCGGAAAAAAGTAGATGCGCTCAGATGCACTGGCTAAGTGCGTTCCCGAATGGGCCAGCGCGGAATATGTCGAATACCTCGCCTATGTAAATTCACTTGGCTGGGAGCCGCCTGAGTGCGGCTTCGTCAGCCATGAGCAGAGGTTGGCCTTCTATAGGCAAATCATGCAGAGCGAGGAGCTGGCGGAGTTCTGGTCAGCTATAGAAAAGCGTCGTGGCGTCTTAGACAGATTGCGAGTGAAGCCATCGCTAGGAACAGAAATTCAAGTGAATCAAGTTGGCCTTCATCTCGAGACCTTGCTCGCGTACTGGTGCGGAACATCCGCATTGGAAATGTTGGGCGTTGCCGAACGAAAACGTCGCGCTGCAAAGATAATTAATTTGGTTCAACGCTTGAATGGCGAGATAAATGAGCTAAGGATTCTTTCGGACGAAGGGGAGCCGTCGATTCCTTTGGAGCTAAGGCACCTTCTTGGCAATGAAACAATTGAGGCCTTGTTCCGAATTCAGGCCGACGCAGGCGACTGGGCCGATTCAGCGCCAATAGTGCTTCGGTCTAGGAATGGACATGGGGACAGAACCTACTTCATACGCGGCATAACTAGGTTCTACATGACCTTTTACGACCGGCCCCTGCGTAATGCAGTTGCGGCACTTGTCAGAGCTATTTACGACATAGAGATAAGTGCATCTGAAATCGTAAAGATTGCTCCGGTCTTATCACAAAAATAGCTGGCATCGAATTATCTACCTGAAAATCGTTGAGATAGTTCGATAGTAAGAATCTGGTTCGCTTGGCATCATCCTTCCCATCAATCAACTGGGAAGAAATTGGATGCAGGAAATCAATTCATTTGAAGTCACATACGGTCCGCTTGTTGCGGTCTGCAAGGCTCATGGGATTTCGAGAACGAATGCGTTCAAGTTGTCGAATGGTGGAATGCTGAATACATTCATTTACAACGGACGGCGCTACGTCACTCTGCAGAGTATGCGTGAGCTTCCACAAAAGCTTGGTTTGGTTGGCGACGTTGAAAAAACGCCGTGATAAATAGCTATGAAGTACTGTTTGCAAACTCGCATAAGGCGATAAGCGACTACGAGAATAAACAAACAAAGATGCAGACAGATGCAAGGGACTGGCTTCTACGCGTGGAGCCGAATGTGTTTGTCACTCTCACCTTTAATTCCGAAATGGGGGTGAATGGCGAGTGTGCGAGGAGGGTATTCGGAACCTTTGCGCATAAGCTGAAGTGTCAGTTGTTTGGTAAAAACTCAAAGAAGCGAATTGGGATGTGTCCAGTGATTGAAGGGAGTGATGCTGAGGGCGAAAGCTTGGATGCTGAAGGCCGACGAGAGCAAACACACATTCACTGTCTTATGAGGCTGCCCGGAAACCCTATGGACTATATGGAAATGGTTGGTAGGTTCTGGATGGAATCAAGTCGTTTTTGCGGAAACCCAAAAGTTTATTGTCCAAACAATAATGATTGGTTTCTAGAAATATCAAGTTCTGAGAAGCGTAGGGCGCTAACAAACTATGTGCTCAAGACGTGCTCAATAGATATCGACGCAGTACTTCATGAATTTGTGTCTTTTGGGTCTGAGAATTAAGGATTAAATCCACTTTTAGGACGGCACTCGCTGATTTTCTTGGTTGTATGGGTATAAAGCTCCCTAGAGTTATTTTTATTTGTTAAATCAATAAATTATAACGTCAATGTCTAATCATATATTTGTGAATTTCATATGCAATCTGTGCTGATTTGCAGTATTCGATATTCGCATAAATAAGAATATATGAGGCTCTCCAATGAAACTTAAAGATATCGCTGCACCCGGACTAACGCGCAAGCTGCAAGATTCCATATCATTATCGAATGACGATGTTGAAAGAATTGGAAAGTTAGTTTGGCCAGAAATTGAAGAGATGCAGAGAGCAGATGCATCAGGGCTTGTGGAGAGATGCATCCACCTTCAAGACGATGAGCGGGAATTGGCTGAGATAATTCTCAACAAATTGATGGATAGCAGCTACCTACCATCCCCAATAATTTATCAAGCCATTCGTGCCATCAATGCCCGCATATTGATATCGTTAGATATGCGAAACTGAGTGATAGCCATCACCTAGTCGCGTTACTACTGATTTGAATCCAAGAGGAAATTACACGCGCACAAGACGATTCAATTCGCTTGATGATAAGTGGGTCTTAAAGACCGATTGCCTGTGTACTCATTCTTCGATACCGTAAAGTGATGCGATACGTGCAGCAACCGAGCGGTGTGCTGCGGTGGCTCTCCGGAAGTGAATCTCCGTCTGGAATCGAGGCCAGTCGCCGGCCTTACGAATCAGGTACACGATTTCTGCTTCAACAGTCTCAACGTCTCGACAGTCACGGTCGATGGCGTTCGTGTGGCACCAGATATCAAGGTCTACCTGCGGAAACTCATGTCGCCATGCATAGCCGTGGTATCCGTTCCTGCCATTGGCTTTCCACCCATATCGGAGCCGAGTTCCAACGGCTTGCCGCGTGATACCCACATATATTGGCTCACCTTGAGATGAAGCCACGTAAAGCTTAGGCTCTTTTGCCGCAGCTAGACCCGAAAACTTAGCACTTCCTTGCGGGCATACGACCGAGAAACGGTCTGAATGACATGTAATTCGGTATCGGCCGAGATGCTTAATTTCCAATCAATTAAATTCCGTAGTCAGAAGCGATGCTGCTTCTAAAGATTGAACTAGCGTCCGTTGCCTTGTGTACAGCCTCACGTACACCAGCATCCTTCAAGTTAAGAACGCGCATCACTCCATTGGCTTCTGCGACCGACTCTATACGGCGATAGGCGGTTGGATGGTTCTCAGCGTAGATTGCCAGTCCCCGTAGTTTAGGGAGCGCGTCTGCCAAATGCAGGCCATGAGGGTCAATGAGGTCAGCTACAAGATTCCCGTCATGTTCGGCGAAGAAGATAAAGTCTGGCCTCACCACTTTGTGCTGGTCTGCCTCGATGTAAGCTATGCCCAGAGATGACTGGCCCGGCTGTTGGGGGTTTCGGTACCAGAACTTGAAGCCGTCGCGCTTAGACTCTGTCTCAAGCACCTTGCGCTCAAAACCATTCAATTCAGCCGGGTATTTCTTCTCTTTGTCGCACAATAGGTGATTCTTCCATGTCGCGATATCGGTCTCGATACCATTCTCAAGAAATTTCGTTGGTTCAAACTTAGCCTCTGGCTTCACCAATTCAACGTCCTGCGGGTCCGAACTCATCTCGACAATTTGACGATAGGTTTCCTTGCGGTCATCGCTGAGCAGCTTAATCGCGACTCCATGCTCGCTGAGCCATGCCTTCGCCAACTTGTCTGCCTCTCGGTCAAAGTAGTCTTGAACCTCCGTGACCATCCCAAGGCCTGCGATGGTTACTCTGGCCTCCACAATCGCTTCAAGAAACTCCTCGGAATCTTCTTCTGGCGTCACAGTCTTGCGAGCGACGTAGTCGGTATACGTGCGGGAGATATCAGGGCTGAAGGTTCGGGATGCCCTACGGTAGGCGTCATCAATCACCGCCATATCTGCGTCTTCGTAGAAATCTTCAAGGCTCTTTGACTTCCCTTGGAGGTCGGCAACAACAGTTTTTCCATCTACTATCAATACAGCCTTTCGCTTTTGAATTACCTTGTCTTCGTGAGCTACAAGGAAGACATCGAGAGACTTGTGCATCTCTGTATGAGCCTTCTTTCCTGCATCAGGCAGGATGCCATCTGAGGCAAGTTCATGTGCGAGGGCGGTTAGGCGCTTTGCCGGCCTAGCTCCCTTCTGTGGACGTGTTTGCGATGGAAGCGAAGCGAACAAGTCCCAGACAATTTGCGGTGCATCAGGGTTAGGGTTTACTTCAACGGGCTTGATAAGGACGCGACCCGGCGTAGCTTGGCTTCCATCTTCGCCGTCAGTGAGCGCCTTGACCACGCTCTCCACTGTCTTACGGTCGAACTTGGGAAGTAGGCAATCCACTGTATTAAGGCGGTCATCGCCCGGGATGCGGCGTGCAAGAGGAGACCGAACCATGCGCCCTAAAAGCTGGGTAATGTAGGTGTGGTCATTGGCTGCGCGGAAAGAAATCATTACTTCGGCGCGAGGGCAGTCCCAACCGGTGTTGATGGCATCCTTCGCGATGAGCACACGCACCCATTGCGCGTCCTGTACTCGCTGCGGCTCGATGTAGGGAACGTCGCGGTTTCCGTAGCGCTGAGTCGTGTGTTCGCCAAGCACATGGGCGAAGCTACCGGGCGGAAGGTCTGGATATCGTTCACGGATGGTGTCCAATACGCGTCCGATTGCGTTCGGGTCAGGAGTGTTAGGAATCTGCAGCACCATAAGCGGGACGACAGTCCTCGCATCCTCTTGATGTTCAGCGTAGTCGGCCCAAGCGTCCGTGGATTGTTTTAGTTTGTCCGTTGCTCGTCGCACGAGGACAGTGTCGAAATCTCCGGTATCGTCCGGGAAGTCGAGCAGGATGGTGTCCTTGATTAATCCGGACTCCTGCACTTTTGCGGCATCCACAAGTACATCCGGAAGCTTGATGCGCGCTACAGACCCTTCAATTGCCTTGTTAAACCTGCCTACTGTAGCGGAGATGCCCCAGACGACGGGAATACCTTTGACACTGCCAGCTCCGTTGATGAGACGCTGGACGAGTGTGGTCTTCGCGGACTGGTTTGCGGCTGTCGGCTTGCCCATGCCGCGGTGGGCTTCGTCTAGTACAAGGTAAAGCGTGAGGTCCGGGTCATCGATAGTATTTTGGATGGTGTCCCAGATGGTGTAAGCCCGCAGGTCGGGGCGCGTCTCCGGAAGTAAGTCGCCCGCATTCGCCTCTAGCTCGGCTTGGTCATGTCCACGAACAAGTAGCGCATTCTTACCCAGCTTTTGGGTGTTCAGAAAGTAAATTTTACCCGCCTCGAACTTGGGGCGACTGAATGTGTTCTCTACAACCACGAGGGATGTGTGATTAATGCGGTCACTAGCCTCCATCAGGCGGAAGCGGGTTTGTTCATTCAATGATGGGTCATCACTGAACCAGATGACTACTGCGCCGGGGTCTGCGTCGAAGTTGAAGTCATCATCTCCGTGAAAGAGAGCTTCGAACGTTGCTGCCGCCATAACCGTCTTGCCCGCACCAGTCACGGCAGATAGCGAGAATGCAGTTCGGTCTGAATCGCCTCGCCACATCTTGCGACTCTTGCGTAGGTTGTTCAGGGCGCTCTGCACGGCTTCGCGCTGATAGTCCTTTAGAGTGAACTTCATTCGTCAGTCCCAGTTTGCGAAGCTAAAGTTGGTCAGGTATGACTCGTACAGGCGAATCGGCTCTACGCCTTCTGGAATTCGCTTGGCGATAGCTTGGAACCGCCTGTCATCGTCGGTGACGATGTACACCAATCGCAGCTTGTCGTTCTTCTTCACGTCTCGCAGGAATGGAGTCGCAACATCAACGTCGAATAGAATTCCGTACATGTCAGCTACTTCCCAGCCATCTGCCGGAAGTTTGTCGATTCGTCCTCCAGTTGCCCCTGCCCGGAGCCAAAGCAGAGGAGAGATTCTTGAGAAGGCCATGTTGTAGCTCACTGAGATTGGAGTCTCATAGGTGAGCGTCAAGAACTCGGCGTTCTCTTCAAAGCCTTCAGACATTGCGAACTCATCGTTGAACTTATACGCCCCCTCGATTTCGGCACCATCCGGGGTTCTACCAGTCACTGCGGCTCTAACTCGCGGTTTTGTGATGTAGTCGCAGATGCCCCACTGCTCCCATTCCGAGTCGCCCGGCCTAAAGCCCTTAGCTCGCAGCTTAGCTTGTTCGTCTGCGCCAACCTCATTATTGGTAACAGAAATGCACTGTCTGGCACCTCCGTCCATTCTGTTTAGGCGCATAGTCGCGTGCGATGTCGTGCCCGAGCCAGCAAAAAAATCGACTATGACTGCGTTCGGCTTTTTCTCTACAAACAAACGCAATGCGTCTTCCACAGCGTAAAGAGACTTCGGGTAGGGGAACAGACGATTAGGAATTAGTGCTTTAAGTACTCGCGTACCGCCGTGCTCTGCGCTATGGGATGTGAAGTCCCATTGGGTTGTGACAGCCTTCGTGCTTGCGTCTGCATAGCGCGCAGTTACCGAGCCGTCGTCCCGTCGCGCTTCGATGACGGCAACGCCGCTCTGGATTTCCTTCCGCGCTTTGTTCGGTAAGTGCTGGATGATATAAGGCTGCGGCTCATCCTTCTTTCCGTTGGCGCGGATGTAACCCATTTTCCACCAGCGGTCGAACGCAGTGTCCGCGTATTCCCAGTTCATCTCAGTGCCATCCGTGCGAACAGGAAAAACAGAGATACAACCCCGTGGTGCTGCAATTGAGTCTCGCGCCACGTCTGGTTGAATCGCGTCCCCTCTACCAACAATTGCGCCAGACCCTGTGTTCACGAAAATGGGATAGAACTGATTCGGTCCGCAGGCACCCTTGCCTTTCCGTCCTCGAACGGAAGCCAAATTCCGTCGCCGCATGGTTTCCCAGCTAACCTCGTCCCCAAGCGAGCTGTCGTCAGGGCGAGCACCTACAGTTGCTGCACCGAAGCGCACGAAGAACAAGTACTCATTCGTTCGGGCGAAATCTCCCGACCGGCCAGTTCCCTTTGGATTGATGACTGAAGAAACCATCTCTATTTTCGAACCAGCGAAAGTTTGCTCAAGGAGAAGTCCAAGACGCAAGTACTCTTTTTCATCAATGCTGACGATGAGAACAGAGTTCGAAGGGTTCAAAAGTTCTTTGGCCACGAGCAAGCGCCGCTCAATAAAAGCAAGCCACTTGCTATGCCGGTACACGTCGTCGCTCTCGACGTAGTCGTTGTTGTACTTCCAGTCACGTGCGCCAGAGTTGTATGGAGGGTCTATGTAAATGAGGTCGACAAGCCCTCTGTGGGTATAAGTGAGCGCCTTGAGGACGTGATAGTTCTCGCCATTGATGACCGTATGGTGAGGCTTCTCACCGCCACGCTGCACTTTGCCGGTACTTACAAGTCCGGGGTAAATGGTGTCGCGAAACTCGGCAACGACAACAAGGTCCCCCAGTGCCGCAGACTGCCTTTCGCTTTCCTCTCGGGCGAGCAAGGTCAGCTCACAGGACTTCTTAGAGCGGTCGATGGCCTTGACCTGCCAAAGGCGCTGGTCGCCCTTCTTGGAAGAGCCTCTTGGCGGGACGACGCGGACCTTGTCGCCCTTGCGGATAGGTCGCTGAGGTAACTCGACAGCCTCTGGACTGTGACGCTCAAAGTTGAGACCGAAGGGCAGTCGGGATGACAGGGCCTTGAACTCGCGCTCCAAATCGGCTGCCAGTGCAGGCTCCTTTGCCTTAGCTTGGGCGATGAGGTCAGAAATTCGGGACACACGGGCTCCTCAAATGTAGTGGTAGTAAACATCGTGGCTGCTCACTTTCTAGGCATAAGTTGCGGTCTCGTCCATGGTCAGTCGCAACCCGTGGAGAATGGCCGATGCCTACTGGAGACCAAAGCGATTCAACTTTCCGTCAATGATGGTCGTTTATGCCGCACATGCCTAGCCCATGATGTTGTGCTCACAGCTACTTTACTTCCAACAGATAGCCCCTAGTCGCCCTACAAGGGTAGCCGTCAGAACTTTTGTGCGGATTGAGGGCTATGTCGTTCTTTGAGCGATTGAACTTTTTTTGGCAGTAGGGGCACTGAATGACGTACGTCATCGCGTAGGGGTTCGCCTTCCTGCTCTGGGGAGATTTTCTCTGCTTCTGCGCTCTAGGGTGAGACGAAGTTCTTCCACCACCGAAACTAGCAATTTTGGGTGCTTCGCCGGCTTTCGATAGTTCGATTTCGAAGCGAGGTTCGAACGATACATCCGTCACCTCTGCAACAGACATCTTGGTATTCAGCATGGTCTTGACGCCCGGCCCGCTAGTTTGCCCGCCCGTGGTGTCCCAGCAGTAAAAGTACTCTTGAGCTACGTTGTCTTTTCTGCGCTTGAACGTAAGTGCGTACGGCTCTACTAACCTTTGTGAGCCATCATACGTAAGCCTGACAAGTTTTCTTTCACGTGCAGCATCCATGATTGGATTACGCAGTTCAGCAGGGAAGAAGGCAAGTGCTGCTGAGTAGTGTCCGGTGGACTCAGCAAAAAGTTCTTCTATGAAGGCGCGGAAATTTGTCTCAGCGTCATCAAATGCAACTCTCGTGGCTTGGGGGCAAGCAATATATTTCGTCCAAACTGAGCGAAAGAAGTCGAAGGGTAGACCCAGAAGGATATTCTTAGCTGATACTGGGCTTGATGAAAAAATTGTCTTACGGAGAAAGACGGATATTACGTCTGTACGATTGAGGTTAAGTTCGTTACGCCAAACGTACGAATAAGCCATGTCAAAGAAGTCATGTGAGTGTCGTCGCTGCAACAGACATTTCATCTTACTGGCAACCATTTCCTCTAGGGACATACAGTGGATGCTTCCTGCACATTTATCACTGTCTGAGTAGGGGTGAACTATCGGGAGAGTTTTTGTTGGGAGGTGAATTGTGTCGAACTCAGTAATGTCCAAACGAACAGCGATGGCCAACTCCGATTTGTCACCAAAAAAGTCTGTGAAATAGACCCTAGCTTTGTATATCGTCTTGCGACTCTCGCTGCCTAGCCCTATGACTCGGTCCTCCTTGATTGTATTTCGAGCATTGTCGAACTTGACTCCCGTTTGCGCATGAATTGACGCGCAGCAGGTAGCCAAAGACGCGCTAAAGCGGTCGGCATCCAGCGCCTGATTTGTTGAAAAATCTAGGTCTTCCGAGAATCTGGTATCGGGCAGGTAGACCTTACGAAAGCAGTTCCCCCCCTTCAGAACCAAGAGATTGCCTAGGTAGGGGTCCTCCGCAATTGCTTTCAGCAACCATCCGAAGATGTAGTCGCGCTCCACATTGGCAATGTGGATGTCCAACTGTTTGGCTTTTTCAGAAATTTCATCTCTTGAAATCATCAGAGTATTGGACCCGGCCTGTCAGTGCTCTTTGTCCTTCGGGGGGTTCGGGTCTCGCCCCGGGGCAATGGTGTCCTTGCTCCGAATTTTTCCGTCTAGACCTTTCGTGGTCAGTTCTCCTCCTCCCTGCTTCGTTAGCATGTTCCTTGCAGTGGCTTCAGCTTCTTTCTGAGTCCGATGCAGGGAGGACGCCTTGTCGGCGTCATTGCGCTTATTCGCCCACTGCCCATCTGAGCGTTTTGAGACTGTGCGGTCGCGACCTTTACTCATGTGCCGGTCCTCCTAGGGATTCTGTTGAAACTGACGGCGGATAGGCGCGGGGTCAAGCCCCCGGCCCTTATCCCAATTTGTATACCTAGTGACACAGCCTCAAAAGTGTGTCAAAAGCCATTCCAAAATGATACAATCTCATCCTCTAGGCCTTCTGGGACAAATCTTATGGAAATCGTTGGCTATGCCCGCGTCAGCTCGGCTGGACAATCACTAGATGTCCAACTCGAGAAGCTAGCCAGCGCAGGCTGTAGCAAGGTCTTCAAGGAGAAGCGCTCGGGCAGGCAGGCAGAGAACCGGTCCGAGCTTCTGGCCTGCTTAGAATTCGTCAGGGAGGGTGACGTGCTCGTAATTAGCCGACTCGACCGCATGGCCAGAAGCGTTCTGGACCTAGCCAAGATTTCCGACCGTCTAAAGCAGAAGGGGGTCTGCCTGAAGGTCTTGGACCAAGGCTTAGATACAACCACTTCCGAGGGGCGATTGATGTTCTCGCTACTGGGAGCCTTCGCTGAGTTTGAGGCTGACATTCGAAGAGAAAGGCAAATTGATGGCGTCGCGCTCGCCCAGAAGAAAGGCATCAAGTTCGGCCGCAAGAAAGCTTTGAACGAAACTCAGATAGCTCGTATACGCCATATGCGGAAAGAGGATGGGTTCAGCATTGAGCAGTTGACAGAGCGATTCTCAGTGAGTCGCAGTTCGGTCTATCGGGCATTGTCTCAAGTCATCGACGCATGAGTCCTGAAGACCTCTTTACGCTGAAGGGCGTATGCATCCATGAGGCATCTCATGCTGCCATTGCCCGTCATTATGGTTATGCGGCAGATTGGAAGGTTTTCCCCTTTCCAACTTCGGATGGGGAGGATTTTCCGCTATGGCAAGGCTTTACCAAGTTTTACGGTAATCCCCGTAGAAAAGCTGAGCGAATCATCTCGTTGGCAGGATGTGCGGCTGAAACGCTATGGATGAATCCGGATTCTGATGCGAGCGATTTGGATAGTTTTATTTTCGCCTACGGACTTACTGAGTCTGACGAGGCTGGAGCACGTGGATACCATTTTCAGGACTTAGAGACGGTGGTTGAGTTAGTTAAGAATCACATGCCTGCAATCGAACAGGATGCCCTGCTCAGGGTTCGAATGTTTGTGGCGGATGTGGCCAGTATCAGCCCTATTAACAGCTAGGTTGCGCGCTATCTGGGCATGCAAAACCCACTTCTCGATTTCGTTTGAGGTAGTTCTTTGTTCCAGCGGGAACGGATTGAAGCAATGAACTCCAATATGTTGTTATTCCAGCTTTTTTTTGCTGATTTTGCAGAATTTGTCGGACTTATGCGCCATTCCTCACGCTATAGGCTGTGAGGGGCTTGGTGTTGAGTCGAATAGACAAGCCCGTTAACAAATCAATATCGGAGATATATGGCTAGATATGAAGTGAAAATGTCTCGAGCGGGTGGCGGTAGCGGTCATTTCACGGTGGTAGTCCATGGCGGGACGCCCGACCAAGCTAAGCGAGCTGCAGAGGCGCAGAATCCGGGATACAAAGCACAGTCGGTGTATCGATTGCCCTATGACTGATGATGAAATGGCGAGCACTTTACAAGTTCGAATTTGTACGAACTTGGTATTATTTTCGTTTGAACTGAGCTAGCCATCGATAGGCGTGAGTCAAGTACTGGAAGGAAAAAAATTACTTGAGCAAATTTTCCTTTAAGTTACGAATTCCTCGTTCATTTTGAATAACAGTAGTCAGCCCAGTCTTGCATCAGTGTTACGCGTTTATCTAAAAGGTCGCTTCGGAAATATGCAGACTCCGTTTTGTCCTTAAGTACGTGAGCTAGAGCCATTTCTGCCGCCTCACGTGGGTGTGAAGTAACTTCTGCAGCCCAGTCGCGGAAAGTACTCCTGAAGCCGTGGCATGTCATGCCGGGTCTTAGTTCTTTAAGCAGCTTTAGAGTTGCTGCTGATGTTATCGCCCTATCTTTTGGGCCGGGGAATAGAAGAGTGGGGTTTTGCTTTGGCAGAGCTTTTATCAGGCGAAGAGTCTGATTGGCCAGCGGAATCTTGTGGTCGCGTCCAGCTTTCATTCGCTCCTTTGGTATTGTCCAAGTCTTGGCCTTGATATCAAATTCTGACCATCTCGCACCTAGAGCTTCGTTCGGGCGGGTGGCGGTGAGTAATTGAAGCTGCAGTGCTGAGGACGAAACACAATCCTTATCAATGAGTTCAGATACAAAATCCGCAATTTCAATATGGGGCAGGGCAGGCCGATGCTTGACGTTCTTCAGTTTTGAAGCTGAAGGAAGAAGGCTTTTCAGGCTTCCCCGGAGGGATGCGGGATTGTCGCCAGAGCGGTAGCCTTTAGCGCTTGCCCAATCTAAGATTCTCTCCATGCGTCCGCGCAATCGAGTGGCTGTCTCGGTCTTTGTCTTCCAGATGGGCAGAAGAACCTTATGCACGAGTCCAACGTCGATGGATGCTACAGGTAGCGGCTTGAGCGCAGCGCAGTAGGTGTCTATGGTTGCCGTCCATTGGGCGGCACTCTTTTCATTCCGCCACTCGTGCTTTATTGCGTCAATGCAATTAGTGGCGCAGAAGCCGAATGTTACAAGCTGACCTTTAGCCGCTTTGGCGTCCTGCCGCAGTCGTTTGGTCTCATCTATCGGGTCCTTTCCATCTCGCAATAGCGCTCGATACTCCTGTGCCTTATTTCGCGCAGCAGAAAGGCTGAGGTCGGCCACTGGGCCTAGTCCTTTGTCTCGGAGCTTCTGGGTGGTCCGGTCTCGATAGCGAAACAACCAGTATTTGCGACCGTCTTTCTTAACAAGGAGGTATAGGCTGTTGCCGTCGCTATACCGCCCGGGGGTCGTCTTCTTGGCTATCGCGATTGCAGTCAAAGGCACGAGGCTGTTCCCTACATTGTTCCCTACATATTATGCTGGCTGGGCCTGTACGGCTACGAATATATTTGTATTACTTCTCCTCAAAAAGTCCGAATTTATTGGCTTCTGAGCAGGACTCATGTACTGCGTGGAAATTATTTGTATTTACGTTTCGCGGACACCCTCTCCGCCAACCTACTTGTGCTTGGCCTTGCGCCCCACTCCGCCGCAACCCAAGCGAATTTCCTCGATCGGCGTGGGCATCTTTTCGCCATGCAATCGATGAAAACACGCGCCGCCGGCAAAAAGCCGGCGGCGCGTTGAAGATCATTCTTGGTGTCTGCGCGTGTACCGCCTGATGTGCGCTCAGGCCCGCCGGTTCACGGCTGCGGCACGAGCAGGATCGCAAGCGATGGTTCACCGCTTACATCCAATTCCGCAGCGAGTACGCCGGCATCGTTGATGCCATGCAAGCCGAAGAATCCAGCGCCATACAGCGGATCGTCCGGATCGATCAGGCTGTCGATGGGCATCATCCCCGTGCTGGCGGTCCACAGCCACTGGACGCCATTCGTTGTCTGCCCAATCACATCGCCGAGATTGTTGATGCGGAACGGGTAGTACGCCGTGCTACCCGGCAAGTCGCCAAGATCGTGCATCGACCCATCGGTATCCCACACGACCGCCCGCTGGCCGAGATCCGAGTTGCCCACGCCAAGCACCTGACCGGAATTGTTGATGTCGTTCGCAGCGCTGGAATCCAGGCCGCCGGGCAGGTCTCCAATATCCTTGTAGCCATCGTTGAGCGTCCACCTGAACGCATGGTGTGGAACCTGCGTCACGGCAACCGGACCGCCAACGATGACACCCGAATCGTTCACCGCGGATGCGCTGCGGTATGAAGGAGTGACGAGCGTGCGAAACGCTTGGGGTGTAGTCCAGACGATCGGCCTGTCGATCCCGTCGGGACCATCGTTCCCGCCAACGACGATTCCTTGGGCATTGATGTCCGTCATCGACGGATCTCCTCCCCTCGTGGCCATGCGCACGAAGGATCCATCCGATTTCCACATCACGCTCACACGGGAAGCATTCTGAAAATTCACGGTACCAATGACGTCGCCACCATCGCTGATCCTCAAGACGAACGTCTGGGAGCCGTCTCCCGAAGGCAATATCCGCATGGCGTAATCAGGCGGACTCCACGTAACCGCATACCCTCTTCTGTTGCGGAGGTAGACAACGCCTGCGACCTCGCCTGCCGTGTTGATGTCGACGGCTCGTCCGGAGGCGCCCTCCGGGACAGGCAACACGACGACGCGATACGTCGTGGCCGAGGCATCGCCGGCGACTGCCGTTCCGGCGAGCAGAAGCATCGCGAGCACATGGCGAAACGAGCGGGAAACTGCGGCACGAGTACGTGATCGATCTTTCATCGCACTACCCCTGGAGTTGCATGCCCGATTCGGTCACGGCTGCGGAACGAGCATGACCGGGATCGTCCTGATCGTGTAATTCACCAAGCCTCCGACCACGACGCCTGCATCGTTTAAGACGTGCATGTCGATGCCCCCGTAACTGCGCAGCGGATCGTTCGGATCGATCATGCTGTCGATGGACAACATCCCCGCGCCGGCAGTCCACAGCCAGTTCCGGCCGTCGCCATTACCAAGCACTTCGCCGAGATTGTTGATGCGGTACGCCTGGTAACCCTGATGGCCACCGTCGTCGGGCAGTACGCCAAGGTCGTGCATCGTTCCATCGGCGTCCCATAGCACCGCCCGCTGATTGGTGGGAGTGGGGTTGGAGACGGTGGAATAACCGACGATCTGGCCGGAATCGTTCACGTCATACGCCTCGCTGTAGCCGGTCCCGTCGGCCAGATCCCCCAGGTCCAGCACACCCCCGCCAGGTGTCCAACGGAAGCCATGCCTGAAGTCACCCGGATTCAGCAAGCCCCCGACCACGATGCCCGAATCGTTCACCGCATTTGCGCGGGTACCGCGCGGGACAGGAAGCAATGCACGCAGCGTCTGCGGATTGGTCCAGATCGCCGGCTTTGCCCTGTCGCTGAAATTCCAGAGCGCGCCGACGACCATACCGCGTCCATTGATATCCGCCACCGACTGGGCTGTTCCGTTGCCTTGCGCCGTGGTCGTCGCCAACCGCTGGAATGAACCGTCTGATTTCCACACCACGCCAACCCAGTCACTACCGCCATAGTTGGTGCCAAGGATGTCGCCGGCCGCGTTGATCGCCACGCCATTCATCACACTGGACTCGAGATCCGCCGGCAACGGCAAAACCCGCATGGCGTAGTCCGGCGGACTCCACTCGACTGCACGCACCTTGTTGTCGACTGTCGTGATCGTGCCGACGACATCGCCTGTCGCATTGATATCGAAGGCGTCTCCATATTTTGCGTCGTCCGGAATCGTCAGCGCGACGATGCGGTAGGTCGTGGCCAGGGCGTCGCCGCCCATTGCCGTTCCGCCCAGCAGGAAGATCGCGAGCAAGTAGCGAAGGGATCGGGAACCTGCCGTGCAGGCACGTCGCAAAGCGGTCATTGCGGTACTCCCCAGGTTGTATTCCCCGAACGCCAATTAGGCGCCGGGGTCATCAACCTGGGGTGAAATTTTCGTTACCGCTGCTAGGTGCGCAAACCCTGGCGATTGCCGCGCTTTCCCTCGACCTTCTTGTGCCCGGCCTCGCTGCAGTTCAGCCGGCTTTCCTCGATCAGCGCGGGCATCTTCTCGGCGAGGTAATCGATGAACACCCGCACCGCCGGCAGCAGGCCGCGGCGCGAGGCGAACACCGCGTGGCAGGTGCCCTGCGGCAGGCGCCATTCCGGCAACACCACTTCCAGTTCACCGGCGCGCACCGCGCCCGCGCACGTGGTTTCCGGGAGCATGGTGATGCCGATGCCCTGCTTCGCCAACGCCATGAGCATCGGGAAATCGAAGCCCGCGACGCGCGGCTTGAGCGCGATCTTGCGGGTCTCGCCATCGCGATGCAGTTCCCAGTGCTGCCTGGCCTCGTCTTCGCCCATGCTCAACGTCACGTGCTTGTCGAGATCCTCGGGCGTTTGCGGTCGGCCCATGCGGTCGAGGTATTTCGGGCTGGCGACCAGCAACTCCTGCACCTGGCCGAAGCTGCGCATTACCAGGCTGCCGTCGTCGTCGAGCTTGTTGCGAACGCGGATCGCGACATCGAAGCCTTCGTTGATCACGTCCACGCGGCGGTTGCCGACGTGCAATTGCACGCGCACCTGCGGATAGCGCGCGAGGAATTCCGGCAACAGCAGCGGCATCTGCTGCTGCGCCAGCCCGACCGGGACGCCGACGCGCACCACGCCGCGCGGTTCCGCGCTGAGTCGGTCCACCGCCTCGCGCGCGGCCTGCGCCTCGGCCAGCATCGATTGCGCGTGGCGATGCACGCTGGTGCCGACGTCGGTGACCGCGAAGCGGCGGGTGGAACGCTGCAGCAGGCGCACGCCCAGTTCGCCTTCCAGTGCGCTGATGCGCCGGCTCAGGCGCGACTTGGGAATGCCCAGCGCACGTTCGGCCGCGGCGAAGCCGCCGTGGTCCACCACTGCCGCGAAGTAGTACAGGTCGTTGAGGTCGTTCATTCGAACAATTCCATTGGTGGAACGATTCGTCGTATATGACCACGTTTATTCCATGAAAGCAACGACCTAGATTGGCTGCCGACACGGCATCCGCCGCACCCGACAAGGCAAGGCCATGAAACTCCTGCACCTGGATTCCAGCATCCTCGGCGACAACTCGGCGAGCCGCGCGCTGTCCGCAGCGATCGTTTCGCGCTGGCAGCGCGAAACGCCCGGGCTCGAGGTCCTGCACCGCGACCTCGCCGGCGAACATGCCCTTCCCCACCTCGACGACGCCAGCCTGGCCAAGGCCGATCCGACCGAAGCCGCGCGCTCGGCACGTGCGCTGCAGGACTTCCTCGCCGCCGACGTGATCGTGCTCGGCGCGCCGATGTACAACTTCGGCATTCCCAGCCAGCTCAAGGCATGGATCGACCGCGTGATGGTCGCCGGCAAGACCTTCCGCTACACCGCCGAAGGCCCGCAGGGACTGGCAGGGAACAAGCAGGTGATCGTCGCCGCGACCTATGGCGGCCAGCATCCGCTCGAAAGCGGACGCAATTTCGTCGAGCCCTACCTGCGCCAGGTATTCGGCTTCATCGGCATCGCCGACGTGGAATTCGTCGATGCCGCCGGCCTCAACATTTCGCCGGAACAACGCAGCCTCGCACTGGAAACCGCGGAACAGCGCATCGAGGCGATGTCGTTGCCGCTCGCGGCCTGATCCGTCGCAGATAAAAACGGGCCGCCCGGGATCGTGATCTTGCAAGAGCGTCGTTAGGCGCGAATGCTTCTGGCGAAAAACCAAAAGCATTCGCGAGCAAGCTCGCTCCCACAAGGCATATGGGAATGACGAGGATGGAAATCAGGCGATGCGTTCGGCGCCGCCCATGTACGGACGCAGCACTTCCGGCACCGTGATCGATCCGTCGGCGTCCTGGTAGTTCTCCATCACCGCGATCAAAGCACGACCCACGGCCACGCCAGAACCG
>Ga0209023_10001150_pt1 | contig 36432 bp, 33 predicted proteins | sample LakOneMetagenome_FD_187468 | JGI IMG/M metagenome (GOLD analysis project Ga0209023, IMG submission 187468) | Freshwater and sediment microbial communities from Lake Erie, Canada (SPAdes) (version 2) | ecosystem: Environmental > Aquatic > Freshwater > Lentic | place: Lake Erie, Canada...
AGCAGGATCGTTCAGGTAATAAAAAAGAGCGGGTCCCGCGGGGCCCACTCTCCTACTGTTCGTATGAGAATTTATGACTTTCGAGGCATATAGCCGTTTTCCCCCCATGCGGCAAGGGCTTCCGGAGCCTCAGCAGAGAGAAAGCCAGCGGACGGAACCGGCCCGGCCGCACAAAAAGGGAGCGAAATAAGACTAACCGTTCCTTCACTCGGCACTTCTAAAGTCCGGTCACCGCTCTTTTCGGAGCGATCCGCGCGACAGGCTCGATGAGCGTCGTGAGCAGAGATGGCGACAGAGACCGAAATGGCTGCAGCTTATTCCCTGATCCCCGAACTCGACGACATCGTCAAAAACGGCTCCGCGTCGCGGCGGGCGGAGGCGATCACCCGCATCTCCGACCTATTCCTGCAGGGTGCTGCGCATTTCGAAACCAAACATGTCGCGGTGTTCGACGATATTCTTGTCGGTCTGGTGCCGAGCACCGAAATCGACACGCGCGCAGATCTTGCCGAACGTCTGTCGCTTCTCGCTAATGCGCCGCCGACGCTGGTGCGGCAATTGGCGCGCGAAGATGAAATCAAAATTGCCGGACCTATTCTCAGCCGCTCTCCCTTCCTCGATGAACCGACGCTGGTCGACGTCGCGCGCAGCAAGGGACAGTCGCATCTTGCCGCGATTTCCGGGCGCAGCACGTTGTCGTCGCCGGTCACCGATGTGATCGTTCGCCGCGGCGACCGCGATGTCGTGCGCAGCGTTGCCGCCAATGCCGGTGCGGCATTCTCGGCCAACGGCTATTCGGGGCTGATTAAGCGCGCCACCGACGACGGCATGTTGGCGCTCGCCGTCGGTCAGCGCGACGACATTTCACCGGATGCGATGAAGCAGTTGTTGTCGAGGTCGGTGGACATCGTGCGCCGCAGGCTGTTCGATATCGCAAAGCCGAAACAGAAAGCCGCGATCAATCAGGCGATGCTTGAGATTTCCGGCGCACCGAAGGCGCAACTGCTCACGCGCGATTTCGCTCCGGCGCAGCACACAATTCTCGCGCTGCATCGTTCGGGCGATCTCAACGAAGCCGCACTGTTCGGCTTTGCCAAGCGTCACAACTACGAAGAGTCTGTCGCAGCACTTTCCGCACTCACAGGCATGCGGTTGCCGACGGTCAATACGTTTCTTCTCGGCGACCGCTCCGATCCCATTCTGATTTTGGGCCGCTCCATCGGGCTGCAATGGGCGACGGTGCGTTCGCTGATCGTGCTGCGGCTTGGTCCCGGCCAGACACCGGCCGCGACGGATATCGAGGAAGCGCGCGTCAATTACGAGCGGCTTGCGCCGGAAACGGCACAGCGGGTGCTGACCTTCTGGCGTGCGCGCGACAAGATGAAGCCGCTCTAAATCTTTATATGCTTGAAGATCAGATAGGCCGCTTTGCGGCCTTCGCGCGCGGCTTTCCGGCCATAGCGCGTCATCGTGTAATCCGGCCAAGGCTTTGACCAGTCGTCCGCGCATTCGGCGGTCCATGCAAAGTGCGATGAGCGCTGCATGTGCATCAGCGTCCATGCGCAATAATCGTCGATGTCGCAGACGAAACGAAACTCACCCGTTGGCGTGAGAATGCGCGACATCTGTTCGACGCTCGCATCCTGCACGAAGCGGCGCTTCCAGTGCCGCCGCTTCGGCCACGGATCGGGATGAATCAAATCGATGCGCGTGAAGCTCGATGGCTGGGCCCATGCCAGCAATTCAGCTGCATCGCCAGCGAACAGGCGGATGTTGGAAATGTTGTGCTCTTCGATCAGCGACAGGATTTTCGCCATGCCGTTCACGTAAGGCTCACAGCCGATGAAGCCGGTCTGCGGAAATGCGCGGGCTTCCGCGATCAGATGTTCGCCGCCGCCGAATCCGATCTCAAGACGCGCGGATGTCACGGGCGCGCCGAACAAAGAGGTAAGGTCGGAAGCATCGGCATACGCGAGATCGAGCGCAAGATGCGGCAGCAGATGTTCAATCAGGCCTGCCTGATGGCTGCGGAGTTTGTGGCCCTTGCGGCGGCCGAAGAACGAGCCGTGATAATGCTCGTCATTCTCATTTTCATTCTCTTGGCGCGCGGGCGCGTCGTCGTTCGCTGACATGAGAGAGTTCGTCGTCCGTCGCGTATGCCGTGTGATCCGGAGCGACCATACAGATGGCAGCCGTTATCTCAACCGCTGCAGATCGACAGAATGAGGTTGAACTTATTCCGGCTGTTCGCGGGACGCCATCTGCTCGACCAGCTCGACGATGCTGCGGCGGAGCTTTGGATCGCTGATGCGGGTGAAGGCGCGGGTCAGCGCTAATCCTTCGGAGGTAGCGAGGAAGTCCGCGACATAGGCCGGGGATGAGGCTTCGCTCAATCCGGGCAACGCATTCGGACCCGCAGGCCCACCCTCGAACAGGAACGAGACCGGCACCTGAAGAATATCGGAGATCTGCTGCAGGCGGCTGGCACCGATGCGGTTGGTGCCCTTCTCGTATTTCTGCACCTGCTGAAATGTCAGCCCGAGTGCTTCGCCGAGTTTCTCCTGGCTCATGCCAAGCATGATCCGCCGCATCCGCACGCGGCTGCCGACATACTTGTCGATAGGATTCGGCGCCTTGGTCGTCATAGAAATCTCCGCGCGTCATCGTCGTAACTTTGCGATGACAAATCGAGTTATGCTTGTTGCAACAGCGGCGTCAAATCCTAGTCGCGGTGGTGATGAAGAATTTACGTTAAAACCGCGCGTTCATCTTCGGCCCTGACTATTCTACCAGCCATAAGATTATGGATTGTCTTCGAGAACGGCAGGACATTCGGACAGATACGGGACTATCTCGAATTAAGTTTCGCGCGTTTGCGAAGAACGAAGATGAACGCCAGAGCGACGATGATGGCCGCAGGAATATCCTGAACGTGCGCATACAACGTGGGCGGCAAGGGCTTCGGCAGCGCCGAATCCAGTACGCCTTCAACGCCGAGACTTAAGTGTGCGACGATCCGGCCCACGGGATCGATCACCGCAGAGATACCTGTGTTCGCCGAGCGGACAATCGGCAGTCCTTCTTCGATCGCCCGCACGCGCGACTGCTGCAGATGCTGATACGGCCCTGTCGAAACGCCGAACCATCCGTCATTGGTGAGATTGACGATCCAGCCGGGCCGGTCGTCGCGCGGCACGATGTCGCCGGGGAAGATCGCCTCGTAACAGATCAGTGGCAGCATGCGCGGCGCGTTCGGCACCGCCATGCTGCGCCGCCGGTCGCCGGCAATGAAGCCGCCGCGCACCTTGGTGATCTGCGAGAACCCAAACTTCTCCATCACCGACTGGAAGGGAAGATACTCGCCGCCCGGCACCAGATGCAGCTTGTCGTAGACCGACAGAATGGTGCCGTCGTGATCGATCACATACAGCGAATTGTAAGCACGCGTGATTTGGGTTCCGGCGGGCTGATCCGGCGGGCGGATGCCGCCGGTGATGAGCACGGTTCCCTGCGGCAACAGGTTCGCGATCTGCGCCATGGCATCGGCTTCTCGCGTCAGGAAAAACGGAAACGCGGATTCCGGCCAGATCAGAACGGTGGCATCGCGCACGCCGCTGGTCTGCGGCCCGGTCGCGCGGTCTGACAGCGATAGATATTTTTCCATCACCATCTGCTTCGCGCCGTAGTTGAATTTCACGTCCTGCTGCAGGTTGGGCTGCATCAACCGCAGCTTGACGCTGTCGACGAATCTGGTCGGTTCGTTCGCCAGACGGATCGTGCCGTAGATGCCCATGACGGCGAGCAACGCGAGCGATAGCGCGAGCGCGAGCCACGGCCGCCGTGTCGCGGACCTGTCGTCGATCAGCGCAGCCGGGGACGCGAAAACAACAATCGCGATGAATGTCAGGCCCCATAGTCCGACCAGCGACGCGCTTTGCGCCAGCGCCAGCGGCTCGGTCAGCGCGTAACCCCATGCGTTCCACGGGAAGCCTGTGAAGATGTGCCCGCGCAGCCATTCCGTGACAGTGATGGCGGCGGCGAGGCTGAGAATACGCGACGCGCCCGGCGTCCAGATCAGGCGCGCAAGCGCAAAAGCCAGCGCCGTGAACAATGCGAGCACTGCCGGAAGACCCATCACGGCGAAAGGAAGCAGCCACGCGAAAGTTTGCGCATCGACCAAAAACGCGTAGCCGACCCAATAAAGTCCTGCGACGAGATAACCGAAGCCGAACCACCAGCCGCTAAGCGCAGCTGCCGGAATGCCGCCGTATCGTCCCGCGCCCGCGCCGTCGATCAGCCAGATGGCGACCGGGATGGTGACGAACAGGATCGGCCACGCATTGAACGGCGCCATCGCCAGTGCGGACAGTGCACCGGCAACGAGCGCCAGCAGCGCGCGTTTCCATCCCCAGGACAGAATGATGCCGGCGGCGAGAGGGCGGAGAGACGTCATCTTGGATCGGGGTTGTCGCTGGGCGGGAGTGGGGGCGGAGACGTGGGATCGCTGGCAGCGGGCTGTGCGGCATCCGCCGCTGCTTCGCGCCTGCGCGTTTCGCGGTGGCGCAAATTCGAGCGGCCTTTATGTGTACCGATGCGCACGCGCTTGACGCGGCGCGGATCGGCGTCGAGCACTTCGATCTCGAAATCGCCCGGCCCGGAAATGATTTCGCCGCGCACCGGCAGCCGTCCCACCTGCGTCACCAGATAGCCGCCGAGAGTATCGACATCTTCGCCGGCCTCACCAGTGTCGAATTCCTCGCCGACCGCAGACTTCACGTCTTCAAGACTGGCGCGCGCGTCGGCAATGAACGAGCCGTCGGACTGCGCGACAACCGAAGGCGCTTCGTCATTGTCATGCTCGTCGTCGATCTCGCCGACCACCTGTTCGACAATGTCTTCAATGGAGACAAGGCCGTCGGTGCCGCCATATTCGTCCACCACAAGTGCGAGATGAATTCGTGTCGCCTGCATCTGCGCCAGAAGATCGATGGCCGGCATCGACGGCGGCACGTAGATCAACTTGCGCATGATATGGGCGTCGGAGAGTTTCATCCGCAGATCGACCGATTTCAGATCGAGACCGGCCGGGAACGGTTTCTTGCGCTTGGCATTGACGTCTTCGGCGACCTTGGCTTTGGCCGTCATGAAGCCAAGCAGGTCGCGGATATGCACGAAGCCTTCGGGATCATCGAGCGTGTCGTTGTAAACGACAAGGCGCGAATGCGCCGCGCTCTCGAACAGGCTCATCAACTCGCCGAGAGAAATATCGCCTCTGACGGAAACGATGTCGCCGCGCGGTACCATGACGTCGGCGATGCGCCGCTCGTGCAGGCCGAGAATGTTGCGCAACATGGTGCGCTCGATGGTCGAGAAACTGGTCTCGTCCGGCGTGGTTGCGTCCAGCACCACTTGAAGATCTGCGCGCGCCGATCCGGGCTTCCATCCGAACAGCGTGCGGATCGCGCGCATCAGCCACAGTTCGGATGACGGCCGGAGAACTTCACCCTGTTGAACAGGCACCGGCAGATTGCTGGAAGACTGTTCGGCTGACACCATTTTGGTGGAAGAGCTGGACACCTAACTCACCTGATCGTCGTGCGCGTAAGGATCGGGAATGCCGAGTTGGGCGAGAATGTCCCGCTCCAGGCTTTCCATGGCCTCGGCCTCGCCGTCCTTTTCGTGATCGTAGCCGATCAGATGTAGAAAGCCATGCACCGCCAGATGGCTGAGATGATGCTCGAACGGCTTGTGCTCGCTGGTGGCCTCGCTGCGCGTGGTCTCATAGGCAATCGCGATGTCACCGAGCATGCGGGGCATGTCGTCGTCGCGCGCGCCCTCCGGCTGAAGTGCCGGAAACGACAGAACATTTGTCGGCTTGTCGATGCCGCGCCAGTTCTTGTTCAGCGTGCGGATGCCGGCATCGTCCGTCAGCATGATCGCGAGTTCGGCGTCCGCCGTGTCGGCGTCCACCATCGCGGCGGCTGCTTCAATAGCGCGATGGATCGCGGTCTCCGCGCCGCTTTCGCCGTTCCAGCAGTCGGCGGTGACGAGCACTTCAGTCGCGGGATGGTCGGCGTGGCTCATGATCGGATCAAGCTTTGCCCGGCGCAGGCGGCTTGGCCGCGCTTTCGTAAGCCGAGACGATACGCGCCACCAATTCATGACGGATCACGTCCTGCGCGGTGAACTTCACCTGCGAGATGCCTTCGACGCCGTCGAGCAGCTTGGCGGCCTCCGCCAGTCCCGAGGGCTGGCCGTTGGGCAGATCGATCTGGCTCGGATCGCCGGTGATGATCATGCGGCTGTTCTCGCCGAGGCGCGTGAGGAACATCTTCATCTGCATCGATGTGGTGTTCTGTGCTTCGTCGAGAATGATTGCCGCGTTGGTCAGCGTGCGGCCGCGCATGAAGGCCAGCGGCGCGATTTCGATTTCGCCGCTTTGCAACCCGCGCTCCACGATGCGTGAATCCATCAGGTCGTACAGCGCGTCGTAGATCGGCCTTAAGTAAGGATCGACCTTCTCGCGCATGTCGCCGGGCAAAAACCCAAGCCGTTCGCCGGCTTCCACTGCCGGACGCGACAGGATAATGCGATCCACTTCCTTGCGCTCGAACAATTGACACGCCTGCGCCACCGCAAGCCATGTCTTGCCGGTGCCTGCGGGGCCGATGCCGAACACCAGCTCATGGCGCTTGAGCGCGCGAATGTAGGAGTCTTGCGCGGCGGTGCGCGCACGCACCGGACGCTTGCGCAGGTTGATTTCCTCGAATTGCGACTTCGCAGCTTTCGGGTCGAACTCGAACAATGAGCCTTGCGCGATCACGGCGCGGATCGCGCCTTCAACATCACCCTGCGCAATGTCCTGTCCGCGCGCGGCTTGTTCGTAAAGCGTTTCCAGCACACGGCGGGCAGCATCGCAGCCGTCGCGTGTTCCGGCGACCGTGACATGATTGCCGCGCGAGTCCGCAACAACGCCGAGGCGGCGTTCGATCAATGCGAGATTTTGACCATATGGGCCGACGAGGGCGGATGCCGCGCCATTGTCCTCAAAGGCAACGACGATCTGGGTTTCATGCGGGGTCTGGACGTCCCGTTCGGACTTGCGTTGCGGTGCGAGGGTCGGCGAATCCGATGCGCTTTTTGGCAAGGATGTCAGGCTCCGATGGTCATGACGGGCTGGGGGATTTTCGTTTGCGGCGAAGCCTTGAGCGCGCCGATCAGGCTGTAGCGCTCGAGGCTGTCGATGGTTACAGGCAGCACTTGTCCGATGATGTCAGGGGACGCCATCACATGCGCGGGCTGAAGATAAGCGGTGCGTCCGACAATCTGACCGGGGTTGCGCGCAGGGCGCTCGAACAGCACATCAACCGTCTTGCCGATCGCTGCCGCGTTAAAGGCAGCCTGCTGGCCGTCGATCAACTCCTGGAGCCGCGCCAATCGCTCGTCCATCACAGTGGTCGTCACCGTCTCCTGCATGTCCGCCGCCGGTGTGCCCGGCCGGGGTGAATACTTGAACGAATAAGCGCCAGCGTAACTGATTTGTGTGACCAGCGCGAGTGTGGCCGAAAAGTCCTGTTCGGTTTCCCCCGGAAAGCCGACAATAAAATCCGATGAAAATGCAATGTCTTCGCGGACTTTGCGGAAACGCTCGACGGTCCGGATATAATCGGCGGCGGTGTGTTTGCGGTTCATCGCCTCCAGAATGCGGTCCGAGCCGGATTGCACCGGCAGATGCACGAACGGCATGACGGCCGGAATATCGCGATGCGCTTCGATCAGCGCGTCATCGACATCGCGCGGATGGCTGGTGGAATATCGCAGGCGAACGATGCCAGGAATGTTTGCCAGACGATGCAGCAACTGTCCGAGCGACCACGGCTTGCCGTCGCCGCCATCGCCGTGGAACGCATTGACGTTCTGGCCGATCAGCGTGATCTCTCGCACGCCATTGTCGGCAAGGCGCTGCACGTCATCGACGATCTTTGCGACAGGCCGCGAGACTTCCATGCCGCGCGTATAAGGCACCACGCAGAAGGTGCAGAACTTGTCGCAACCTTCCTGCACCGTAACGAAAGATGAAATGCCGCGCGCGCGAATGATCGACGGTTTCGGCGCGGGCAGCGATGTGAACTTATCCTCGACCGGAAACTCGGTTTCGATGGCGCGCCCGTCGCGTTTCGCCTTTGCCAGCAGTTGCGGCAGGTGATGATAGCTCTGCGGACCGACAACAATATCCACCGCGCGTTCGCGCCGGATAATCTCGTCGCCTTCAGCCTGCGCGACGCATCCCGCCACCGCGATCTTCATCTCGCGGCCATTGCGTGCCGCTTCATCCTTTACGGTGCGCAGCCGTCCGAGTTCGGAATAAACTTTCTCGGATGCCTTCTCGCGGATGTGACAGGTGTTGAGGATCACAAGGTCGGCGTCGTCGGCGCTTGCGGTCTCGACGAATCCTTCCGGCACCAGCGTATCCACCATGCGCTGCGCATCGTAGACATTCATCTGACAGCCGTAGGACTTGATATGCAGCTTGCGCGGCGCGGTCATCGAAACCCTGAATAAGGCGGCACTCGCCGCCGCTTCTCGGGCCTCAGATATAGCTAAACCACGGGGGAATCCAGCGATCGTGTCGGCTCCCGATCGCTCAAAACCGATCTAAGTGCTTGTTATGTCACTATGATTAGGTTCTGGCGATCAATTCCGGCAGTGCCCGCATGTCATCAATGACCGCACCTGCGCCAGCTTCGCGTAATCTGTCGGCGTCGCCGGGGCGGCTGTGGCTGCCGCCGGTGAAACCGATCACGGTCATCCCCGCAGCGGAAGCGGCTGTCACGCCGGGCACGCTATCCTCCACCACAATGCATCGCGACGGCGGCGTGGTCATCTCGGCTGCGGCAAACAGAAACAGATCTGGCGCAGGCTTGCCGTGCGCGACTTGAAGCGCGGAAAAAAGATGCGGATCGAAATGGCTGAGCAATCCGGTGGTGACAAGACTTGAGCGGATGCGTGTCGGTGTCCCTGACGATGCCACGCACATGCGCAGCGTTAACCGCGCCAGCGTCTCGACGATGTGAGGAATGGGCTTGAGCTGTTCGCCGAACACGCGGTCGATGGTCGCTCTCAGTTGTGCGGTATAGGCATCGGGCAGCGCAAAGCCGAGTTCGCTTTCGACCTCAAAGCGCGCCTCGCGTGCCGAACGTCCGAGAAAGCGTTCGTGCACCTGCTCGGGGGTGATGGCGTAGCCGTGCTGCGTGAGGACATCGGCATGGACCACGCAGGCCAGCGCCTCGCTATCGACGAGTACGCCGTCGCAATCGAAGATGATGAGTTCGTAAGCGTGCGGGACGTTCAAGTCTTGTCGTCGTCCCTAGTCTTTTCGTCCAATGGCACGCAATACAGTTCAAGCCGGTGATCCACCAGCTTGTAGCCGAGCTTGCGCGCGATCTCGGTCTGCAGCTTCTCGATTTCCTCGGAGGTGAATTCGATCACCTTGCCGTCGCGCAGATTGATGAGATGGTCGTGATGGCTTTCCGGCACCTGTTCGTAGCGGGCGCGGCCCTCGCGAAAATCATGACGCTCGATGATGCCCGCGTCCTCGAACAGCTTCACGGTACGGTAGACAGTCGAGATCGAAATCTTGTCGTCCACGGCAACGCAGCGGCGATAGAGTTCTTCGACATCGGGATGGTCGTGCGACTCGGCCAGCACGCGAGCAATGACGCGGCGCTGTTCGGTCATGCGCATGCCAGCTGCGGCGCAGCGCTTTTCGATATCCGTATGCTTTCCGGGCGGCATGGATTTCAGAACCGTCATCGTGCGCTTCCGTTGAACAGGGGCGTGTTTTGCCACCGGCTGAGGCTTACGACAAGTCTCGTTGCATCACCACGGCGTTCAATTGTTTGCCGTCGGCGTCTTTGTAGTACCGCTCGCGGCGTCCGACCACGCGAAATCCGGCGCGTTCATAAAGCGCGCGGGCCGGGGCGTTGTTCTCTTCGACCTCGAGGAACACGGTTTTCAGGCCATAGGCGGCAAGATGTCCAAGATGCGTGCGCAGCAGGTCGCGCGAGAGGCCGCGTCCGCGATGTTGCTTCGCGACTGCGACAGACAGAATTTCGGCTTCGTCGGCAGCGGTGCGCGACACGATGAAGCCGACGATGGACGGCCCGATGCGAACGCGATGCGCCAGCGTATTGCGCTCGATCAGCATCTGTTCGAATTCGTCCGCGCCCCAGCCGCGATGAAATGACGCGCGGTGAAGGCGCGACAGATGCGCCGCATCGCGCAGGTTCGTCGGCTCAACGACGGCGGCCTGATGCCCGAAGATGCTCGGAAACAATTTCGCGAGAAATGCAGGAACGCGCACCATCGCTTAAGTCCGCTGATCTGCGCCTGGTTGCAGAAAGCCCGGCTTCGGCTTGGCATCGGGCGGACGCAAGTAAAACGGCTTCGCGGGTGCTGCTCCTTCTTCGGTCGCGGCCCCCATCCATGCCACCCACGCGATGTCGGGACCTGGGGTCGGCTCGACCTGCAAGGGTTGCGGCGCATGGCGCGGCCAGCGATCGGCGAGAATCTGCGCGGCGTTGCCGACTATGCGCGGCGCGCCGAACTCCCCTGCGGCGAACGTGTCCTCAATCGGTGCGACAGCCGGTTTCATCAGCGTGGTGCCGTCGCCTGCGACCACTTGAAAATACACATGGTCATGACGGGCATCGATGGCGGCGATGATGGGATCGTTCTTGTTCTCGGCCACCAGCGGCGCGGCATAGGCCGACAGCGTGGTCAGCCCGAACACGGGCTTGTTGGCTGCGACGCCGATCCCGCGCGCCGCCGAAATGCCGACGCGCAATCCGGTGAAGCTGCCGGGGCCGGTGGTGACGGCGATGCGGTCAAGATTGAGGTAGCTGCAGCGCGCGGTTTTCATCACACGCGCGATCAGCGGCATCAGCGCCTCGGCGTGACCGCGCTTCATCTCGATGGTTTCCTGCGCGACTACCGTTTCGAACGTGACGTCGAGCACGGCGGCGGCGCAATAATCCAGCGCGGTATCGATGGCAAGCAGCAGCATGGGAATGATCTAGCACCGATGGAGGCGTTCAAGGAATGCCCAAGTGTAAAGATCAAGTGCAAAGACAAGTGCCAAGACATGAAAAGGCCGGGCAAAAGCCCGGCCATAATGAACATTCTAACTGCGGCCCAATCACATCGGGCGAACTTCGACCACGTCCGGAATGAAGTGCTTCAGCAGGTTCTGGATGCCGTGCTTGAGCGTCGCCGTCGAGGATGGGCATCCGGCGCAGGAGCCTTTCATGTCGAGATACACGATGCCTTCCTTGAAGCCTCGGAAGGTGATGTCGCCGCCGTCGCTGGCGACTGCCGGGCGAATGCGGGTCTCGAGCAAATCCTTGATGATGGCGACCGTCTCGGTGTCGGCCTCGTTGAAGAATTCTTCCGCATGGGTGTCGTCGTCCGCCGTCTGGCCATCGGCCAAAAGCGGTGCGCCGGACATGTAGTGCTCCATGATAACGCCGAGGATCGCTGGCTTCAGATGCTGCCAGTCGCTGTCGTCCTTGGTGACGGTGACAAAGTCGGAGCCATAAAACACACCCGTGACGCCGGGCACGGCAAACAGCCGTTCGGCAAGCGGTGAGCGTGCCGCACCTTCGCGGTCGGCAAATTCCATCGTGCCGCTGTCGAGCACGGTGCGGCCGGGAATGAACTTCAAGGTGGCGGGATTGGGAGTGGCTTCGGTCTGGATAAACATCGGGTTCTCCGGCGCATCGCCGGTTCAAGGCCGGCGCGAACGGGTTAAGTGAATGGTTCCCTTAGCAGATAACCCTTGAAAAGGCACGGTCAAGGGACGCATGGCTCTCCGGCGAGCAGGTATACGTCTTAACGGCTACGACAGCGCGTCGATGTCGATGTCGCTGAGGTTGCCCGGAACGATGGTCATCGGAATGGGGAAGGTTCCCGCAATATGCGCGAGCGCCGCGATGATTGGACCCGGTCCTTCGGCGCCTGCGCTTGCCGCCAGCACCAGCAGGGCAATGTCGGTATCCTTGTCGATGACATCAAGAATTTGCTCGATAGGGTCGCCTTCGCGGATTAGCCGTTCCGGCGTGATGGCCGCGATCCCATTGGCGCGGCCTGAGGCGCGGTCGAGCGCGAGGTTGGCAGTTTCCTCAGCCTCCGCCTTCATGATGTCGGCTACACCGAGCCATTGCTGATTGCGGTCTTCAATATCGATCACGCGCAGCATCACCACACCGCCGCCGACACGGACCGACCAGCGGCTGGCGTAATAGACCGCGCGGTCGCCTTCCGCCGTGTCGTCAACGACGACAAGGCATTTCGGCTTGTGGCCCTGTTCGTAACTTTGCCGCTGGCTGCTCATGCACATTCCGGATGATGAACCGGCATCATGCTGCCATGCGCCAAGGGACGGCGGCAAGGAGGATTGTGCGCGGACTACTTCTTCCGGATAAATCCGACGATGTCCTTCACCGCATTCATGGTTTCCGCGGCGATGACGCGCGCGCGGTCCGCGCCGTCGGCCAGCACCGAGTCCACATACGCTGTGTCCTGCGTCAGCTTCTTCATTTCCGCGCCGATCGGGCCGAGCTTCGCCACCGCGAGATCAACCAGCGTAGACTTGAAGCCGGAAAACTGTCCGCCGCCGAATTCGCGCAGCACGTCCGGCTTGGATTGGCCAGAAAGTGCGGCGTAAATGCCAACGAGGTTGTCGGCTTCGGGACGGCCTTCGAGGCCTTTTTCTTCCGACGGCAAGGGCTCCGGATCGGTCTTGGCCTTGCGCACCTTCTGCGCAATCGCATCCGCATCGTCGCTGAGGTTGATGCGCGAGTAATCCGAGGCGTCTGACTTCGACATTTTCTTCGCGCCGTCGCGCAACGACATCACGCGCGTCGCCGGACCCGCAATCAGCGGCTCGGGCAATGGAAAGAATGTCGCGTTGAAATTGTGCGCGCGAATCGAGTCCGAAAAATCGTTGTTGAATTTCTGCGCAATGTCGCGGGACAGTTCGAGATGCTGTTTCTGGTCTTCGCCCACCGGCACGTGGGTAGCGCGATAGACCAGAATGTCTGCGGCCATCAAGTTCGGATAAGCGTAAAGCCCGACCGACGCGGCTTCGCGATCCTTGCCGGCCTTTTCCTTGAACTGGGTCATGCGGTTCAACCAGCCCAGACGTGCGACGCAGTTGAGCACCCAGGCAAGCTCCGCATGTTCGGAGACCTGGCTCTGGTTAAAAACAATGTGCTTCTTTGGGTCGATGCCCGAGGCGATGAAGGCGGCGGTGACTTCGCGGATGTTGCGCGTCAGTTCAGCAGGATCTTGCCACACGGTGATGGCATGCAGGTCCACCACGCAATAGATGCAGTTGTGCGTGTTCTGCAGCTTCACGAAATTGACGATAGCGCCGAGATAATTGCCGAGGTGTAGATTTCCCGTCGGTTGGACGCCTGAAAACACCAGTTCTTTTGCAGCCATATTCATCGTTCCCATGCCGCTTCCGGCGAGTGCGCGCCTTTATAGCGTTTTCGAGCGGAGTGGATACCCGGTTCGTGCGAAGAAAACGCAGGAAAAAATGCGCGTGTCAGTCGCGCAAGCGTCCATCGCGCAAATTGCTGATGGCCTCGCCCCAGCTGATCACGCCGAACAGATCGAGCAGCAGGCCGTAGAAGGAGACACCTGCCGCCACCAGCCCGCCCAGAATCGTGAGATTTGCCGCAAAGCCGGCATTGGCCGTGACCGGCGCGACAAAGGCTTCGGAGAGAAACAGCATCGCGCCCATCACGCTTGCGCAGATCGCGATGCGCGGCAGCCGACGCCGCGCGATGGCATCGATGGAAAATCCGAAGGTCATCGCGCCGCGCAAAGCGAGCACCCCGGCGCAGCACCATGCACCGAACGAAATACTCGCTGCGACCCCGCTTGCGCCATAGTCGCGACCGACGAACATGCCGCAGAGAACGGCGGCGGCAAGCCCGGTCAATGTCGCCACCAGCGGAGTCTTGGTGTCTTCGCGGGCGAAGAAGGCCGGTGCCAGTACTTTCACAAGCACATGCGCGGGAAGTCCGAGCGCCAGAATCGACAGTGCGCGCGCTGTTGCCGCTGTGTCCGTCGCCGTAAACGCGCCGTGCTCGAACAGCACGCGGATAATAGGCTGACCCAGTACGATCATCCCAAGAGCGGCAGGAAGCACCAGCGCGCTGGACAATTCGAGTCCGCGCGATTCCGCCTGCATCAGCGCATCCTTGTCGCCGCTCTGGATCGCGCGGGTCAGTTCAGGCACCAGCACCGTGCCCATCGCGACGCCGACCATGCCGAGCGGAAGTTCGATCAGGCGGTTGGCGAAATACAGCCATGAGACGGCGGCGGGTGACGACGAGGCGATGATCGCGCCGCCGACGATCAGGAATTGCGGTCCGGCATTGGCGATCATGCCGGGAATGCCCTTGCGCAGAAAGCCGCGGATTTGAGGATCGAATGAAATTTTCACCGGCGTCGCGACGCCGTCGCGCCACGGCCTGCGCTGAACGAGGATCAGCATTTGCATGCAGCCCGCGACACCGACCGCGCCTGCGATCACGGTCGCTGAAAACAGCGGCTCGTGCCGCCACACCAGCAGCACGACAATCACCGTGATCATGGTGAGATTGAACAGCACCGGCGAGATGGCGGTGAGCATGAAGCGATGTTCGGCATTCAACACGCCCATCATCACGATGGATGGGCCGACGAAAGCGAGATACGGCATCATCAACCGAGCATCGTTGATGGCCAGTTGCAGCGTCTCACGTCCGATGAAGCCCGGCGCGAGCAGCGCGATCACCATCGGCATCAACAATGTGAGCGTGAATGCGATCACGATAAGAATGAGGCTGACAGTTCCAAGCACGCGGCCCGCGAAGGCGGCAGCCGCCACCGCGCCTTCGGTCTCGCGCACGCGCAGATAATTCGGCACCAGCGCGGAATTCAGCGCGCCCTCGGTGAACGAGCGCCGCGTTACGTTGATGAACTGAAATGCCACCAGAAACGCATCGGCGATTGGGCCCGCGCCGAGCAGTGCCGCGATTAGCGCATCGCGCGTGAACCCCAGCGTGCGCGACGCCAGCGTTCCGGTCGATACGGTCAGGATGTGGCGGATCATCGAACTATTCTGCGGATCACATGCTTGCTGGCGGATGCGTTGTCGTGATAGGTCGCCGGTTCATTCAAAGGGCCCGATTGGACGCCTCTGAAATACCAGCTTTTGCCGGTTTGGCGTCTTCCCAACAGGATTATCATTAATGACCGCAGCGACATACGACGTTCTCGGCATCGGCAACGCCATCGTCGATATTCTGGCGAAGGCTGAGGACACGTTTCTGACCGAGCAGGGCATGGCCAAGGGGTCGATGGCGCTGATCGACGAAGCGCGGGCGGCTGCGATCTATCAGGCGATGGGTCCGGCCACTGAAATCTCCGGCGGCTCGGCGGCGAACACCATTGCAGGCGTCGCCAATTTCGGCGCGCGTGCGGCCTTCGTCGGCAAGGTGCGCAACGACCAGCTCGGCAATGTGTTCAGCCATGACATCCGCGCTGCCGGTGTCACGTTCGAAACGCAGGTCGCAACAAGCGGCCCCGCAACCGCGTGCTCCTATGTGCTGGTATCGCCGGACGGCGAGCGCACCATGAACACCTATCTCGGCGCGGCGCAGGATTTGTCGCCCGCCGACATCGATGCGAAACAGATCGCGGCGTCATCCATCATATATCTCGAAGGCTATCTGTGGGATCCGAAGGATGCCAAGGACGCATTCCTGAAAGCCTCGATCATCGCACATGAGAACAAGCGCAGCGTGGCGCTGACGCTCTCGGATGCATTCTGCGTCGGACGCTACCGCGACGAGTTTCTCGATCTCATTCGTTCAAAGACCGTCGATATCGTCTTTGCCAACGAGGCCGAACTGACATCGCTTTATCAGACCGATGATTTCGATAAGGCGCTGACGCAGTTACGCAGCGAAGCGTCGCTCGCCGTGGTTACGCGCAGCGAAAAGGGCTGCGTCGTTGCTTCGAAGGACAAGGTGACGGCTGTTCCGGCGTTTCCGATCAAGCAACTTGTCGACACGACGGGCGCGGGTGACCTGTTCGCGGCAGGCTTTTTGTTCGGCATCGTACGCGGCCTCAGTCATGACCAATGCGGACGTCTCGGCGCGCTTGCCGCCGCCGAAGTCATTCAGCATATCGGCGCGCGTCCGCAAGCGTCGTTGAAGGTGCTTGCAAAAGAAGCGGGTCTTCCGGTCTGACGGCGATTGTCACGCCAAGTGTTGCGGATCGAGTGACCCTTCGTTAAGCCCGATTGATCTTGAAGCTGCCTTTATCGGCAACCATATGACAATAAAGGCGTCCGGGCCGGAACCGGATCGACCGATGACACATTGAGATATGTCCCGCGGGGCGGGCTGGCTGTATTTTTTGAAGAATATCGCGCAGAGGCGCGGCGGGAAGGTTGTTATGATTGCGAGCTGGAGTGAGTGGAAGCGGTATCCGAAAGCCGCGCGGGGCGAGACACTCGAAGCTCCTATCGGACCCGGCGTTTACGAAGTGCGTCACGCATCGTCAGGCGCGCTGTTCGCGTTCGGTGCGGTGGACAACATTGCGCACACCTTGTCGTCGATCACATCTGGCTCAAAGTCACTGGTGTCGTGGTTCGGGCGTCGCGGTTCGGCCGCCTTACCCGATCTCGAATACCGCATCTTCGCCACGCTAACGCGTGAGGACGCCAAGGTCGCAGCCGAGCGCCTGATCGGACGCCGCGAAGCCTTCATGAGCCACGTCGCCTAACTTCGGATTTTTCGGAATCGCTGTTGCGTTTAGCGGCGCAGCACGCCGATTGTGCGATTGGCAAATGCCAGCCGCTCGGCCATCACGGCCATGAAGTAGGTCAGCAACTTCTGACCCATTGCCGGGTTCGTCGCCATGATGTCGTCGAACACACTCGCATTCAGGACATAGAGCGTGCTGCGCGTCTCAGCCTTGATGGTTGCGCTGCGTGGCTGGTGCGCGACAAGCCCCATTTCGCCCACGGTGGTGTAGCGGCCCAGACTGCGAACGCGCGTCATCCTGCCTTCGCCGGTATCGACCATGATACCGACACGGCCGCTCAGAATGAAAAGCATCGAGTCGGCGGGATCGCCCGCCCGCACGATCACGTCTGACCCCAGCACCTCGATCCGCTTGCAGCAAAGAGCCAGATATTCGGCTTCTTTTGCGTCGCCGAGAATTTCCGTGAACCAGTTCTGAAGGTTGCCTTCTTCCTGCTCCAGCCCGCGATGCTGAGATATGATCTCGTTCTCGCACCACTCCAGCGCATGATCGAGCTCGGGCATGATCTTGACGTCGTGCGACAGGAAGCCGCTCGAGCGCAGGATTTTCTCCGCGGCCCGCGGCAGATTGACCAGCAGCAGCTTCACGTCACGCTCGATGGCCGTCCGCTTGATCTGGGCGAAACTATAAGCCGCCGACGAGTCGATGCCGGTCACGAGGCGGAAATCGAACACCAGATAACGGCATTCGGGGTGCTGTTCGAGTTTCGCCTTGACGTATTGATAGAGTCGATTGGCCGAGCCGAAGAACAGATAGCTCTGCATGCCGAGCCCATGCACGGCCCGGCCGTGAGTGTCGAGAAGCAGCAGATCATCGCGCGAGCGATCCAGCGAACTGCGATATTCCGCGCCGTCGAATGAGAACTTGATGGAATTGATACGCGATGCGCTCAGCGCGAATGTCGCGCAGCCGATCACGGTTCCGATCAGCACCCCGGCGACAAATCCCCACTTCACGATGATGACGATGATCGCAAGCAGAGACAGGTATTCGATCAGATGCAGCCGCTGCCGCGAAACGACGATCCATCGATTGAGCTGATCGACGCCAAGATAGATCAGCAGTCCGCCGAGCACGAATTTCGGCACGTAGCTCAACAAGCTGGGATCGGCCACCAACATCAGCGAAGACACCGCCGCGACGGTCAAACCCGGAATGCGCCCCGTCGCTCCGGTATTGAAGCTGAGAACCGAGCGGCTCAGCGAAATGCAGCCGGAATAGCCGCCGAACAGTCCGGACAAAATATTGGCGAGGCCCGTGACACTGAGTTCGCGCTCCAGATTTGCTTCGCGATGGGTAGCGACCTCGATGCCAGTGGTGTTGAACAGCGTGCTGATGGCGGTCACGAAGATCACGGCGACAAGGTTGCCGAGCAATCCCGGCAGCGCGTGCCAGGGAAACTGCTTGATGTCACTCACGTGCCACGGCTGAATGAAACTCGCGCGCGGCGGTGACTGGAACATCCAGCCCAGCGTCTGAGCTTCTGCTTGCGAGACGCCTGTCGCTCTCAACACGATATGAGCCGCGATAATGCCGGCCACGAGCACGAGCGGCAGCGCAAGCGGGTTACGCGATCGATGCCATGTCAGATAAATCGCAAGGGCGAGGGCGCAGCCTGCGAGCAGTTGATGGATGGTCGTCGCATTGGCGAACACGTCGATTGCATCGAAGCGTACGTAATGGTCGGTGATGACTCGTATCCCGCCGAGCACGATCAGGCAGGCGGTTGCGCCGAGGAAACCGCCGATCACCGGATAAGGAACGTAGCGGATGGCGCGTCCGACGCGCGTCAGCCCGACGCTGCACAACACAAGGCCGGTGATAATCGTAGCGCCGCACAGGGTGATCAGGACGGGTGCGAGCAAGGAAGCGGACGGATCGTTCGCTGTAATCTGCTCGACGAGCGAGGCCGACAGGATGGCGGTGACAGCGGCGGTGGATGTTTCCGGCGCGCCGATCGCGAAACGGAACGAGCTGCCGAGCGCAATCACGGTTGCGATGATGGCCGTGGCGATGAATGTCGCCGAGATGCCGTAAGGCAGAAACTGAACCAGCGGGCCGGAAAAAACCAACACCGCATAAGACAGGCCGAACGAGACGGTCAGGATGCTCGGGGCGCCGGCGGCCAGTATATCGCGCAGCCAGGCAGGCTTTTCGCCTCCTGAAAAACCGGTCGAGCGTCGAACAAGTTGGCTGGCCACGCGGGCATGTCCTGCAAGGGGTCTGCTCCGGTCCTAGACGACCGGCGCACCGCCACACAAGATTATTTTTATGACAGTGCACGGGCGATTGCACGGCAGCGAAAACCCGCGCTCGAATAGCGCGGCTTTTGTTGTCTCACGCAGCGATCAGCGTCCCTTGAATTTCGCCGGACGCTTTTCAAGGAATGCGCCGACGCCTTCCTTGAAGTCTTCGCTTTTGCCCGCCTTGAGCTGCGACCGCGCTTCGGAATCAAGCTGCTGCTCGAACGATTGATGCGAGCTGTCCCAGTAAAGCTGGCGGATCAGCGCCAGCGCCAGTGTCGGGCCGTTCGCCAGATCGTGCGCGAGCTTCTTGGTTTCCTCCGCTAGTGCTGCATCATCGACCACGCGATTGACCAGACCCCATTCGAGCGCTTTCTCTGCAGGAAGGCGTTCACCTAGCAGCGACAATTCCATCGAACGTGCCTTGCCGATCAGGCGCGGCAGGATCCAGGTCGATCCACAGTCCGGCACCAGGCCGATACGCCGGAAGGCCTGCAGGAAATACGATGAGCGTGCGCAGATGATGATATCGCCCATCAACGCGAAGCTCATGCCCGCGCCCGCCGCCGGTCCGTTGACCGACGTAACAAGCGGACAATGCAGATTGCGCAGTCGGCGAAGGAACGGATGAAAGGTGGTTTCCAGCGTGCTTCCCGCGGTGGGCCGCTTGACGTTCGGATCGTTGCGCGCTTGCAGGTTCGCGCCGGTGCAGAACGCCTTGCCTGCGCCGGTCAGCACGACGCAGCGCACCTCGTCACGCTTCTCCTCGATCGTGTCCAGCGCTTCGCTCAAGCCCGCAAACATCTCGGGCGAGAACGCGTTCATGACCTCCTGATGATCGAACAACAGTGTTGCGACAGGACCGTCGAATTCCAGCCGGCAATGTTTGAACTGCATGCGTTCCTCGCTTGTTTCTTTTCGCCGCGATCATGACGCGGCATCGCTGGGGCGATTTCACCCGCAACTATTCCGGAAACCAAATCGCCTGTAAACGGCGCGCCGTGGTCGGTGCGCAATGATCTGCCATGCGTTGCGCGGTTGGTTTCGCATGGCGAAAGTGAGCGCGTTTGATTTTGCAAAAGCGATTGGCCATTGTTGCGACGATAGCTGGCCGCATTGAACCTGGTCATCTGACGGGAGATCAAATCACATGAGCATTTTCGATCTGAGCGGGCGCGTCGCCGTGGTGACCGGCGGCAATGGCGGCATCGGCCTTGGCATCGCACAGGCGCTCGCGGCGGAAGGCTGTACGGTTTCGATCTGGGGACGCAACGCCGACAAGAATGCGCAAGCCGCGTCGTCGATTTCCGCGAAGGGCGGCAAGGTCGATACGCGCATCTGCGACGTGACGGATGCGGCCTCGGTGAAAGCGGCAATGGCCGCAACGCTCGATAAATTCGGTCGCGTGGATGGTTGCTTCGCCAATGCCGGCATCGGTGGCGGCGGGCGGCATGCCTTCATCGACCGCACCGAGGACGACTGGCGCAAGATGTTCGCGACTAATCTTGATGGCGTGTTTCACACTTTTCAGGCCGCGGCGCGGCACATGACCGAACGCGCTGCAACTGGCGACGCCTTTGGGCGGCTGGTGGCGACATCGAGTATGGCATCGATCTTCGGGACCGCGCGCAACGAGCATTATTCGGCCACCAAAGCCGCGATCAACGCGGTGATACGTGCGCTGGCGGTTGAACTCGCGCGTCACGGCGTGACGGCGAATGCGATTTTGCCGGGCTGGATCAAGAGCGACATGACGGCGGGGCTGATGGCTAACGACAAGTTCGTCGCCAATGTCATGCCACGCATTCCGATGCGCCGGTTTGGCGAGGCCTCGGATTTCGGCGGCATCGCGGTCTATCTGATGAGCAAGGCGTCGTCTTATCACACCGCCGATACGATCGTGATCGACGGCGGCTACGTCGCGTTCTGATCTTTTATTGCTTCTCGGGATGTCCGTATTTCTGGCGGAACGCATCGGCGTCGCCGAAATCGGCGAAGCCGATATAATGCTGGTGCGCGTTGACCGCCTTGCGCGCATGCTTGATAGGGCACCAGTATTGCTCGGTGCGCCCGCATATCTCGCCGGCATAGGCCATCAACCCGTTGCCGTATGAGCAGTACGCGCAGTTGATCGCTTCCAGGATGTTGAGATAGGCGAGGTGATAGCGGTCAAAAATGAAGTAATCGCTGCGCTTCACGCGCTCGATCCCGTAAACCGGAAAGCAGATCCACTGATACAGCGTGATCGTGATGTCGAGGATCACGAACGGAACGATCATGGCATAGATGATCGGCGCAGTGAGAACGATCAGCAGGCTCGCATTGGCAACGTATTTTGCGAGTCCGACGCGCATGGCGCGATGGGCGCGAAGAATTTCCTCCTCGAAAACCGCCCGGCTGCCTTGCAGCTTGTATTTCAGCTTGGCGCGACGAATGGCGAATTCGGCTTCAAGTTCACCTTCGAGCGTCTTGATCTGCCCAAGCAGGCGGTCGATGTTTTCACTCATGGAAATTCACTCGCGGAAATGCGTTGAGGATTATCGGAGCTTGAGATTAGCGCGGCCGAAGCTCGCCGTCATTCCGGAAGCGGAATGAATTCGTGCTCGTCCGGCACATGGGCAAAGCGCCCGGCCTTCCAGTCGGCCTTGGCCTGCTCGATGCGGTCCTTGCTCGACGAGACGAAATTCCACCAGATGTGGCGTGGGCCTTCCAGCGCCGCGCCGCCGAGAAACATCATCCGTGTCGGGCGTGTCGCCTTCACGGTGATGCGGTCGCCGGGGCGGAAGATCAGCAGTTGCGGACTGGTGAATTTTTCGTGCGCGATTTCGACCTCGCCGTCCACCAGATAGATCGCGCGCTCTTCATGATCTGCATCCAAGGGCGCGGTCATACCTTCATCAAGTGCGACTTCGACATAGAACCAGTCCGACACCATATCGACCGCCGCTTTCGCGCCGAACGACGAGCCCGCGATGATGCGCGCCTTCAGGCCTTTAGCTTCGACAACAGGCAGCGTTTCGGCGGCGAAATGCTGGAACGACGGTGCGATCTCTTCCTTGCCCGCAGGAAGCGCGATCCAGCTTTGCAGGCCCAGCATCTTCTGGCCGTTGGCGCGCTGCACATCCGGCGTGCGCTCCGAATGGGCGATGCCGCGTCCGGCGGTCATCAGGTTCATGGCGCCGGGTTGGATTTCCTGAATGTTACCCTCGCTGTCGCGGTGCATGATGCTGCCGTCGAACAGATAGGTGACGGTGGCGAGGCCGATATGCGGGTGCGGCCGCACGTCCATGCCTTTGCCCGCGACGAACTGCACCGGGCCGAAGTGATCGAAGAAGATGAAGGGGCCGACCATCTGCCGCTTGCCGTGCGGCAGTGCGCGGCGCACCGCGAAGCCGTCGCCGAGATCGCGCGTGCGCGGCACGATCATCAGTTCAAGCGCGTCGCATGTTTGGGGATCGCCGAGGATCGGATCGTTCGAGGGCATCCAGCTCATGATCCGTCTCCCGCACTGTCGAACGATGTCAGGCGCTGGCAATTGTCTCCGTCGCCCGCGCTGCCAGCATCTTACGAACCGCCGGTGACGATGCAACCTGTCCCTTTTCGGCATAGGCCTCATGGTTCGCTTCGATTGCGCCGAGCGCGTAAAGATAGTTCACCATCAACCCGTGCGATTGCTGCATGCCCTTGGGCGAGCGATCGCCGAGGAAATTTAGCCGCTCCAGCCGCGCGCCGTTGCCGAGATGGAAGCGCGCGACCGGATCGAGCGGCTGGCCGCGCGCGTTCTTGGCCTCGAGAAAATAATGCGCCGCCAACGGCATCATCACGGCTTTGACCTGTTCTGCAGTCTCCGCGTCGTCAGCCCAATGCGGATTATCCATTGCGTCGAGCGCCGCGCGCGATGACGCATCGAGCAGCAACGATTGATCTGCGTCCCGCTCGCGCTTCAGCCATGCCGCAAAGCCCGGCACCGGCGAGAGCGTCACGAAAGTCTGCACATTCGGCAATTCGCGTTTGATCTCTTCCACCACCTGCTTGATGAGGAAATTGCCGAACGTAATTCCGCCGAGACCCTTCTGGGTGTTGGAGATCGAATAGAACACGGCCGTGGTCGCATCGGTCGCCAGGATCGGCATGCGCGATAGATCGAGCAGAGGCGCGATCGCGGCCGGGCTTTCGCGCGTCAGCGCCACTTCGACGAAGATCAGCGGCTCGTCCACAAGCTGCGGATGAAAGAAGCCGTAGCAACGGCGATCCGGCGGCGCGAGGCGGCTGCGCAGATCGTCCCAGTTCGAGATCGCATGGACCTGTTCGTAGCGGATGATCTTTTCCAGAATGCTGGCCGACGTGGTCCAGTCGATCCGCTCCAGGACGAGAAAGCCGCGGTTGAACCATGACGTGAACAGATGCGCGAAATCGCTATCGACATGCTTGAGCGCCGGATTGTCCTTGATATGCGCGAGCAATTCTTCGCGCATCCGCACCAGCGATGCGGTGCCGCCCGGTGCGAGATTAAGCCGCCGGATCAGTTCCTGACGGCGCGGCTCGGCGGCTTTCGACAATTTGCTGACGGCGTCCGGCGTTGTGCCTTGCTCGCGCACGGTCGCAAGCGCCGCATTCAGTTCAATTATGTCGGGTCCGAACAGATTGGCGAGCGCATTGAGAAAGGCGAGCTGGTCGTCGCGGCTCGCGGCGGCGTAACCCGCCAGCAACGTGTTGGCCAGCGCCACGCCGGTCGCCTCGCCGCGCCGCGACAGCAGGGTCTCGCCAAGGCCGATCAGTTCGGACTGCGACATGGGGCGCGCGCCGGTCGACAGGCCGAGCAGGCTGCGGCCGCGCGTGGTCAGCGTGGTGAGCAGATTGCTTAAAGACGCGCGGTCCAGTCCAAGTGTCGCCATCTTGTTCGCGTGCTCCATTGCGGCGGTGCATCGTTGCAAGGATGATACGCAGCGAATGCGACCGTTTCCAGACGGGCGCGGCTCCGACTTTCGTTGCGGCTCAAATCCGTGCGAGCGCCGTCACCTTACCGATGCGGTCGAAAGTCTCCAGCGAGAGGATCGCGTCGGCAAAGTCGTCCGCGCCCCCATTCAGTACCGGGCGCGCAAGCTGCAGAAACTTCTGCCGCATGGCACTCGCGTCGGGGAACAGCGACGGCTCGCCGGACGGATCGGGAATGACCCGTTCCAGTAGGCCGTTCCCGGCGTCGATGCTGACGCGCGCGCCGAACGGGTGGCTTTTGCCTTCCAGCCGTGCGTCCTGAACCACTTCGATCCTGTCGGCGAGCGCTTCGATAGCCGGATCGCCGAGGCGCTTGTAATCGTCCCAGCCGAATAAGCCTTGATCCAGCGCCAGCGCGCCGGTGAAGAACATCGAAAATTGTCCGCCGACAACGCTGCGTGCGTGGCGCTTCGTGGCCGCATCGCCCGTTAACGTGATGCCGTTGCGATGCAGGCCGATTTCGACGCGCTTCACATTCTCGGGCGTCAGATTGTGCTCGCGGCGCATGGCGATCAGCGCATCGATAGCGGCATGAGTGTAGCGGCAGCTTGGATAGGGCTTCACGCCGATCTTCATGGTCTCGTAGATGGTGCCGAGACCGGCTGTGGCTTTCTCGGGATGCGCGTCGTCGCTGTAGCCGACCAGCAGACCGTGCTTGCCCTCAACGGATTCGGTTGCGCCAATGAATCCTTCCCGCGCCAATGAGGCGGCGACTACGCCGTTCATCGCGGCAGCACCCACCTGATAGCGCTTGTTCCACGCGCCGTTGACCAGAAACTGCAGTGAGCCCGCGGCCTGGCTTCCGGACACGCCGAAGGCCGCGACGATTTGTTCGGCGCTCAACTTGTAAAGTTTTGCCGCCGCCGCTGCCGCGCCGTAGGTGCCTGCGGTGGCTGTGGGGTGAAAGCCTTTGGCGTAGTGCGAGGTTGGATCAAGCGCGTTGCCGAGGCGGCAGCACACTTCATAGCCCGCAACGATGGCGGTCAGCACATCGCGTCCGCTTGCATTGACGATTTCGCCGACGGCAAGCGCGGCAGGCACCACAGGCGCGCTCGGATGCAACGACGAATCCGCATGCGTGTCGTCGAAATCGAGCGAGTGGCCCAGCGCGCCATTCAACAGCGCAGCGATGGCAGGCGTGTAGGTCTTAGCATCGCCGCACACGGTCGCTTCGCCTTTGGTATCGAGGCCGAGGGTGGCGAGCATGGCCAAGAGTGATGGCGTCGATTCCGCCTCGCTGCGCGCACGGACCGCACTCCCGAGAAAATCGAGCGTCAGTGCCTTGGCGCGCTCCAGCACATCGGCCGGAATATCCTCGTATTTGAGATTTGCGACATAGGCGGCCAGCGTTGCGGTTTCATTCGCCATTTTTGTTTTTCTCCCGAACCACGCGCGAGAAGGCTATGCGGCTCACGCGCCGGGTTCAAGACAGATCGACGCAAGGCTCGCGTGCAAGGGCCGTTAAATCTGCCGCATCATGGCGGGCACGATGATGCGATGGAACGGCATGATCGCCGCAAGATACACCTGGCCGAGCAGGTTATGTTTGAGAACAAGCGTGGTCGCTGTAATCATGCGGTTTGGTGCTGCGCCGGAAACATCCACGATCAGCCGGAAATCCAGATGCTTGTCGTTGAACCCGGCCACAACGCGGTCCGGTGTTTCGCTGATGACGGGAAACGCGCCAATCGTATTGGCCGCACTTCGTCTGGTGGGTGACGGTGTTTTCAGGCCGAGCGGCGCGACGACGGCGTTGCGCAGCGTCATCAGTTTCTCGATCCAGCCCGGTGCCTGCGCCACCATGCGTTCTGCGGCCTGCCGCGCATTGAGCGTGTTGTCATGCGTGGCGATCCGGAACGCATCGGCAAACTGCGCGCCGGGCAGCAGCGCCCTGATCTCACTACTGGGCTCGATTTCCTGAATCGTCATGGCGCGAATTCCAGCCGTTGGGTCAATGTGCGAAACCTTAACACAAGCAGGGTTGCGTAGAGCCCTGTCCCGATGGAGAGGCCGATCCAGACCCCGACCGCGCCGAATCCGCCCGCGAATGCGAGGCCGTAGGCCGCCGGAAATCCGATCACCCAATAGCTGATCGCGGCAAGCAGCAGCGGGATGCGGGTATCGCTCAAGCCCCGCAAGGCGCCCGCTGCAACCGTCTGGATGCCGTCGGCGATGAAGAAGGTCGCGCCCACCATCATCAGCATGGCGGCGAGTTCGATGGTGCCGCCGGCACCTTCCGCCGCCGCGCCGAAGAACAGCCGTGCAAGATCGAAGCGTCCGAGAATGACGACAAGAGTCATAACAGTCATGAACACGATGCCGAGCACGATCGCGACAACGCCTGCGCGCCGAATATCGTTGGTGTCGCCGCGCCCGAGCGCCTGACCGACGCGCACGGTGGCGGCCATGCCTATCCCAAACGGCACCATGAAAAGGATGGCGGCGATCTGCAACGCTACTTGATGTGCGGCGAGCGCCGTGGTGCTGATGACGCCCATCAGCAGTCCTGCGGCGGAGAACAATCCGTATTCGAGCAAGAATGAAATCGCGATGGGCGCGCCGATGACCACCAGCGCGCGTATCAGCGGCCAGTCGATCCGCCAGAAGCGCCCGAGCACATGGAATTTCTTGAAGGGCCGCTGCGCATACGTGCACCACAGCGCGGCGATACACATGCCAAAGTTCACAAGCGTGGTGGCGATGCCAGCGCCAAGCAATTCCAGCTTCGGCAGGCCCCAGTGACCGTGGATTAATCCGTAGCCGAGCAGCGCATTGGCCGGGGTCGCGGCCAGTGTGATCCACAATCCCGGCTCGGGCCGGTTCACCGCGCCCATGAAATTGCGGATTGCGATGAACCACAGTGCAGGCACCATGCCGGGCGCGAGGCCGAGCAGATATTTTTGCGCAAGGCGTGCGTTCTCCGGCGTTTGCCCGAGCAGGATCAGAATCTGCTCGCCGAACAGCGGCAGCAGCGTCATCGGCACGCACAGCATCAGCGCGGCCCAGAGGCCGACCCGCAACGCGCGTCGTACCGTTCGCGGCTGACGTGCGCCAAGCGCCTGCGCGGCCAGCGGTGCGACGGCGGACACCAAGCCCATGCCGATGGTGAACGCCACGAAGAATACCGTATGAGCCAACGCTGCCGCGGCCACGGCGGCATCGCCGAGCCGCCCGATCAGCGCGAGATCGGTCGTCATCATCGCGATCTGGCCAAGCTGAGTCAGCGCAATCGGCAGCGCGAGCTTGATGGTCTCGGAGAATTCAAGCGTGACCGGATTGCTGGATGCCGTGACAGCGGCCCGTTCGGGCTCTGCTTTGCTGATCGTTGTCATGGAGACAATCTAGCACACGCCAACCGGCCAAATCATGACGATTGCGATGCTGCGTTTTCGCGTGTGGGATCGCGGCGCGCGTTGCGCGCCGCTTACACGTCCACGTTGGCGTCGAGCGAGTTGTCCTGAATGAACTCGCGGCGCGGTTCGACCACGTCGCCCATCAGCTTGGTGAAAATGTCGTCGGCGGCGTCGACTTCCTTGACCTTCACCTGCAGCAGCGAGCGCGCATTGACGTCGAGCGTGGTCTCCCACAATTGCTGCGGGTTCATCTCGCCGAGGCCTTTGTAGCGTTGGTAGGTGACGCCCTTGCGGCCGGCGTCGGTCACGGCCTCGAACAGGCTGACCGGGCCGTGGATCGGCGTCTCGGTGTCCTTGCGGCGAAGCACGGCGCTGCGCGGATAGGCTTCCTGCAACACGGCGGCATATTCGTCGAGCTTGCGCGCTTCGGCGGAGCCAAGCAGCGCGTCGTCGATGATCGCAACATCCTTCACGCCGCGCACCGTGCGCTCGAAGAAATAGCCTTCGCCCTCAGCGAAACGTCCGGTCCAGCCGCGCTCGACTTCGTCGGCGAGCGCATCGAGCCGCTTGGCGATGTAGTCGGCAGCCTGATTGGCGGTGTCGACATTGCCGATCACATGCGGTGCGAGCACGCCCGCAATCGCCGCCTGTTCGACTACGCTGCGATTATAGCGGCTGTGCAGATTGTTCAGCGTGCTGCGGATCGCGCGCGCATCGTCCAGCAGCACCTGAAGGTCGCGGCCCTTGCGGTCCTCGCCCGACGCCAACTTGAGCACACAATCGTCGAGGCCAGTGGCGATCAGGTAATCCTCCATCGCGCGCTCGTCCTTGAGATACTGCTCGGACTTGCCGCGCGTCACCTTGAACAGCGGTGGCTGCGCGATGTAGAGGAAGCCGCCGTCGATCAGCGACGGCATCTGACGGAAAAAGAACGTCAACAGCAGGGTGCGGATATGCGCGCCGTCGACGTCGGCGTCCGTCATGACAATAATTTTGTGATAACGAAGCTTGGAAATGTCGAAATCGTCGCGGCCGATGCCGGTGCCGAGCGCGGTGATCAGCGTGCCGATCTGCTCGCTTGACAGCATCTTGTCGAAGCGCGCGCGCTCGACGTTGAGAATTTTTCCGCGCAATGGAAGAACCGCCTGGAATTCGCGGTTGCGGCCTTGCTTGGCGGAGCCGCCTGCGGAGTCACCCTCGACGATGAACAGTTCGGACTTTGCCGGATCGCGTTCCTGACAGTCGGCGAGCTTGCCGGGCAGGGAGGCGATGTCGAGCGCGCCCTTGCGGCGGGTGAGATCGCGCGCCTTGCGCGCGGCTTCGCGCGCAGTGGCGGCTTCGATCACCTTGCCGACGATGGTCCGTGCTTCGGACGGATGCTCTTCGAACCACGCGGAGAGCGCTGCATTCAGCACGTTCTCGACCACGGGGCGCACTTCCGAGGACACCAGCTTGTCCTTGGTCTGCGACGAGAACTTTGGATCGGGCACTTTCACCGACAACACTGCGGTAAGGCCTTCGCGGCAATCGTCGCCGGTCAGCGCGATCTTTTCCTTCTTCGCCATGGCGTCGGCATAGCCGGTGACCTGGCGCGTCAGCGCGCCGCGGAAGCCCGCGAGATGCGTGCCGCCGTCGCGCTGGGGAATGTTGTTGGTGAAGCAAAGCACGTTCTCATGGTAGCTGTCGTTCCACCACATCGCGACTTCGACGCTGATGCCGTTCTGCTCGGCACGCATCACGATCGGCGTCTGCACCACGGGCTTCTTGTTGCGGTCGAGATATTTGACGAATTCCTCGACGCCACCTTCGTAGAAAAGCTCGATGCGTTGCTCGACTGCGTGGCGCATGTCGGACAGCAGGATGTTGACGCCGGAATTCAGGAACGCGAGTTCGCGCAACCGATGCTCCAACGTCGGAAGGTCGTATTCGACATTGGTGAAGGTTTCGGTGGAGGCGAGAAACGTCACCTCGGTGCCGCGCTTGCCGTTCGCGTCGCCGACCACTTCGAGCGGAGCGACAGCGTCGCCGTGCTTGAACTGGATGTAGTGTTCCTTGCCCGCGCGCCAGACCCGTAGTTCGAGCTTGCTCGACAATGCGTTGACGACCGACACGCCGACGCCATGAAGACCGCCGGAGACCTTGTAGGAATTCTGGTCGAACTTTCCGCCGGCATGGAGCTGGGTCATGATGACTTCAGCCGCCGAAATGCCTTCGCCTTTGTGAATGTCGGTCGGAATGCCGCGACCGTCGTCGCGCACAGTGACCGAATTATCCGGATTGAGGATCACGTCCACGCGCGTCGCGTGACCGGCGAGCGCTTCGTCGATGGCGTTGTCGACGACTTCGTACACCATGTGATGAAGGCCCGAGCCGTCATCGGTGTCGCCGATATACATCCCAGGACGCTTGCGAACCGCGTCGAGACCTTTCAGCACCCTGATGGATTCCGCGCCGTATTCCGCACCCGGATTGGACGCGGGTTCGGCGCTGGTTTGCCGGGCTGGTTCGGTCATGAGTTGCCTTCAAAGATGGGTCGGCAGAGGAATCGAATCAGGTCGCAGAAAATGCGCCCTCGATTGTCAATTTGTGCCATGAAAACGGAATCGCGCCTAGGACAAAGTGGCGCCTAGCAAGTTATTGAAGAGATAGGGTTTTTCGGCTGTTTTTCAAGGCTCCGAAACGGCATTTTCGGGGCTGTTGAAAAGCGTGATTCGCGCAAGCAGCACGGCCTGTTTTTAAGTCACGTTTCGTGACGCATGCGGCGCGAAACGGTGCCACCGTCCACATTGAAAACATCCGCGCCCACGCCGACATCGGCGAATGCGGCAGGGTCCGCGCCGGTCATCCAGACCTGCGCGCCGAGTGCCGACAGTTCGTTGAAGAGTGCCCGTCGGCGGTCGGGATCGAGATGCGCGACGATTTCGTCGAGCAAAAGTAACGGCGTGATGCCGGTCATCTCGGCGACCAGCGTGGCATGCGCGAGCACAAGCCCGATCAGCAGCGCCTTCTGCTCGCCGGTAGAGGCATCGCGCGCGGGCATATTCTTCGGCGCGTAAATCACCATCAGGTCCGTCAGATGCGGCCCGTTGAGCGTTCGTCCCGCAGCGGCATCTTTCGCGCGGCTGTCGCGCAGGATCTCGCGGTAGCGGTCTTCCACTGCAGTGGCGGTCTCGTTGAGCAGCGCGTTTTCCATCCAGCCGTCGAGCGCGATGAGGGCCGAGGGGAAGGCGGATTTATTGCCGCGCGCAGCCAGCATCGCGCTCAATCGCTGTAATGTCTGGCCGCGTTGCGCAGCGACCGCGACCGCAAGTTCCGCTGTCTCGCGCTCGATCGCGTCGCACCAGTGCGAGTCGTAGTTGCGGTCTTCCAGCAGGCGATTGCGCGAGCGCAGCGAACGATCCAGCGCCGAGACGCGGCTGGAATGCTCACTGTCTATGGCGAGGACCAGCCGGTCGAAGAAGCGCCGTCGCTCGGAGGCCGCCCCCATGAACAGGCCGTCCATGGCGGGCGTCAGCCACACCATGCGCAGATGATCGCCGAAGGCTGCAGCAGAGGTCACCGGCTCGCGGTCGATCCGCGCACGGCGCGACGATGATGCGCTGTCGGCGCGCGGCGCGTCGATGCCGGTGCCGAGCGTGGCAAGGCCAACTTCGCCCTCGACTTCAGCGGACACAGCCCATGAGCCGTCGCCCTGAATGTCGGCGACATCGTCGAGCGTCGCGCGGCGCAGTCCGCGTCCGGGCGAGAGAAACGAGATTGCTTCAAGGCAATTGGTTTTGCCGGCACCATTGGGGCCGACCAGCACGACCATATCGCTGCGCGTCTCCACGCTCGCCGCGCGGTAGTTGCGGAAATGCGTGAGGCTGAGACGCAGGATGCGGGAGACGGTCATGGAAACCGTCTTATAGCAGAACGGATATTGCTACACCCGCATCGGCATCAGGACGTAAAGCGCGCCCTTGGAGTCCTTGTCCTGCACCAGCGTCGGCGAGCCGGGATCGGCCAACCTTAGCACCGCAACTTCGCCCTCGATCTGGGCGGCGATGTCGAGCAGGTAGCGCGAGTTGAAGCCGATATCGAGCGGGTCGGACGCATATTCGACTTCGAGTTCTTCCGTCGCGCTGCCCGAGTCCGGATTGGTCACCGACAGCACCAGCTTGCCTGCGGAGAGCGCGAGCTTCACCGCGCGGCCGCGCTCGGAGGAAATGGTCGAGACGCGATCAACAGCGGCTTCGAAATCCTTTTTGTCGACGATCAGTTCCTTGTCGTTGTTCTGCGGAATGACGCGTCCATAATCCGGGAACGTGCCGTCGATCAGCTTCGAGGTCAGCACCACGTCACCGATGGTGAAGCGGATCTTGCCCTGCGACAGTTCGATCTTCAGTTCGGCCTCGGTGTCCTCGATCAGGCGCTGCACTTCCCCGACAGTCTTGCGCGGCACGATGACGCCGGGCATGCCGGCCGCACTCTTCGGCAGCGGCAGATCGACCTGCGCCAAGCGATGGCCGTCGGTTGCGACCGCGCGCAGTGTCGCCGCCTTGGCGGAGCCAGCCGCGTGCAGATAGATGCCGTTCAGGTAGTAGCGCGTCTCTTCTGTGGAGATCGCAAACTGCGTGCGGTCGATCAGCCGCTTCATGTCGCTGGCGGCGAGCGTAAATGAATGCGTCATTTCACCCGCGGCGAGATCGGGGAAATCGCTCTCCGGCAAGGTCTGCAGCGTGAAACGCGAGCGGCCCGCGCGGATCGCGAGCACGGAACGGTCGCCGTCGCCTTCCAGCACGATCTGCGAGCCGTCCGGCAGTTTGCGCACGATGTCGTACAGCATGTGCGCGGGAACGGTGGTCGAGCCGCCGGTTCCGGTTTCCGCCGCCAGCGTTTCAGTCACTTCGAGGTCGAGGTCGGTCGCCTTTAAGCTGAGGCGCGACTTGTCAGCACGGATCAGCACGTTGCCCAAAATGGGGATCGTGTTGCGGCGTTCGACCACGCGATACACGTGGCTCAATGATTTCAGGAGCTGCGCCCGCTCGACGGTAACCTTCATGACAAATCCGCCCGATTCCCGATCACGACTGATGGAGTGGCCGGGCAGCGCGGCTGCGCGCCTCGGCGACTGACACCGCGGCGGCCAGGATGAGTTTTGACCGGCCCGCGGGGGATCGTAAGGTGACGTGAAAGGCTGTGAAGTGCAAGGGCGGGAGGGGTTTCAGGGCACCTTATCCCGCCGTTATCGTCACTCCTGAAGCTGGCGCTTCAAGAGTTCGACCTCGTCGGACAAGGACACGTCCTTGGCGACCAGCGCCTCGATCTTGCGCACGGCATGCAGCACCGTGGTGTGGTCGCGTCCGCCGAACCGGCGGCCGATTTCCGGCAGCGAGCGCGGGGTCAGCGTTTTGGCCAGATACATGGCGACCTGACGAGGGCGGACCACGTTGGCGGTGCGTCGCGATGACAGCAGGTCCGAGCGGCTGACATTGTATTGCCGGGCGACGACGCGCTGGATGTCCTCGATCTTGACCCGCTTCGGTTCCATCGGACGGACCAGATCGCGCACTTCGCGCTCGGCCATTTCCAGCGTCACGGTGGTGGCGTTGAGTTTCGAATGCGCCAGCAGGCGGTTGATTGCGCCTTCCAGATCGCGGCCATTGTGGGTGATGGTCTTGGCGAGATATTCGAGCACCGGCAGCGGCACTTCGAACGTGGCGTGATGGGCGCGTGCCGCGGTGACGCGCGACTTCAGAATATCAAGCCGCAGTTCTTCTCCGAGCGATCCCATCTCCACCACGAGGCCACCGGCCAGACGCGACCGCACGCGGTCGTCGAGGCTTTCCAGATCGGACGGCGGACGGTCGGCGGCGATCACCACCTGACGGCCTGCGTCGATCAGCGCATTCAGCGTATGGCAGAATTCGGACTGCGTGGTCTTGCCCTGCAGGAACTGCAGATCGTCGATCACCAGAACGTCGATGCCGCGCAGCGCTTCTTTGAACGCCAGCGCCGTCTGCGATTTCAGCGCAGCGACGAAGCCGTACATGAATTTTTCGGCGGTGAGATAAAGCACCTTGCGTTCGTTGCCGGAGTTACCGGCCCAGGTCACGGCCTGCAGCAGGTGAGTTTTGCCGAGGCCCACGCCCGCATGAATATAGAGTGGGTTGAACATCACGCTGTCGCCGCGGCGGCCTTCGGCCACCTGACGTGCAGCGGCATGAGCCAGCGTGTTCGAACGGCCCATCACGAAAGTCGCGAATGTCAGGCGTGGATCGAGCGGCGAGCCGCCGAGTGCGTCATGATTTGCGGACACCGGCGCGATCGCGGTCGAGCGCAGTTCGGGCGCAGGGCGATTATGGGTGACATGATCGGCGCGGCGGTCGTCGTGCGGAGCCTTTGCATCTTTGACCGGCGTGGCGCAACGCATCGCGGTGCGAACCGTCAGATCGATACGCTTGGCGGCGGGCATTTCGGCCTGCCAGCACGCAAGAACCTTGTCGGCATAATGCGCCTGAATCCAGCTCCGCAGGAACTTGGTCGGCACCGTCATATAGATGGAGTCGTCGTGAATGCGCTCGAGATCCATGCGCGCAAACCAGCTCGAATAAAAATCCTCGCCGACCGTCTTTCGGAGCCGCTCCCTGAAGCGAGTCCACAGGTCGTGTTCCATAGCTGCCGAGGTCATTTGCATTCCAATATTCTTGTCGTGGGCCGGTGCGGCGGTGTGATCGCCGCCATTCAAGTGAAAGCTGGTTGATGCCGACATATGTGTCTCCGAAGATTGCCGACGCTCCGCCGTTCAGCGCTATCGCTGCTGGCACGGCTAGATCGATGAGAAGTCCGTGTGCTGTTAACGCAGACTGTGCGGCGGAAAGCCGATGGAGGATGCCGGGGACGCCGCCTGTGTCAGCGCGTCCGTAAAATAAGAATGAATGAAAGGAAAGTTTTCCGGACCTTGAACTGGTCCCGTCTTGCTGGACATAAAAAGTTCCCCCTCCTGCCGCTGGCGAGCCGCGGCAAGTTGCTGACGTCTTGATCTGTTAAAGTCTTTTGTGCCGTCCGATTTAGTTCAACGCTCAGTCACGTGCCGTCTCGTTTTGCCCGTTCAACCTATGACCGCCGCTGCCGCCAGTACGAAGTCACCGGATATTCCCTTGCGCCTTTTGCTTCCCGATGCGGAAACGAACCGGGGTCCGAAGCCGCAGTGAAGAAATTTGGACGCAAGACATCGATCTCACAAACGTGAGTATCGAACCCGAACATCGCTTGGAAAACGCCGCTAACTTGCAGACCGAAACTGACTTCTCTTCGTTACGACTTGCATGTCCGCCCCGGCTTTCGGATCGCTCTGATCAAAGAGCCTTGGGCGACGCGACACAATTAGAAATACACGAGGCCGCGCCGCTCGCAATGAAATTGATTCCGCAGTGCGTGCGGAATTTCGATTAGCGAGCGTCATGACACGCAGCAGGTTTCGAAGTGCAAGGCCAAGGTTTTGAATCTGCGCGTAGAATCGAAGCAGGGGACAACTGTCACAAAAGAGTCGCGCATGAAAAAATCTTTAATGAATCTTTCATGTTTGCTCCGGCCCTAGGTGCCTTTTGCAAGTACTGCTGCGCGCTATGCCGATAAGGTCTTCGCGATGCGAGTTTTTTCATGCGCGGCGAAACAGGGTAACCCCGCGTTCAACGTCCGGTGAGGCGATGCTTGGACGCTTGCAATTCTGAAAATGCGCGCGTGCGGCTCACGCCGGAATACCGCAAACGACAATCGGTGTGCAGTTAGGTGCCTGATGCGTCGGCATGCGACGCGAATATGAGGCAGCGTCGGAGACCAGTGCCGATCTGAAACAGAAAAAGCCCGGCGCGAGCCGGGCTTTTTTGAAAACGAAGTTGCAGAAATCTTTGACGTTTGGGCAGAACAACCGCTTACGCAGTCACGTCGAAAATTATTCCGCAGCCCGCGAAAAATATTCGCCAGTTACTTGGCGAGCTTCGCGATCTGGTGCGTGAGACGCGAAACCTTACGGCTCGCGTTGTTCTTGTGAATGATGTTGCGCTGGGCGGCCTGCATCAGGTCCGGCTCGGCGAGCTTCATCGCTTCGATGGCGGCAGCGCGATCGCCGTTCTTGATCGCTTCTTCCACGCTGCGCACCGAACCGCGCATCTGCGTGCGGCGCGACTTGTTGACGATGGTACGGCGGGCAATCTTGCGCGTCGCTTTCTTGGCAGAGGTCGTATTGGCCATGGTCTCTCGGTTTCTCTCGGTCGCTCACGCCGCGACCGGCACAAGCCGTCGGGCTGATCGGTATCGACCGTCCGGCCGATGCGGGTGAAAAAGATGTCTCGGAAAATGTTCTTCGCGAAGATCATGTCGTAAAGGACACGCTCTTAAAGAACATCGGCGGCAGGATTGCGCCCGCCGCCAGTTGCGGGTTCTTATAGGGATACTGGCTTGCACCGTCAACGATTTCCGGGCTTGTTTCGCGGACTGCAGGTTCAGGCTGCGGACCCCGCCGGTTCGGGGGAAGTCGTTGAAATACATCTGAAATACATACGATATTGATGGGGTAAATGATGATCCGCGCGTTTTTTCGTCTGATCGGGCTGTTCCTTCTGGTCGTGGGCTTCCTGTCGCTGGTGTATGACGGGGCGCGAACCATCGCCGACCAGACCCTGCGAATTACGCGGCTGGGTGAACTTTGGAACGACATTAATCAGGCCAGCCAGGTCTCGTTTCAGTCCCTGATCGAAGGATTTTCGCCGCTGCTCTGGAACAGCGTGATGAAGCTGTTGCTCAATCAGCCTGCCTGCGTTGTGCTCGGTGTTCTTGGCATCGTGCTGATGCTGCTGTTCCGTCCGAGCAAGCCGCTGATCGGTTATTCTCGTAACTGAGCGTACCGCAAAGAATTCGCCAGTGTGGTGGCTCGCAAGTCCGCATCTTTTTTACCGCTGCGGGACTGCGGACTT
>Ga0209023_10001151_pt1 | contig 36425 bp, 28 predicted proteins | sample LakOneMetagenome_FD_187468 | JGI IMG/M metagenome (GOLD analysis project Ga0209023, IMG submission 187468) | Freshwater and sediment microbial communities from Lake Erie, Canada (SPAdes) (version 2) | ecosystem: Environmental > Aquatic > Freshwater > Lentic | place: Lake Erie, Canada...
AGCACCACCAGCACGCCATTTTCCTCTTCCAGGCGCACGTCCTTGAAGAACCCGGTGGCATACAGGGCCTTGATCGCGGCCACGCTCTTGGAATCGTCGAACGTTTCGCCGACGCGGACCGGCAGGTAGCTGAACACGGTGCCAGCCTCGGTGCGCTGGATGCCTTCGACGCGAATGTCTTTGACGACGAAAGGATTGACTGCAAGCGCAGGGCCTGCGCACATCAGGAGAACGGCGGCGCCGATCAGGGTACGGCGAAAGAATGGTGCTGCAAAACGTTCAGAGTGTAATTTCATTGGGGTTATTCAATGGGTCAATCGTTCGACTACGTACATATTCATTCGGGGATGCGCGGGCGTCTAATTGATCAGCCGCGTCACATCATTGTAGAGGGCCAGTGACATCAGCATGATAAAGAGGACGAATCCCACGTTACGCACTTGCTGGTCCACACGTGGGGGCAAGGCCCGCCCGGTCAAAACTTCCAGCGAATAATACAGCAAAAGCCCCCCATCCAGCACGGGGATTGGTAACAGATTCATCACGCCCAGCCCTATGCTGATGGCGGCAACGAGCTTGAGGAACTCGATCGGGCCGCGCTGCGCGGTCTGCTCGGCGACATCGGCAATCGTGATCGGACCGGTCAGGTTCTTGACCGACACCTCGCCGGTGAACATCTTGCCGATCATTTTGACGATCATGACGGACTGGCTCCAGGTCGCGTCGGCCGCCTTGGACAGCGCCTGGGCGGGCGCGCGCGAGACCGTCACCATGTCCGCCTGCGGCGCCATCTGCACGCCGATCCGGTACGCCTTCTGGGCCCGGTCGTATTCCGGCGTGACGGTGAGCGCCTGCGCCTGGCCGGCGCGCACCACCGACAGCACCAGCGGCTTGCCGTTCGAGGCGCGGATGGTCTGGGTCAGTGCGATGCTGTCGGGGACGGCCTTGCCGTCGACCGCGTCGACCTGGTCGCCGGCGCGCAGTCCGGCGCGGTCGGCCGGGCCGCCGGCAATCGCCTGCACCACCAAGGCCGGTTTGCGCAGGACCATCAAGCCGAGGGCGCCGCCAATGTCGCCGTCGAGTTCCGCCTTGGCCATCACCTCCGCCGGGAAGATCGCCACGTTCGCGCCGCCGCCCTCTTCGCGCAGATCGAGCCGCACTTCCTGCTTTTCCATGGCCGCGCGCATCAGCGCCATATGAATCTCGCTCCACGCCTCCACCGCTTCGCCATTGACGGCCACGATGGTTTCGCCGCCGCGCACGCCGGCCTGGTAGGCGAGCGTGCCGGGCGTGACCAGGCGCACCCGGTTGCTCAGTTCAGGCACGCCGTGCATGAACAAAGCGGCCAGCAGCAGGATCGCCACGACAAAGTTGGTGGCCGGCCCGGCGCCGATGATGGCGATGCGCTTCCATACATTCTGGCGCGTGAATTCGCGTTTCTGGTCTTCCGGCGTGGTGGCGCGGGTGGCGGGATCGCGGTCGTCGAGCATCTTGACGTAGCCGCCGATCGGGATGGCCGAAATGGCCCATTCGGTCTGGTCGCGCCCGAACTTGCGCGACCACAGGATTTTGCCCATGAAGAAGGAGAAGCGCACCACCTTGACGCCGCAGGCGCGCGCGGCGAAATAATGTCCGAGTTCGTGAAGAATGATCAGCGGCCCTACTGCGAGCAGGAACCACACGAACATGTTCAGGGAGGCGCTCATCTGGCCAGCCCGGCCACGATCAAGGACGCCGCCTGGCGCGCGCGCGCATCCTGGGCCATCACCGCGTCGATGCTGCTGGCGGCGCCGTGTTCGTTCTCGTGCATGACACGGGCGATCACGCGGTCGATGTCGCGAAAACCGATGCGCTCGTCGAGGAAGGCTTGCACCGCCACTTCGTTGGCCGCATTGAGCAGCGCCGGCGCCGTGCCGCCCGCGACAAGCGCCTCAAACGCCAGCGCCAGGCAGGGGAAGCGCTGAAAATCGGGCTTTTCAAACTGCAGCGTGCCGACCACGGTCAGGTCCAGCTGGGCCACGCCGGATTCGATCCGTTCCGGGAAGGCCAGCGCATTGGCGATCGGGGTGCGCATGTCGGGGTTGCCCAGTTCGGCGATCACCGAGCCGTCGGTGTACGACACCATCGAATGGATCACGCTTTGCGGATGGATCACCACCTCGATCAGGTCGGCCGGGGCGCCAAACAGCCAGTGCGCCTCGATCACTTCCAGCCCCTTGTTCATCATGGTGGCCGAATCGACCGAGATCTTGCGGCCCATGTCCCAGTTCGGATGCTTGCAGGCTTCGGCCGGGGTTACGTTTTCCAGCGTTGCCACGTCGCGCTTGAGGAAGGGACCGCCCGACGCCGTGAGCAGGATCCTGGCCACGCCGGCCGCCTTGGGCGAGCGCGCATACGAGTGCGGCAGCGACTGGAAGATCGCGTTGTGCTCGCTGTCGATGGGCAGCAGCGTGGCGCCATGTTCGTGCACCGCATCCATGAACAGCTGGCCCGACATGACCAGCGCTTCTTTATTGGCCAAGAGAATCTTTTTGCCGGCGCGCGCGGCGGCCAGGGTGGGCGCCAGGCCGGCGGCGCCGACGATGGCGGCCATCACGGTATCGGTGCCGCTGGACGAGGCAATGGCGCACAGCGCCTCTTCGCCATAGGAGACTTCGGTGCGCACGCCCTGCTCCGCCAGCAAGGCCGACAGGCGCTTGGCGGCGTCGGCCGTACCGACCACTGCGCGCTCGGGACGGAAGGCGACGCACTGGGCCGCCAGCTCCTCGACCCGGCTATGGGCCGACAGTGCGAAGACGCGGTATTTGTCGGGATGACGGGCGAGCACGTCCAGCGTCGAGACGCCAATCGAACCGGTCGCGCCTAGAATCGTAATGCGTTGCATGCGGGGATCCTTCTACAGCGCCAGGTGAATCAGCGCGGCCAGGGGCAGCGTGGGGATCAGGGCATCGATACGGTCGAGCACGCCGCCATGGCCGGGCAGCAGATTGCTGCTGTCCTTGACGCCGGCGCGGCGCTTGAGTTGCGACTCGAACAGGTCGCCCACCACGCTGGCGGCGGTGAGCACCAGCAGCACGCCCAGCATGCCCGCCCAGCCCAGGTGGCTGTGCAGCTGGACCACGAAGGTGTCGAGCAGCCACGGGCCGCCAAACAGGATGACCAGGCTCGACAATACCAGCACGGCGATCCCGCCGCCGATCGCGCCTTCCCAGGATTTACCTGGCGAAATCGTTGGCGCCAGCTTGCGCTTGCCGAAGGCCTTGCCCGAGAAATACGCGCCAATATCGGCGATCCACACCAGCGCCATGACGGACAGGAGGAACACGGCCGACTGCTTGAAGAACACGACAATGGCGGCAAAGGTGACGATGATGGTTACCGCGTACAGCATCCCCATCGTGCTGCTGCGCCAGTCTTCCATGGCCGGCAAGCCGGTCTTGAGGGTCGGAACGAAACGGAACAGCCAGATGGCCGAACTGAACGCGAACCAGAACTTGAAGGGCGCGGCCGGGTTGAACAGGAAGGCGTAGGCAAATACCGCCACCCACACGGCGGCAATCAGCGCGGCCTGCTTGCGCGAGCGCCCGAACAGCTGGAAGCATTCGGTCACGGCGGCGAACAGGAACACCAGCACCACGGCCACGAACGCCGGATAATATCCGCCGAACAGGACCGCCAGCAGGATGACGAGCAGGACAACGGCAGTGATAATCCGGGTAATGAGCATCAGGTTTTCTTTTCAGCCAGTTGGGCGCCGGTGCGGCCAAAGCGGCGCTCCCGGTGCTGGTAGGAAGCGATGGCGGTGTCGAGCGCCTCGGGGGAGAAATCGGGCCAGTAGGCTTCGGTGAAGTAAAACTCCGAATACGCCAGCTGCCACAGCAGGAAGTTGGAAATGCGCTCTTCCCCGCCGGTGCGGATGAACAGGTCGGGCTCGGGCGCGTAGGCCATGGCCAGGTGCTCGGCCAGCTGGGCTTCGGTGAAGTCGGTCACGCCCGGGTTGGCTTTGACCATCTTGCTGGTGGCCTGCATGATGTCCCAGCGCCCGCCGTAGTTGGCGCAGACGGTGACGGTCAGGCGGGTATTGTTGGCGGTGCGGCGCTCGGCATTGGCGATCATGTCTTGCAGCTTGGAATCGAAGCGCGACAGGTCGCCCACCACCTTGAGACGGATGTTATTGGCGTGCATCTTCGACACTTCGCGCTCGAGGGCCGTCACGAACAGGCGCATCAGCAGCGACACTTCTTCTTCGGGACGGCGCCAGTTCTCGGACGAGAAGGCGAACAGGGTCAGATATTCGACGCCGCGCAGGGCGCACGCTTCGACGATGTCGCGCACGGCTTCGACACCCTTGACGTGGCCGGCCACGCGCGGCAAAAAGCGTTTGGTCGCCCAGCGTCCATTCCCATCCATGATGATGGCAACATGGCGCGGCATGGTCGCCACGTCCGGCACTTCGGTGGTCGAACTTTTAAATATCATAATTCCAGACTGGTGAAACGTCGCCCTCGCCCAGGAGGGGCCCATCGCATGTGACCGCCGTCGCTAGCCTGCCATGGGTCCCTGCCTGCGCAAGGACGACGTGTGGTACGTGTGCCCCAACGCGTCTGCGGCGGCACTGACTAGACGGTCAGCACTTCCTTCTCTTTCTCGGCCACCAGCTTGTCGACATCGATGACGAACTTGTCGGTCAGCTTCTGGATCTCGTCCGATGCACGGCGCTCGTCGTCTTCCGAGCACGCCTTGTCCTTGACCAGCTTTTTCAGCGATTCATTGGCATCGCGGCGGATGTTGCGGATCGCGATCTTGGCATCTTCCGCCTCGCCCTTGACCAGCTTGACCATTTCCTTGCGGCGCTCTTCGGTCAGCGGCGGGGTCGGCACGCGGATCATCTCGCCCTGCGACGACGGGTTCAGGCCCAGATCGGAATCGCGGATGGCCTTTTCGACCGCGTTGAGCATCTTCTTTTCCCACGGCTGCACGCCGATGGTGCGCGCATCGATCAGCGTCACGTTGGCGATCTGCGTGAGCGCCGTCGGGGCGCCATAGTAGTCGACCGTGATGTGGTCGAGGATACCGGTGTGGGCGCGGCCCGTGCGCACCTTGGCCAGATCGGCCTTGAGGGTGTCGATCGACTTGATCATGCGCTCATTGGCGCTCTTCTTGACGTCAGCGATAGTCATGCTGCTCTCCTAAATCGTTGCTTGTATGGTTAAACGTGGACCAGTGTACCTTCGTCTTCGCCCATGACGACACGCATCAGCGCGCCCGGCTTGACGATGGAGAACACCTTGATCGGCAGCTTCTGGTCGCGGCACAGGGCGAACGCGGTGGCGTCCATCACCTGCAGATGCTTGGAGATGGCTTCGTCGAAGGTGATCGACTCGTAACGGGTTGCGTTTGGATCCTTCTTAGGATCGGCAGTATATACGCCATCGACCTTGGTTGCCTTCAGGACGATTTCGGCGGAGATTTCCGAACCGCGCAGCGCGGCCGCGGTGTCGGTGGTGAAGAAGGGATTGCCGGTGCCGGCAGCGAACACGACGACCTTGCCCTCTTCCAGGTACTGCAGCGCCTTGGGCCGCACATACGGCTCGACGACCTGCTCGATGGCGATCGCCGACATCACGCGCGCGGTGATGCCCACGTGGCGCATGGCGTCGGCCAGGGCCAGTGCGTTCATGACGGTGGCCAGCATGCCCATGTAGTCGGCGGTGGCGCGGTCCATGCCCTGCGCACCGGGAGCCACGCCGCGGAAGATGTTGCCGCCGCCAATGACCACTGCCAGTTCCACGCCCGCTTTCGCCACTTCCGCCACGTCGGCGACCATGCGCTCGATCGTGCCGCGATTGATGCCGTAGGCATCATCGCCCATCAGCGCTTCGCCGGACAGTTTCAGGAGGACGCGTTTATAGGCTGGTTTCGACATGTGCAGGGCTCCAATAAATGACAGAATGGTTTCGGGTCGTTCTGTGGAGACTCAAACAAGACTCCACATTTGAAAAACGGGCCTTGCGGCCCGCTTTCATCTTACTGCTTCGAAGCAGCCATTTGCGCAGCAACTTCAGCTGCGAAATCATCCTGCTTCTTCTCGATCCCTTCACCGACCACATACATCGTGAATGCTTTCACGGTGGTGTTGGCGGCTTTGAGCATTTGCTCGATCGACTGCTTGTCGTTCTTAACGAACATCTGGTTCAGCAGCGATACTTCTTTCAGGTACTTGGCGATCGAACCTTCCAGGCGCTTGGCCAGGATTTCCGGCGACTGCACCGGTTTGCCTTCGGCGATGGCTTTGTCCGCATCTTCCTGCGCCTTGAGGGCGGCAACCGAACGCTCTTTTTCGATCAGGTCGGCAGGCACCTGTTCCGACGACAGTGCCACCGGCTTCATGGCGGCGATGTGCATGGCCAGATCCTTGCCAACCTGCTCGTCCGGGCCGTCGAAGTCGACCAGCACGCCGATGCGCGAGTTGTGCGAGTACGATGCCAGCTTGGCAGCCGTTTCGAAGCGCTGGAAGCGGCGGATCGTCATATTTTCGCCGATTTTGCCGATCAGGGCGAGGCGCACTTCGTCCAGGGTCGAGCCGTCCAGCGGCAGGGCCAGGAGCGCTGCCACGTCGGCCGGGTTGTGTTCCGCGACCAGGCGGGCTGCATTGTTGCCCAGTGCCAGGAAGTCGTCGTTCTTGGCGACGAAGTCGGTTTCCGAATTGATTTCCACCAGGGCGCCCACGCCGCCGGCGATGTGGATTGCCACGACGCCTTCAGCGGTGATGCGGGAAGCCGCATTGCCAGCCTTGGTGCCCAGCTTGACGCGCAGGATTTCTTCCGCACGGGCCATATCGCCTTCGGCTTCGGTCAGTGCTTTTTTGCATTGCATCATTGGTGCGTCGGTCTTCGCACGCAGTTCGCCTACCATCGCTGCTGTAATCGCTGCCATGTGTTTCTCCTAGATTGTTTCGTATTCTGTTTAAAAAAAAGGGGAGCAGACGCTACCCCTTTTTATTGCGCGGCAACCCAACAGGGCTGCCTGGACATCAAGCCTGCTCGGACACTTCGACGAAGTCGTCGCCCGATTCCTTGACCATGGCAACGACTTCGTTGCTGGCGCTGGCACGGCCTTCCAGGATTGCATCAGCGACGCCGCGGGCGTACAGCATGATGGCTTTCGAGGAGTCGTCGTTGCCTGGAATGACGTGGGTCACGCCTTCTGGCGAGTGGTTGGTATCGACGATGCCGATGACTGGAATGCCCAGCTTGCCGGCTTCGGTGATCGCGCCCTTGTGGTAGCCGACGTCGACGACGAAGATTGCGTCAGGAACGCCGCCCATGTCCTTGATGCCGCCGATGGACTTTTGCAGCTTGACCATTTCGCGCTGGAACATCAGGGCTTCTTTTTTCGACAGCTTCTCGACCGAACCGTCTTCGATCTGGGCTTCCATGTCTTTCAGGCGCTTGATCGAGGTCTTGATGGTCTTGAAGTTGGTCAGCATGCCGCCGAGCCAGCGCTGGTCGACGAAAGGCACACCGGCGCGCGCTGCTTCAGCGGCGATGATGTCGCGCGCCTGGCGCTTGGTGCCGACCATCAGGATGGTGCCGCGGTTCGAAGCGACCTGCTTGATCGTCTTCATGGCTTCCTGATACATACCCATCGTCTTTTCCAAGTTGATGATATGGATCTTGTTGCGGTGACCGAAGATGAACGGCGCCATCTTTGGGTTCCAAAAACGGGTTTGGTGACCGAAGTGGACACCGGCTTCCAGCATTTCACGCATTGTTACGGACATGTAATTCTCCAGGGTTGGGTCTGGAATCCGGTCAGTCACCATTCAGGCACCCTTTGCGACCGGACTCGCGATTTAACAAAATATTGACACGACATTGACTGCATTGCCCGAAACCAAATTCAAGCAACCCGAGATTCTAACCGGATTTCCGGGATTATTCAAGCGCTGTCATAGGTAATTCGGGTGGAAAGTTATATTTAAAGCATCCCACGTCGCCCTCGGCCTAGCCGGCCCTCTTGGCGGGGGCCGGTAGCACGTGACCGAATCCGGGCCGCGTGCCATGGATCCCGCCAAGGGGGCCGCCGAGGCCGAGGACGACGGGCCTGCACTTCCCTTATAATGGCAACATATTTGCACGGCCCCGCAGCTTGCCGGACCAGTGTTACCGATTCTTACGTCTTCTTGTCGATTGTTCAATATGTCCGATTCCATCTCGATCAAAACCCCCGCCGATATCGCCGGCATGCGCATTGCCGGCCGCCTCGGCTCGGAAGTGCTCGACTACATCACCCCTTTCGTCAAGCCTGGGGTGACCACGGGCGAACTCGATCGCCTTTGCCATGAGTACATGGTCAATGTGCAAGGTTCCATCCCTGCCCCGCTCAACTACTGCCCGCCCGGCTACACGCCCTACCCGAAAGCCATCTGCACCTCCGTCAACGACGTGATTTGCCACGGCATTCCCGGCGACAAGGTCCTGAAAAGCGGCGACGTCGTCAATCTGGACATTACCGTCATCAAGGATGGCTACCACGGCGACAACAGCCGCATGTTCCTGGTCGGCGACACCAAGCCTTTCCTCAAGCGCCTGTCCGATGTCACCTACGAATGCATGTGGCTGGGTATTGCCAAGGTCAAGCCGGGTGCCCACCTGGGCGACATCGGTCACGTGATCCAGCAGCACGCCGAAAAACACGGCTACAGCGTGGTGCGCGAATTCTGCGGCCACGGCATCGGCAAGGTGTTCCACGAAGAGCCGCAAGTGCTGCACTACGGCCGTCCCGGCACCCTCGAGCGCCTCGAAGCGGGCATGATCTTCACCATCGAACCGATGATCAACGCCGGCCGGCGCGACATCAAGATGATGGGCGACGGCTGGACCGTCAAGACCAAGGACCGCAGCATTTCGGCGCAGTGGGAACACACGGTGCTGGTCACGGAAACCGGCTATGAAGTGCTGACCCTGTCGGCCGGCTCGCCGCCGCCGCCGGCCTTCATCACCGACCCGGCCCAGGCTGTCGCCGCCTGAGCGCTGAAGCGATGCCCGCCGCCGCCCTCAGGAAGGAAAACCGCGACCTGCTCAAGCAAAGGCTGAAAGCCGAACGCGTGGCGCATATCGCCGCGTTCCGCGACGACGGCAAGCCCGAAAAGCTGCTGCGCGGCCTGCGCCAGTGCGTCGACTCGGTCCTGACCGAGGCGTGGGAATCGGCCGCGCTGCCGCCCAACACGGCCCTGGTGGGCGTGGGCGGCTACGGGCGCGGCGAACTGTTCCCGTTTTCCGACGTGGACCTGCTGATCCTGCTGGGCCAGCCCGCCGACGCCATCACCCAGGCGCGCCTGGAAGAACTGGTGCAGATGCTGTGGGATCTGGGCCTGGAAATCGGCCACAGCATCCGCACCATCGATGAATGCATGAGCGAGTCGAAGGCCGACATCACGGTGCAAACGAGTCTGCTCGAAGCGCGCCTCGTCACCGGCGACGCCGCGCTGTTCGCGGCGCTCCAGCAGCGCTACGACAAGGCGCTCGACCCGCAAGCCTTCTTCCACGCCAAGTCGGCCGAAATGCGGCTGCGCCACGCCAAGTACGAAGACACCGCGTTTTCGCTCGAGCCGAACGTCAAGGAAAGCCCAGGCGGCCTGCGCGACCTGCAGGTCATCCTGTGGGTGGCCAAGGCGGCGGGCCTGGCCAGTTCCTGGAGCCAGCTGGCCACGCGCGGCCTGATCACCCAGACCGAAGCGCGCCAGCTGATGGAAAAGGAGCGCGCCTTCAAGGACATCCGCATCCGCCTGCACCTGCACACCAACCGGCGCGAAGACCGCCTGGTGTTCGACGTCCAGACCCCGATCGCCGAAACCTTCGGCCTCAAGACCACCGGCGAAGGCTTGAACGCGCGCCGCGCCAGCGAATACCTGATGCAGCGCTACTACTGGGCGGCCAAGACGGTCACCCAGCTCAACACGATCATGCTGCAAAATATCGAGGCGCAGCTGTTCCCCCAGTCGGGCGAACCGATCGCGATCAACGCGCGCTTCAACGAGGTCAATGGCTTCATCGACATCGCCGCCGACGACACCTTCACCACCACGCCTTCGTCGGTGCTGGAAGTGTTCGTGCTGATGACCGAGCGCCCGCACATCAAGGGCATGACGGCGCGCACCATCCGCGCCCTGTGGCATGCCCGCTTCGAGATCGATGCCGCGTTCCGCGAAGACCCGGTCAACCGCGCCCTGTTCCTGCGCATCATGCAGGCGCCGGTCGGCCTGGTGCACGCGCTGCGCCGCATGAACGACACGTCCGTGCTGGGGCGCTACCTGCCGAGTTTTCGCCGCATTGTCGGCATGATGCAGCATGACCTGTTCCACGTGTATACGGTGGACCAGCACATCATGATGGTGGTGCGTAACATGCGCCGCTTTACCATGACCGAGCACGCGCACGAATACCCGTTCTGCAGCCAGCTGATCGCCAACTTCCGCAAGTCGTGGCTGCTGTACATCGCCGCCCTGTTCCATGATATCGCCAAGGGCCGCGGCGGCGACCATTCCAAGCTGGGCACGGTGGACGCGGCGCAGTTCTGCGAAGACCATGCGCTCGGCGCCGACGATTCCGAGCTGATCGTGTTCCTGGTGGAGAACCACCTGACCATGTCGCAGGTCGCGCAAAAGCAGGACCTGTCAGATCCCGACGTGATCGCCGCCTTCGCCAGGACCGTCAAGGATGAACGCCACCTGACCGCGCTGTACCTGCTGACGGTCGCCGACATCCGCGGCACCAGTCCCAAGGTGTGGAATGCCTGGAAGGCCAAGCTGCTCGAAGACCTCTACCGCATCACCCTGCGCGTGCTGGGCGGCGAAGCCCACTCCACCGACCGCGAACTGAAAAACCGCCAGGACGAAGCCAAGGCCACGCTGCGCCTGTACGGCTTGCCGGCCGACGCCCACGAAGCGTTCTGGAACCAGCTCGACGTCGCCTATTTCCTGCGCCATGAAGCGTCCGACATCGCCTGGCAGACGCGCGCCCTGTACGACCGCCTCGACAGCGACAAGCCGGTCGTCAAATGCCGCCTGGCGCCGATCGGCGAGGGCTTGCAGGTGGCCGTCTACACGCGCGACCAGCCGGACCTGTTCGCGCGCATCTGCAGCTATTTCGACCGCAAGAACTTCAGCATCCTGGACGCCAAGATCCACACCACCAAAAACGGATACGCGCTCGACACCTTCCTCGTGACGGAGCAGAACTTCGCCAAGAATTACCGCGACATCATCAGCCTGATCGAACATGAGATCTGCGCGCTGCTGGTGTCGCAGGCGCCGCTGCCCGCGCCCACCCGTGGCCGCCTGTCGCGCCTGTCGCGCACCTTCCCCATGACGCCGACCGTGGACCTGCGCCCCGATGAGCGCGGCCAGTATTATCTGCTGTCGATCGCCGCCAACGACCGTACCGGGCTGCTCTACTCCATCGCCAGCGTGCTCACGCGCTACCGCATCAATCTGCACACCGCCAAGATCATGACGCTGGGCGAGCGGGTGGAAGACGTGTTCCTGGTCGATGGCGCTGTACTGAACAACGCACGCAACCAGATCCAGCTGGAGACTGATTTACTCGACGCCCTGAAGATATAGCGTCGCCGTACGTCGCACCGCCGCCTTCCGCGAGGGCGATGTCCCATTTTATTGAAATGACTTATGACTGAACTAGTACGCCTCTCCAAACGCATGTCCGAACTGGGCCTGTCGTCCCGCCGCGAAGCCGATGAATGGATCGCGCGCGGCTGGGTGCGGGTCGATGGCCAGGTGGTGTCTGAACTGGGCAGCAAGGTCCTGCCGCACCAGAAAATCACCGTCGAACGCCAGGCCGCAGCCGAGCAATCGAAGCGCGTGACCATCCTCATCAACAAGCCCATGGGCTACGTGAGCGGCCAGGCCGAAGATGGCTACACGCCTGCCGTGGCGCTGATCAAGCCGGAAAACCGCTGGGCCGACGATCCTGCCACCGACCAGCAATTCCACCCCACCCAGCTGCGCTCGCTGGTGCCTGCAGGCCGCCTCGACATCGATTCCGTCGGCCTGCTGATCCTGACCCAGGATGGCCGCGTGGCCAAGACCCTGATCGGCGAAACCACCTCGGTCGAAAAGGAATACCTGGTCCGCGTGCAGTACACCAAGGAAGGCAAGCTGCCCGAGTCGGACTTGAAGAAGCTGTGCTTCGGCCTGTGGATGGACGGCAAACCGCTGCTGCCGGCCAAGGTGCGCTGGCAAAACGACGACCAGCTCAGCTTTACCCTCAAGGAAGGCAAGAAACGCCAGATCCGCCGCATGTGCGACATGGTCGGCCTCAAGGTCATCGGCCTCAAGCGCGTGCGCATCGGCAAGGTCAAGCTGGGCGATCTGCCGGTGGGCCAGTGGCGCTACCTGCGCCCGGACGAACAATTCTAGAAACAATAAAACCCATGCAAGGCTGGAGACATATGCGCCTGTTTTACCTATTCGCGGCCGGCATCGCCCTGGTCAGCCAGGTCCACGCCGCACCGGTGGCGCCGCAACTGACCGAAGCGCCGCTGCGCGCCCACCTCGATTTTCTGGCCGACGACCTGCTCGAAGGGCGCGGCACCGGCCAGCGCGGTGGCGCCCTCACCGTGCGTTACCTGGAAACGCAGGCCGCCGCTGTCGGCCTGAAACCCATCAGCGGCAGCACCTACCGCCAGAGCGTCAAGATGGTCGGCAGCACCACGCGCGCCACCACCACCGTCAAGTTCGAGGTGGGCGGCAAGACACTGGCGCCGCGCCTGGGCAGCGAAATCTACGTGGCCAATGCCAACGGCAACGCGGAAACCCGCTTCGAGGCCCCGCTCGTGTTCGTCGGCTACGGCATCGATGCGCCGGACGAGCGCTGGAACGATTACGACGGCCTCGACGTGCACGGCAAGGTCCTGGTCATGATGGTCAACGACCCGAAACCGACCGCGGCCGAGCCGGACCGCTTCGGCGGCAAGTCGCTCACCTGGTATGGCCGCTGGACCTACAAGTTTGAAGAAGCGGCGCGCAAGGGCGCTGCCGGCGTGCTGCTCATTCACACCACCGAATCGGCCTCCTACCCGTGGAGCGTGGCCTCGAACGGCCACGGCAAGGAACAGTTCCACCTGGCCGGCAAAGGCAATCCGATGCAGGGCTGGCTGCACGAGGACACGGCGCGCGCGCTGTTCGCCGCGGCCGGCAAGAACCTCGACGCGCTGCGCGCCCAGGCCGAGGTACGCGGCTTCAAGGCGGTCGACCTGGGCGTGCGCGCCCACGTCTCGCTCGACGCCACCCACCGCCCGATCGAAGAATTCAATGTGGCCGGCGTGGTGCCGGGCACCGACCCGAAGGTGCGCGACGAGGCCATCATCTACTCGGCGCACTGGGATCACCTGGGCAAGGCGCAGGGGCCGGCCGGCGTCGACCGCATCTGGAATGGCGCCGTCGACAATGCCTCGGGGGCGGCAGCCCTGCTGGCGATGGCGCAGGCGGCCGTGCGCAAGCCTGCCCGCCGCACCCAGATCTTCCTGTGGCCGGCGGCCGAAGAACATGGCTTGAGCGGCAGCGCGACCTGGGTGCGCGATCCGCTCTGGCCGCTGGCAAAAACCGTCGCCGACCTGAACCTCGACAGCATGAATTTTGTCGGCCGGACGCGCGATATCGGCGTGGCCGGGGCCGAGCGCAGCAGCCTGCTGGCGCACGCGGCCAGGGTGGCCAAGGCCATGGGCCTGCGCCTGGCGCCCGCCACCCCGGACCTGGGCGGCGCCTACTTCCGCGCCGACCATTTCAGCTTTGCCAAGGCGGGCGTACCCGCCTTTAACGTGGGCTCGGCCGTGTTTTCCGGCGATGGCGCGTTCGAATTCGAACACGACCACCTGGCCCTGACCGACAAGATCAAGAGTTACAACAAGGATTACCACCAGGTGACGGACCGCTACGATCCGGCCTGGGATGTATCGGGCATGCTGCAGCAAGCCCAATTTACGCTCAACCTGGGATACGACGTTGCCAACGCGCCGACGGCGCCCGTGTGGAACCCGGGCGACCCGTCCAGCAAGATCAAGCGCTAAGCCTTAGCCCAGTTCGGCCATGATTTCGGCCAGCGTGGCCTGGGCGCCGTTGGCCATGCGCAAATAGCGGTCGATGTCGGTGCCCGAGCGCGCGGCCAGGCTGGTGTGGCAGGCATCGAGCTCGCGCACGGTCTCGAGCAGATCGAGCAGCTTGCGCCGCACGTCCTCCCCCGCGCCCATGTCGCGCACGTAACGCTCGCCCGCGTAGCGCGCACGCGCCAGCAGCATGGCCGTGGCCTGGGTGGGTTTGCCGCTGGTGCCGGACATGCCGTTGACCAGCACAGCGAGCGTGGCCGTCAGGCGCTGCACCGCGCTGACGATACACGCCATTTTTTCATCGTCCGGTGCGTCCATGAGGTCCCTGTTCCCGTTGAAGCGACAGGGTATTGTCATGGCTGGCGCCGCGCGCGCGGATGATCGGTGACAAACGCGCGCGCCTTGGACGCGATTGAAGACTTACTGGACGATGCCGCTGGGCGGCCAAGCCAACGGCAAGATGCTCGCCGGCATTATTCCCACAACTTGAACTTGAGCTGGGCGGAAATGCCGCCGTGCAGACGGTTCTTGTACGTCGGCACGACCGCGATGTTGATGCCGACCCGCTTGTACTCGAACGTGGCCGCCGGGATCAGCGCGAGGAACCAGCCACCGTCGCGCATCTTGGGGTAGCCATTGAAGCCGCCCACCACCGCACCCAAGCGCACCGGGCCCACATTCCACGGCTGGTAATACACGCCGGCGTAATTGGAATGCTGCCGGTCGCTGTTGTAGAAGCGGCCCGCAGTGACGGCGGCCGCCTCGGAAAACCGGTACTCGACGCCGATGCCGGGATTGCGGCCATTGAGGTTCAGGTCGCGCTGGAAGTGGTAGGTCGCAAAGCCCGTATCGAGCCACAGCTCGCTGCGGCGATCGCTGCCATCCTCGGCGCATGCCGATGCGCATGCAATCAGGGTGGCCGCAAGCACGGCCGATTTGGTCATCTTCATCGTGGTTCAATCGTCCTCGTTGGGGTCCATGTCGGGGAACATCACGTCGGTGTAGCCGAACTTCGAGAAGTCGGTGATCCGCATCGGATACAGGATGCCGAGCAGGTGATCGACTTCGTGCTGCACGACGCGGGCGTGGAAATCGGCCACCTCGCGCCGGATCGGGTTGCCATGCTGGTCCACGCCCTCGTAGCACAGGCGCACGAAGCGCGGTACGCTGCCGCGCAGGCCGGGCACCGACAGGCAGCCTTCAAAAGCTTCCTCGGTATCGTCCGACAGCGGCGTGAGCACGGGATTGATCAGGACCGTCTCGGGCACGGCGGGCGCATCCGGGTAGCGCTGGTTCTGCTTGAAGCCGAAGATCACCAGCTGCAGGTTGACGCCGATCTGCGGCGCCGCCAGGCCCGCGCCATTGGCATGGTGCATGGTGTCGAACATGTCGGCGATGAGCGCATCCATGGCCGGCGTATTGAATTCGCGGACCGGCTCGGCCACGCGCAGCAGGCGCGGGTCGCCCATCTTGAGGATCGTACGGACTGTCATGGTTGCTGGTTCTCCTGGTGCAGCTGGTCGAGATAGGCGCGCAGACCGTCGCCGGTTTCCGGGTGCTGCAACCCCATGGCGATCATCGCCTTCAGGTAGCCCAGCTTGGACCCGCAGTCGTAGCGCTGCCCTTCATAGTGGTAGGCCAGCACGCGCTCGCTGGCCATCAGCGCGGCGATGCCATCGGTCAGCTGGATCTCGCCGCCGGCGCCGGCGCCGACGGTAGCCAGCACATCGAAAATCGCGGGCGAGAGCACATAGCGCCCCACCACCGCGCAGGTCGACGGCGCCACCTCGGGCAGGGGCTTTTCGACGATCGCGCCGACCAGGTCGAGCCCTGGCCGGTAAGGCGACGCGGCCACGATGCCGTACTGGCGGGTGTCCTCGCGCGCCACGTGCTGCACGGCCAGGATGCTGCACTGCTCGCGCGCATAGACCCCGGTCATCTGGGCCAGCACGGGCCGCGTGTGCGCGCCCGTGGCCATGAAGTCGTCGGCCAGCATGACGGCGAACGGTTCGTCGCCCACCACGGGGCGCGCGCACAGCACCGCGTGGCCCAGGCCGAGCGGCTCGGACTGGCGGATGTAGATGCAGTTGATATTCGGGGGAATCACGCCGCGCACGAGGGCCAGCAGCGCATCCTTGCCGGCTCGTTCGAGCTCGGCCTCCAGTTCATACGCCTTGTCGAAGTGGTCTTCAATGGCGCGCTTGCTGCGCCCGGTGATGAAGATCATTTCCGTCACGCCGGCGGCCACCGCCTCCTCGACCGCGTACTGAATCAGGGGCTTGTCGACGATGGGCAGCATTTCCTTCGGCTGCGCCTTGGTGGCCGGCAGGAAACGGCTGCCCAGGCCAGCGACGGGGAAAACCGCTTTTCTAACCGGCTTCATCGGATGCGCCTTCCGCGGCCTTGACGCTCTCGAGCAGTGCCAGCAAGCCCGCCTCGTCGAGGATGGTGACGCCCAGTTCCTGGGCCTTGGCCAGCTTGCTGCCCGCGTCGGCGCCGGCCACCACGTAGGCAGTCTTCTTGGACACCGAGCCGGACACTTTGCCGCCGAGCGCCTCGATCAGCGCGCCTGCCTCGTCGCGGCCCATGGTCGGCAGCGTCCCGGTCAGCACGAACGTCTTGCCCTGCAAGCCGGCGCTGGCGGCGGTCATGACGTGCACGCCATCCTTCCAGCGCAGGAAGCCGGCCAGTTCCTGGACCAGCGCCAGATTGGCCGGGTCGGTGAGAAACTCGGTGATCGAGCGCGCCACCACCGGGCCGATGTCAGCCACTTCCAGCAGTTGCAGGCCGCCTTCGAAGCTGGCCGCATGCAGCAGGGCTGGCAGGTTGCCGAAATGCTGGGCCAGCGCCTTGGCGGTGGACTCGCCCACATTGCGGATGCCGAGCGCGTAGATGAAACGCGCCAGCGTGGTGTCGCGCGACTTTTCCAGCGCATCGACGACGTTCTGGGCCGACTTGGCGGCCATCCGTTCGAGCCCCTGCAGGCGCTCCTTGTCGAGCTTGTACAAGTCGGCCGCGGTGTGGATCAGGCCCTTGTCGACCAGTTGTTCGATCAGCTGGTCGCCCAGCCCTTCGACATCGATCGCGCGGCGCGACACGAAGTGCATCAAACCGCCCTTCTTCTGGGCGCTGCATTGGGTCCAGCCGCCGGAGCAGCGCGCCACCGCTTCGTCCTCGGCGCGCACGATGGGCGAACCGCAGACGGGGCAACTGGCCGGCATGGCAAACTCGCGCGCGTCGGCCGGACGGCGTTCCAGCAGCGGCCCGACCACTTCGGGGATGACGTCGCCGGCGCGGCGCACGATCACGGTGTCGCCGATGCGCACATCCTTGCGCCGCACTTCGCCCTCGTTGTGCAGGGTCGCGTTGTTGACGTTGACGCCGCCCACGAACACGGTTTCCAGGCGCGCCACCGGGGTAATCGCCCCGGTACGCCCGACCTGCACTTCAATGTCGAGCACTTTGGTCAGGGCTTCTTCGGCGGGGAATTTATGGGCGATGGCAAAGCGCGGCGCGCGCGACACAAAGCCAAGCTGCTGCTGGTCTTCCAGCCGGTCCACCTTGTAGACCACGCCGTCGATGTCGTACGGCAGGCTGCTGCGGCGCCGGCCGATGTCGCGGTAAAAATCGAGCAGCTGCGGCGCGCCGGTGAGCACGGCGCGCTCCTTGCATACGGGCAGACCGAGCGCCTGGTACCAGTCGAGCAGGCCCGAATGCGACGCCGGCATGGCCGCGCCTTCCAGCGCTCCCACGCCATAGGCAAAGAAGCTGAGCTTGCGCGAAGACGTGATGCGCGAATCGAGCTGGCGCAGGCTGCCGGCGGCGGCGTTGCGCGGATTGGCGTATTCCTTCTGCCCCGCTTCGCGCTGGCGTTCGTTGAGGCGATTGAAGTCGGCCTTGAACATCAAGACTTCGCCGCGCACTTCCAGTACCGCCGGGACCGCGTCGCCATGCAAACGCAGGGGAATGGCGCGGATGGTGCGGATATTGGCCGTCACGTCTTCGCCGTTGGCGCCATCGCCGCGGGTGCCGGCCTGCACGAACACGCCGTTCTCGTAGCGCAGGCTGATGGCCAGGCCGTCGAACTTGAGTTCGGCGCAGTAGCGTGCCTGTTCGGCGCCCAGGCCTTCGCGCACGCGGCGGTCGAAATTGTCGATATCCTCGTCGGCGAAGGCATTGTTGAGCGACAGCATGGGCACCGTGTGGGTGACCTGCTTGAACTCGGGCAGCGGCGCGGCGCCGACACGGAAGGTCGGCGAATCGACCGACACGGCTTGCGGATGGGCCGCCTCGAGCTGCTGCAGCTCGCTGAACAGGCGATCGTATTCGGCGTCCGGAATGGTGGGCGCATCCTGCACGTGGTAGGCGTAGATGTGGCGATTGAGTTCGCGCGTCAGCCACGCCATGCGCTGATGATCTTTGTTGAATGCTGCGTCGGTACTCACAACACCCTCTTGCTCAGCTGAACAGGCGCATGGCGCGCGTGGAGCCGGCCGGAATGTCGGCCGCTTCCATCTCCTGGTAGAAGTCCAGCACCTGGTTGTTGATTTCGCCCAGGGCCGCATCCATCAGGGGCTGGTCGCTGTCGTCGACGATGATGGCGTCCAGGCGGCCCACCAGCGCCTTGGCGCAGGCGACCATCTGGCCGAAGCCGTCGCGCACCGGCGCCACGCAGGGCACGTCCAGCAGCAGCGTCAGGCGGCTGGTGGTGTCGGCGCCCAGGGTGACGTTGGTCGAGAGGGTAAACAACTGGCCGCCATCGCCATCCGGCATGATGTAGCGCCCGTCCGGCCGCACATCGAAGCCCTGCTTTTCCAGCGCGCCGATCAAGGTCGCGATCGACCATGGTGCGCCGTTCGAGAGCAGGTTCACGCCCAGCTGGGCATCGTGGCCGGAGACGAAGCGGTGCAAGGTACGCGCTTCGCCCATGACTTCGATCATGTCCGGGATTTCCGCCTCGGCGCCGATCTCGTCGGACACGGCGCGCAGGCGCGTGACCAGTTCCGAGTATTCCAGCTCGTTGAGCGCCGTGGTGCGGCTGGCCAGCTGCACGCCGGCCTGCAGCTTGGTGTACACGCCGCCATGGGTGATCGGTTCCCAGTCGCCGTTCACGTGCAAGCCGATGAAGTGCACCGGCTTGTTGCCCACGTGGCGCAGGGTTTGCAGGATCGGCAGGATCTTGTCGCCGCGTACCGCCACTTCGAGCGCCAGGGGAATCAGGCAATCGATCAGCGGATCGACCAGGCTGATGGCCAGTTCGGCCGGCGGGGTGGCCGGATCGGTGCCATGCAGGATGGGCACATTGTCGTGCAAGTCCGGCTCGCCCTTGTCGCCGCCGGCGGCATTCGGGTCGAAGCTCGGTTCCTGGCGCGGATCGTCGCTGCGCATCAGGATGTCGTCATGGTCGGACGAGAAGGCGCGCGCGACGCTCTTGCGCGCCTTGTGCTCCTGCCACTTGTTGTACACGATGACACCGGCGACGATCACGGCGCCGATGCTGATGCTCATTTCGATATCTGTCATGCTGCTTGTGCCTCGGTAGCGAAATTCGCGGCGGACTCCATGTCCACCGCCACAATGCGCGATACGCCCTGCTCCTGCATCGTCACACCGATAAGTTGATTGGCCATTTCCATCGCGATCTTGTTGTGCGAGATGAAAAGGAATTGGGTATGGTCGCTCATGCGCTTGACCATGCGGCAGAAGCGTTCCGTGTTGGCATCGTCAAGCGGCGCATCGACCTCGTCGAGCAGGCAGAATGGCGCCGGATTCAGGCGGAACATCGAGAACACCAGCGCGGTGGCGGTGAGCGCCTTTTCCCCGCCCGAGAGCAGGTGGATGGTGGCGTTCTTCTTGCCCGGCGGCTGGGCCATGACCTGCACGCCGGAGTCGAGGATTTCGTCGCCCGTCATCACCAGCTTGGCATTGCCGCCGCCGAACAGGATCGGGAACAGCTCGCTGAAATGGTGGTTGACCCGGTCGAAGGTATCCTGCAGCAGCTCGCGCGTTTCCTTGTCGATGCGGCTGATCGCGTCTTCCAGCGTGGTGATCGCTTCGACCAGATCCTTGTTCTGCGCGTCGAGGAAGTTCTTGCGCTCGGACGCCTGCGCCAGTTCGTCGAGCGCGGCCAGGTTGACCGCGCCCAGCGCGGCGATGGCATTGGTCAGGCGCGTCACTTCGCCCTGCAGATACGATGGCTTCATGTCGGCGTGGAGCTTTTCCGACAGCGCCGCTTCGTCCGCCTCGACCGCCTTCAGGGCTTCGGCAAACTGTTCCTGGTTCAGGCGCGCGGCCTGCTCCTTGAGCTGCATTTCGGTGATCTTGTCGCGCTGCGGCTGCAGGCTGCGTTCGGCGGCCATGCGCGACTCTTCGGCCGTGCGCAGCTGCTGGGTGATCTGGTCGAGTTCATGGCGCGCATCCGACAGTGCCCGCTCCTGGCCGGTGCGGCGCTCGAGCAGCTCCTGCAAGCCATCGTTGGCGGCGCCCGCCTCGAGCGACTCGAGTTCCTGCTGGCCCATCTCGATGCTCTCGCCCACCTGCGCGGCCTGCTGGGTGGCGGTGGCGATATTGCGGCGCAGTTCGTCGATCTTGCTGCGCTGGGTCTTTTCGGCGAATTGCGCTTCCTGGGCCGCGCGTTCGAGTTCGCGCAGCTTGTCGCGCGCGTCGGCCAGCAGTTGTTCCTTGTTGAGGAAATCGGTCTGGCCATCTTCGTGGGCGCCCTGCAGTTCGCCCAGGGCGATGTCGAGCTGTTCGAATTTTTCTTCGGATTCGGCCTGGATCTGCTGTTGCTCGGCTTCCTGGGCGGCGATCTCGGACAGGTCGGCCAGGATCTGCGTGCTGCGCTGGTTGAAGCGCGCCTCGACTTCGGACTGCTTGACGACCTCGATCTGCAGCGCGTGCACCGATTGGGTCAGTGCGGCCACGCGCTGGCGCGTATCCTGCAGGCGGCGCGCCAGTTCGGAAGCGGCGGCATCGGCGCGCACGGCGCGCGCGCGGGCCTCGTCGGCGAGCATGGTCTGGGCGCGCAGCTGGCGCGTGATGTTGTCGATTTCCTGCTGCCGCCCCAGCACCCCATCCTGCTCGGCATCGGCGGCGTAGAAGCGCACGCTGGCGCCCGTGACCACGTGGCCCTGGCGCGTGATGAAGGAGCCGCCCTGCGGCAGGCGGGCGCGCTCGGCCAGCGCCGACTGGGCGTCGTCGGCCACAAAGACATTGTGCAGCCAGTCCTGCAGCAGGCCGCGCAAGCCCGGATCATTGAGCTTGAGCAGGCTGACAAAAGGCTTGAGGCCGTGCGCCTGCGCCGCCCCCTGGTCCGGCGCGGCCGCATGGGCCTGGGACGGCGCATACAGGGCCAGCTTGGCGGGGGGCGCATCGTTGAAGAAGGCCTTGGCCCAGTCGATGTTCGACATTTCCAGCGCGGTGGTGCGTTCGCGCAGGATCGCTTCCAGCGCGGTTTCCCAGCCCTGTTCGATGTGCAGCTTTTGCCACAGGCGCGGCAGGGTGTCGAGTTCGTGCTTTTGCAGCCAGGGCGTGACCTTGCCCTGGGTCTGGGTGCGTTCCTGTAGCTGCTTCAAGGCCGACAGGCGCGCCTCGAGCTGGGCGTTGGCAGTGGTCTCGGCGTTGACCTGCGCCTGGGCGGCGCCCTTTTCTTCCTCGACCCGCTGCTGCTGTTCGGTCGCTTCTTCCAGCAGCATGCCCTGCTCTTCGAGCGCCTGCTGCTTTTCTTCGAGCTGCAGGCGCAGATTGGCCAGCTGGCTGCTGTCCGGGAGATTGAGGCCGCTCTTTTCCTGCTGCAGGCGTTCGCGCCGCGTCAGCAAGCCATTCAGAATGCTCGAGGCATTGCGCTGGTGCGCCGATTCCAGTTCGATCTGCTGCTGCGCCTGCATGATCCGGGCGCGCGACTCCGTCGTCTTGTGCTGAGCCTCGCGCCAGGCCGCGTCCAGCGCCGGCAAGCGTTCGCCCTGGGCTTCGGCCGCCATCTGCGACTGCTCGACCCGACCGCCCAGTTCCTCGAGCAGGAATTCGGCTTCCTCGATCTGCTGCTGGTAATCCTCGGCCTGGGTGCGCCACTGGTTGCGCTGGGCCGTGAGTGCGGCCAGCTGATTTTGCAGGCGGCTGCGCGATTCGATCACGAACTTGATCTGCGCTTCCAGGCTGCCGATTTCGGCATTGGTCTGGTACAGATGGCCCTGGGCCTGGTGCAACCGGTCGCCGACGGCAAAGTGCGCCTGGCGCATGTGTTCGAGTTCGAGCTCGACATGGCGCAGCTTGGCGGTCTGCTCTTCCAGATCGGTCTGGGCCTGCTGCATGTCGCGCGCACACCTGCCCTGTTCGGCCGCCGCTTCATTCTTGCGCAGCAGCCAGAGCAGCTTTTGCTTTTCTTCCTGATCGGCCTGCAGGGCGTGGAATTTGTTGGCCACCACCGCCTGCGCCTCGAGCTTTTCGAGGTTGGTGTTCAGTTCGCGCAGGATGTCTTCCACGCGCAGCAGGTTTTCGCGCGTATCGTTGAGGCGGTTTTCCGTTTCGCGGCGCCGTTCCTTGTACTTGGACACGCCCGCCGCTTCTTCGAGGAACACGCGCAGCTCTTCGGGGCGCGATTCGATGATGCGCGAAATCATGCCCTGGCCGATGATCGCGTAGGCGCGCGGCCCCAGGCCCGTGCCGAGGAAGATGTCCTGAATGTCGCGCCGGCGCACCGGCTGACCATTGATGTAATAGGTGGAGGTGCCGTCGCGCGTGAGCGTGCGCTTGACCGCGATTTCGGCGTACTGGCCCCACTGTCCTGCCGCCTTGCCATCGTTATTGTCGAACACCAGCTCGACGGAGGCGCGCCCGGCCGGCTTGCGGTGGGTGGAGCCGTTGAAGATCACGTCCTGCATCGATTCGCCGCGCAATTCGGACGCCTTCGACTCGCCCAGCACCCAGCGCACGGCATCGATGATGTTCGACTTGCCGCACCCGTTCGGACCGACCACGCCAACCAGCTGACCCGGCACCTGGAAATTGGTGGGATCGACGAAAGACTTAAATCCCGACAATTTAATAGAGGATAGACGCACGTTGCAGGGCTGGCTCGCGGTGATAAAAGAGCTTCATCATACCATTTGTTGCTTTCATTCCGGTAGGGTGACAGCGCGAATGGCAGAACGAGCTCGCCCCGCGCGAGGCGGGGCGAAGTTGCAGAGGGGAATTATGCGGCGACCGCGGTCTGGACCGGATCGTTGACGGCGCCGCCGGCCATGGCGTCGGCCAGGGCCCGTTCGACCAGACCGTCGGTGCGCACCATGCGGACCTTTTCCGCCCGCACCCCCGCCACCAGTTTCTCGGACGAGAGCGAGAACGATTCCTTGCGCGCGCCCAGCGAGAAGATGTACAGCGTCTTGAGCGGGCTGACCCAGGCCAGCTTGGCCTTGAGCAGGCTGCCGTCGGTCTGGGTGAACTCCAGCCAGGCGCCGCGCTCGAGCGTTTCCACCGTGAGGACGGCGTCGTCGATCTCGATTTCCGGCGCGGCTTCGGCAGCGGTTTCCTTTTCCAGGCGGCGGCGCGCATCTTCCTGGGCCACTTCGACGGCAATCTCGAGCTGGCGCTCGGGCGTGATGTCGAGCGGTGCGCGCACGATCGAGGCATGGCATTCGGCCAGTTCGGCAAAGAATTGCAGCCGGTCCGCTTCCTGCCACTTGATTACGTCGAGCCACTTGTTCAGCGTGGCCAGCAGACCTGGCAGCTTGGCGATCAGCTGGCGCCGCTCGTCGTGGGTGATCTTCGGCTTGACGCTCCAGATCAGGTCATCCATGGTCTTGGTGGCGCTGCTGACGGCGCCCGGCTTTTCTTCTTCCACGCTGTAGGCCACGGTCAGTACCGAGGTCCACTTGTGTTCGAGGAAGGTTTCCAGGACCGCAACCACTTCGCCGCTGCTCACGCGCGCCGCGACCGCGGTCTTGGCCGAACGGGTGGCTGCATAGACTTTTTCCTGCTTGAGGGCGACGGCGATCGGCTCGGCAATGGCCGCCACCGCTTCGGTTTCGTCGGCCTTGAGCGTGGCTTCGAGTTCTTCGACCGCGCTCGAGAATACGGCGCCATCGTCGCTCTCGCGGCCGACCCGGTCCACGCTGCGCTGCATGGCCTGGAACATCGGATCGTCGCCGCTGCGCTGCTCGAGCCCCATGCGCGAGAGCAAGTCGATCATGCGCCGCGCCGGGTGCGCTTCCTCGAAGAAGAAGTTCTTGTCCGACAGGGCAGCTTTGAGGACCGGAATCTGCAGGAACTTGATCAGTTCGCGCACTTCCTTCGGAATGTTCGGGTCCAGGAAGACGGTCTCGAACACTTTCGAGAGCAGATCGATGGTGCTTTCGTCGCCGCGGCTCAGTGTGCCCTTGGGCAGACCGGCCTTCAGGCGCGGCAGATAGAATACGTCGACCGCCTGGCTGGCATTGGCGGCCAGCGGGGTGGCGGCGAACTGCTCGGGCATGTGCGATTGCAGCGCCTTGAGCATGTCGAGCAGCGGTGCCTGGGCCGCGCCATAGCCGGCCTGGCCGAGCGCGGCACCAATGGCGCCGTGGTCGGGATAATGGTTGCCGTGGTGCGGGGGCGGATGGCCGCCGCCCTGGTGCATGGCGTGGGGACCGGCAGGATACGGGCCGCCTGGATACGGTGCGCCCGGATACTGCGCGCCGCCCGGATAGGCAGCGCCGGCCGGCATCGCACCACCAGGATGGCCGCCGGCCTGCTGCAGCGCACTGGCCGGCAGCGATGGGGCTTGTTCGGCGAATGGCGCGGGCGCATCGAAGCCCTGGGCGCCGCTCGGACGCCAGCCGCCGCCGGTGCCGGCCATGGCTGGCAAATCGGGGATCAGCGGAATATCGCCGCCGAACTCGCTGTCGGCGTCGCCCGACAGGAACTGGCGCAACTGGTTGGCCAGCGACTCCTGCTGCTTGCTGCGCTTGGCCTTGGCGGCGTTGGCGCTTTCGGTTTTCTTGATGTTGTAGGCGTCGACCGAGCCAGGCTGGCCCTTGCGCACCAGCGCATCGCACAGCGCATCGTACATGGGGCCGAAATCCCACATCAGGGTCGGCTTGAGCATCGGCACGACCAGGCCGTGCGCTTCTTCGTTGGGTTCGAATTCTTTCCAGGCGCTATTGATCGCGGACAGGAACATTTCGGGGCGGAACGGATTTTGCGCGATGCGCAGAATGTCGCGGTTGAGCAGGAAACCGAGGCGCACATTGAGCGTGGCGATCTGGGTGGCGTACTTCATTTCGAACGGACGGCTCACGGCGTCGAACGCGACCCGGTTGTCCATTTCTTCGAAGGGCACCAGGCTCAGCGACGCTTCGTCGAGGGCCGTGACTTTCTTTGGACGTGGCAATAGCACTTCCACTTCCTTGCGCAAGGCCTTGTCCAGGCCACCTGAAGCGAGATGAATGAACGCGTAACCGTTCTCCTTCAGCAAGTTCCCGGATTTCACGCGCTGGAACACCTGGCGCGCATCGAGGCGCGGGTCGTCGACGTCGAGCAGGCTGGCGACGAGGCGGGTGCCGACCCCGATCAGCTGTTCATTCGCGTGCTTGAGCACGATCGCCACCAGGCTATCCAATAGCTCATGCTGCGACGGACCGCTCGCTTTCTTTGCATTCACTGTTGAAGTTACCGTTGATGCCATGATCTGGTCTGCTCCGGAATAAATACTACTTTGACTACGCTACCAACCATTGTGCCACAGCCTTTCCACAAGGCAATACACAAAGGATAAGGAATCGAAAATTTCTCTGTAATTATCCAATCGGATACAGTTTACTGAAGAAACACTCCAATTTTCTTGCCTTCCCGGACTGTTGATCCGTCGCAAAGTTGGGGCCAAACCATTGCTTAACATCACATAAGGAGTCGCCGCCCTACCCTTGCCAAGGAAACCGCCATGTCCCGCTCAAGCCTTCCCGCCACCACCGTCAAACTGGCCGCCTGCTTCGCGACCCTGGCCTTGCTGCAGGCCGCCAGCGTGCTGTGCATTGCCTATCAGTGTAGTCCACCGAACTGGTTAACGGTTGCCGTAGGGCAAAAGTTTAGTCCGCCAGTCCCATTTTTTTTCACCGTCCCGGGCATGGCCCTGGCGTCGCTCGTGCTCACCGTTCTGTGCGCCGCAGTCATGGCCTACTGGGCCCATGCCCGGATCGCCCGGCCGCTGACAGCGGCAACCGCTGCCGCGCGGCGCATGGCCAGCGGCGACTTGCGGAAAATCAACGAAACTGCCGGCGTTCAGAATAATGAACTTCTTTCAACCATGCAAGAAATGAATACTTTCCTCTTCGAAATAATTGCACATTCTCACAACAGTAGTCAATCGATCGCGTGCGGTGCGAGCGAATTGGCGCGTCACGGACAGCAAGCGTTGCTCCACGGCACACTTCACTGCGCGACGGTGCGGCGCGCGGCGGCGGCAGCACAGCAGGGCGACAGCGGCGCGGCCCTGACCGCCATCGCCGCCGCAACCGCCCAGCTGGCCTGCCTGGAAGAAGCCCTGGCCCAGGCGGCCGCCAGCGCCGCAGCCGTACGCGACGACGCCGGGCAGCTGCGCAGGGCCCTTGGTGTCTGCCGCCTCGGCGCCGACCCCGCCCCTGCCGCGCTGATCCGGCTGGCGCACAGCATTCCCGCGCGTCAGGCACGGGCCGGCCGCAGCGCCGCGGGCACGCCGGCGCACTCCGCGCATTTAATTTCAATTCTGTAGGAATTTCTCCTACACTGGTTCAAGCACTGATCCGATACCGGACCTGGAGTGCGGCTCCCATCATTGTGTCTCCGGAAACGCTGGCGAGAAACAATTCTCTGGCGCTTCGGCGAGCACGACATTTCAAACTTTTTAAAGGAATGAACATGAACTCGAATCAAAAAGGTGGTCAGAGCAAGCAAGGCGAACGTGAAAGCAGTAACAAGCAATCGGGCAACCAGGGGTCGGGCTCGCGCTCCGGCAGCGGTACCCAGGGCGGCACCCACGAGCAGCACGTGGAAGCCGGCCGTCAGAGCCACAAAAATGACGACAAGAGCGGTTCGCGCCAGTCCGAATCGGATTCGGGCAGCCGCCAGTCGGGCAATAAGAGCAGCGACAACCGCTGATCAGGGCCGCCCAGGCGGCACGCCGGGTGAGGCCGAGTTTCCGGGCTGAACCATCTCGGTAGCGAAACAGGAAGCACGCAAAAGGGTCTGCAACGTTTAGCGTTCAGGCCCTTTTGTCTGCGCCCACGCTTAGATGTTGCGGATGCGCACGCCCCGCGGCGGCGCGAAATCGGCCACCTCGTCGATCATGCGCGCCACCTTGGCGTCGCGCGCGGTCAGGTGCAGGTCGGAGTACTGGTGGATCGCCCATTGCTCGGGCGTGAGCTCGATGTGCTTGCGCAGGATCGATTCGGTCCGGGCGTCGTCCGCCCGCAAGCCTTCGACAATGATGTTGAGCGCGTCCGGCCGCGCCCCGGGCGAGGCGGTGGCATGCGACTTGTGCACCATGAAGCGCGCCGTCTCGCTGGCATAGCGGCGGCGCCCCGCCAGGAACAGGATGACCGCGATGGAAGCGACCGCGCCCGCGTTGTACATCGCGAACTGGACCGGTGCATTCGACAGGAAGTTGTACATGCACAGGCCATCGCTGACATAGCCGCCGTTGGACTGGATCAGCACGTGGGCCGTATCGATGCCATCCGCGCTCATGGCCGAGACGGACTCGAACACGCGGTGCACCATGTCGCTGTTGACGTCGCCGGAGAGGGTAAACCAGGCTTCGTTGTCGGTCGTTTCCAGGGTCTCGCTCATGGTGGCGTTCATGGTCGTTGGCTCGCAAAGTGGATACCTTATTTTAACAAAACACGCCAAACGGCGGCCTTCTGCGCGCTTCATTCGTGCGCCCCCCAGGGCGGGGCGGCAGGTTGACTTTCCCGCCCTGCTGGCATATGCTCTACCCTCTTGATCGGGAGAGGGCAGACACGCACTGCCGCCGAAGGGGCATCACCCAAAAACTCTCAGGCAAAAGGACCGGTCAGGGGTCGGCGGCGCACTGCGCAGCCGGTCAAACTCTGGAGAGCGGCCGCGGCATCATGCCGGCGGCACACCGAAGGGGCAGGCGGCATACACACCGCTATCTCTCAGGTATCAAGGACAGAGGGGCAAGAACACCCGTTGGCGGCCATGGGGCCGTCGATGCCTGTTCGGCGACCCCTTTACACCTGCCTCGAGGATTCCATGACGCTCCAAGCGACTCCGCTTAATTCCGCACACCGCGCCGCCGGCGCCAAGATGGTCGATTTCGGCGGCTGGGACATGCCCGTCAACTACGGTTCGCAGATCGAAGAGCATCACGCCGTGCGCACCGACGTGGGCATGTTCGACGTCTCGCACATGTGCGTGGTCGACCTCGAAGGCGCCAACGTGCGCGCTTTCCTGCGCGGCCTGCTGGCCAATAACGTCGACAAGCTGCAGGTGCCGGGCAAGGCGCTGTACTCGTGCATGTTGAATCCCCAGGGTTTCGTGATCGACGATCTGATCGTCTACTTCTTCAGCGAGAACTGGTTCCGCCTGGTCGTCAACGCCGGCACCGCCGTGGGTGACGTGGCCTGGATCGAAGCGCAGAACGCCGCCACCGGCAGCGGCGTCAAGATCACCCAGCGCCGCGACGGCAACGAGCCGATGGCGCTGATCGCCGTGCAGGGTCCGAACGCGCGCGCCAAGGTATGGGAAGTACTGCCGACGACCAAGGCGGCGTCGGAGCAGATCAAGCCGTTCAACGCCGTGATCGTCAAGGACACCGCGTTCGGCGAAGTGATGGTGGCGCGCACCGGCTACACCGGCGAAGACGGCTTCGAAATCGCTTTCCCCGCCGCCCAGGCAGAGGCGCTGTGGAATGCGCTGCTGGCGGCCGGCGTCAAGCCCGCCGGCCTCGGTGCGCGCGACACGCTGCGCCTGGAAGCGGGCATGAACCTGTACGGCCAGGACATGGACGACACGGTCAACCCGCTCGACGCCGGCCTGGCATGGACCATCGACCTGGTGTCCGAGCGCGACTTCATCGGCAAGGGCGCTTTGCAGAAAATGGGACAGAATGCCCAGTACGTGGGCCTGATCCTGCGCGAAAAAGGCGGCATTCTGCGCGCGCACCAGAAAATCATCTCCGCCTCCGGCAGCGAAGGCGAAATCACCAGCGGCACCTTCAGCCCGACCATGCAGCAGGCCATCGCGCTGGCGCGTGTGCCGATGGATGTCGCCGTGGGCGACAACGTGCAGGTGGAAATCCGCGACAAGCGCCTCGCCGCCACGGTAATCAAGCTGCCGTTCGTCCGTAACGGTAAAATCCTCGTTGCCTGACCCAAAACAATTCAACTCACTGGAGCGAACCACATGAACATCCCTGCCGATCTGAAATACACCGAGTCCCACGAATGGGTGCGCGCCGAAGCTGACGGCACCGTCACCGTCGGCATCACCGAATACGCGCAGGATGCGCTGGGCGACATCGTGTTCGTCGAACTGCCGAAAGTGGGCAAATCGTACACTGCCGGCGACGACGCCGCCGTGGTGGAATCGGTCAAGGCCGCCTCCGACATCTACGCGCCGGTGTCGGGCGAAGTCGTCGCCGTCAACACCGCCGTGGCCGACGCGCCGGACTCGATCAACAGCGACGCCTATGCGGCCTGGCTGTTCAAGCTCAAGCCGAGCGACGCCGGCGCGATCGATGGTTTGCTCGACGCCGCCGCTTACGGCAAGACGACCGCAGAATAAATCAACGTCGCCCTCTCGCAGGCGGGTGCCCATGGCACTGTTGCGCCGCCACCAGGCGGCCGTGCCATGGGTCCCGGCCTGCGCGTGGACGATGTGACGTTCCTCCCCTTCCCTTTTTGGCCCTCCAGATCATGACCCGTTCCAGCCTGACCCAACTCGAAGCACGCGACTCCTTCATCCCGCGCCACATCGGCCCGTCCGAATCCGAACAGGCAGCCATGCTGTCCACGCTCGGCTACCCCTCGCGCGCGGCGTTGATCGATGCCATCGTTCCCGCCCATATCCGCACCAAGAGCAAGCTGGAACTCGGTCAGTTCTTCGACCCGATGCCGGAACAGGCCGCACTGGCCAAGCTCAAAGGCATCGCGGGCAAGAACAAGGTGCTCAATTCGATGATCGGTCAAGGCTACTACAACACCCACACCCCGGGCGTGGTGCTGCGTAACATCTTCGAAAACCCGGCCTGGTACACCGCCTACACCCCGTACCAGCCAGAGATCTCGCAAGGTCGCCTGGAAGCGATCCTCAACTTCCAGCAAATGATCACCGACCTGACCGGCATGGGCATCGCCAACTCGTCGATGCTCGACGAAGGCACGGCCGCCGCCGAAGCCATGACGCTGATCCAGCGTGTGGGCAAGTCGGCCTCGAACGTGTTCTACGTCGCCGACGACGTGCTGCCGCAGACGCTGGAAGTGCTGCAAACCCGCGCCGCGCCGATCGGCGTGGATGTGCGCGTCATCGCCGCTGACGCCATTGCCACCCTGTCCGAGCCCTGCTTCGGCGTGCTGGTGCAGTACCCGGGCGTCAATGGCGATGTGCGCGACTACCGCGCCGCCGTCGAAAAGCTGCATGCCGCCGGCGCCATGGTGGTTGCCGCCGCCGACCTGCTGGCCCTGACCCTGCTCACGCCGCCCGGCGAATGGGGCGCCGACGTGGTGGTCGGTAACAGCCAGCGCTTTGGCGTACCGCTCGGTTTCGGCGGCCCGCACGCCGGCTACCTGGCCACCCGCGACGAATTCAAGCGCAGCATGGCCGGCCGTCTGGTCGGCGTGACCATCGACGCGCAGGGCAACCAGGCCTACCGCCTGGCGCTGCAAACGCGCGAGCAGCACATCCGCCGCGAAAAAGCCACCTCCAACATCTGCACCGCGCAGGTGCTGCTGGCGGTCATGGCGTCGATGTACGCTGTCTACCATGGCCCGAAAGGCCTGGCCCGGATCGCCAGCCGCGTGCACCGCTTCACCAACATCCTGGCCGCCAAGCTGGGCCAGCTGGGCTACGGCATCGTCAACGCCACCTATTTCGACACCCTGACCATCAAGACCGACCGCGCCGAGCAGCTCCATGCCATCGCCGTTGAAAAGGGCGTGAACCTGCGCCGCGTCGATGCCGGCCATATCGGCGTGTCGCTGGACGAAACCACCACCCGCGAAGACATCGCGCTGCTGTGGTCGATCTTCGCCCAGGGCGTCTCGAGCGCGCCGGCCGCGCCCGACTTCGACGCCATCGAAGCGAGCGCCCAGACGGCCTTCCCGGAACAGCTGGGCCGCACCAGCGCCTTCCTGACCCACCCGACCTTCCACCGCTACCACGCCGAGCACGAAATGCTGCGCTATCTGCGCTCGCTGGCCGACAAGGATCTGGCGCTGGACCGCACCATGATTCCGCTCGGTTCGTGCACCATGAAGCTGAACGCCACGTCCGAGATGATCCCGGTCACCTGGCCCGAGTTCTCCAACATCCACCCGTTCGCGCCGGACGCGCAGACGGTCGGCTACCGCGACATGATCGGCCAGCTCGAAGAGATGCTGTGCGCGCTGACCGGCTACGCCGCCATCTCGCTGCAGCCGAATGCCGGTTCGCAGGGCGAATACGCCGGTCTGCTGGTCATCCAGGCCTACCACCAGTCGCGCGGCGAAGGCCACCGCAACATTTGCCTGATTCCTTCGTCGGCGCACGGCACCAACCCGGCGTCGGCCAACATGGTCGGCATGAAGGTCGTTGTCACCGCCTGCGACGAGAACGGCAACGTCGACCTGGCCGATCTGCGCGCCAAGGCCGAGCAGCACAGCGCCAACCTGGCCTGCGTGATGGTGACCTACCCGTCCACCCATGGCGTGTTCGAAGAAGGCATCAGCGAACTGTGCGAGATCGTCCACTCGCACGGCGGCCAGGTCTACATCGACGGCGCCAACATGAACGCGCTGGTCGGCGTGGCAGCGCCAGGCAGCTTCGGCGGCGACGTCAGCCACCTGAACCTGCACAAGACGTTCTGCATTCCGCACGGCGGCGGCGGTCCTGGCGTCGGCCCGATCGGCGTGGGCGCGCACCTGGCCAAGTTCCTGCCGAACCAGCGTTCGACCGGCTACACGCGCGACGAAGCGGGCATTGGCGCGGTCAGCGCCGCGCCCTACGGCTCGGCCTCGATCCTGCCGATTTCGTGGATGTACATCGCGATGATGGGCGGCGAAGGCCTGACGGCAGCGACCGAAACGGCGATCCTGGCCGCCAACTACATCGCGCGCCGTCTGGCGCCGCACTACCCGGTGCTCTACACCGGCCACGATGGCCTGGTTGCGCACGAGTGCATCCTTGACCTGCGTCCGATCACCGACGCCACCGGCATCAGCAACGAAGACGTTGCCAAGCGCCTGATGGACTTCGGCTTCCACGCCCCGACCATGAGCTTCCCGGTGCCGGGCACGCTGATGATCGAGCCGACCGAAAGCGAATCGAAGGCCGAGATCGACCGTTTCATCGATGCGATGATTGCGATCCACGCCGAAATCGTCAAGGTCGAGCGCGGCGAGTACGACCGCATGGACAATCCGCTCAAGGGCGCGCCGCACACGGCCGAAGTGGTGACCGCCGACGTGTGGGAGCACAAGTACAGCCGTGAAGAGGCGGCATTCCCGGTCGCGTCGCTGCGCAAGCGCAAGTACTGGCCGCCGGTGGGCCGCGCCGACAACGTGTATGGCGACCGCAATCTGTTCTGCGGCTGTGCGCCGATCAGCGATTACGAGTAATCGCGCGGCATCGAGGTACCGAGAACTGCGCGCCGGTGCGAGCCGGCGCGCAGTTTTTTTTTGAATCACCGAACACGCAACGTTGCGCAGGCAATAGGCCGCACCCCATTCGCCCCCTGCACTCAACGCTTGGATGCCAGATGCAGTCTCGGCTTGCCCGCCACCGGCACCGCCTCCCCCAGCTTGAACCCGGCCACCGCCCGCGACAACATCACCGCCTGCGCCTGCAGGCTCTCGGCCGCCGCTGCCGCCTGCTGCACCATGGCCGAGTGATGCTGCGACATCTGATCCATCTGCACGATCGCCGTATTCACGTCCGAAATCCCGTCCGCCTGCACCGCACTGGCGCGGCTGATGCGCTCGATCATGTCGCCCACTTCGCGCACCGAACTGGCGATCCCCGCCAGACTGTCGCCCGTCTGCTCCGCAGCCATGCTGGCGCCATCGATTTGCGCGATCGACTGCGTCACCAGTTCGCGCATTTCGCCCAGCACCCCGCTCGACTGCTGGGCCAGCATCCGCACGTCGGCCGCCACCGCCGCGAACGCCGCGCCCTGCTGGCCCGCGCGCGCCGCTTCCATGGCGCCGTTGAAGGCCAGCGTGCCGCTCTGGCTGGCCATGCCGTCCAGCCGCTCCAGCAACTGCATGACGCGGCTCGAACTGCGGCGGATCGCCGTCATGGTCTGGCCCAGCTGGCCAACCACGCCCCCGCCCTCGCGCGCGATCATGGACGCCGATGCCGCCAGCCGGTTGGCCGCGTGCGCCGTGTCGGCAGTGCGGTTGACCGTGTCACTCAAGGCGCGCATCGAGGCCGTGGTCTGTTCGATCGAGCTGGCCTGGGCTCCGGCCCGGTGCGACAGGTCGGCGTTGCCGGCGGCGACATCGCGCGAGGTGCTGTCGATCAGGCGGGCGGTGTCGAGGATCCCCTTGAGGGTGGCATTCAGATTGCCGATGCTGGCGTCGAGCGTGCGCGCGGCATCGGCAATTTCGTCGCCACCGTAATCGCGCTCGGGCACCGTCAGATTGCCGCTGGCCAGATCGTGCGCAGCGGCGCCGATCCCGCGCACCTGGCGCAGCAGCGAGCGCCGCACCGCCATGGTCAAGGCCAGCGACAGCAGCACCGACAGGGCCGCCAGCAGCGGCATGACGGTCGAAACGGTGCGAAATTCGCCCGCCGCCTGCTGCGAGGCCGCTTCGCTCAGATTGCGTTCGAGCTGGGCCAGCGCCTGCAGCCGCAGCGCCACCGTGGCAAAGGCGCGTTCCGGCTTTTGCATGGCGCTCGCGCCGATGGCCTGGTCGGCGCGCGACAGTTCGATCACCTCGGACAGCGCGCGCCGGTAGAGCCCATGGGCGGCGCGCGCGTCCTCCAGCAGGCGCTGCTCGGCGCTGCCGGCGGCGCAGCGCGCGGCCAGGCTGGCCAGGCGCGCGCCGATGGCATCGTGGCGGCGCCCGATGTCGGCCGCCAGGGTATCGATACGGGAGGGGGCGAAGCTGCCGCTCATCCAGGTCAGCAACTGGTAGAGGCGTGCATGGGCACTTTGCGCTTCGGCCACCAGCTCGGTGGCGTCGCGGATGCGCACGTCGCGTACCTGGACGATGCTCTCGAGCGAGCGGTTCTGGCGCACCAGCGCCCAGTGCGCGGCGGCTGACGACGCCAGCAGCAGGAGCAGCGCCACGGCAGGCGCCAGCAAGAGCTTGGGACCGATGCGCAGCCGGCCCAGCAGGTCCGGCCACGTGCTTGCACGCGAAGGCTCGCTCACTCGCATTCTCCTCAGGACGCCGGGATAGTATGATGGCCGCGCAGCGTGCCGCTGCTGAAGTTTCCTCGGCGCATGATGCAATCTACGCCTGCGGCAAGGGCACAGGTTTGCGCCAGATCAAGGCAGTCAAGACAAGGAAATTGGATGAACAGACAGATTCAGGCAGCGCTGCGTTCGGCGCTGGTGTGCCCTGGCTACGGCCAGTGGTGGCTGGGCCGGCGCGGGCGCGGGGCGGCCATCATGATTCCCACCTTGATCGTGGCGATCTACTTCATCAGCGACATCATGGAACAGATCATGGCTGCCACCCTGCCCCTGCAGGAGCGGATGATGGAAGGGCAGATTCCCGACCTGGCCGACATCGTCAGGCTGTCGCACGAGATCGTGGCCGGACAGGCGCTGTCGATCAATCCTTCGCTGTACCTGTTGATCGTGCTGTGGGTGGCGGGCACGGTCGATGCCTGGCTGGTGGGGCGCCAGCCGCCGGCCGTGCAGGCCGGACAGGCGGGCGCGCCCGAGGACTGACAATCAGCCCAGCTTGGCCGCGTGTTCGCGCGTGGCGTGGAAGGTCAGCTTGGGCCAGCGCTCTTCGGTCAGGCGCAGGTTGACATTCGAGGTGGCCAGGTAGGCCAGGTTGCCGGCCGCATCGTAGGCCACATTGTGGCCCAGCGCGGTCTCGAAATCGGCCAGGACGCGCTTGTCGTCGCCGCTGACCCAGCGCGCGCTGCTGATGCTGGTGCCTTCGAACACGGCATCGACGCCGTATTCGTTGAGCAGGCGGCTGGCAACGACTTCGAACTGCAGCACCCCGACCGCGCCCAGTACCAGTTCGCTGCCCTGCACCGGCTTGAAGACCTGGACCGCGCCCTCTTCGCCCAGCTGCTGCAAGCCCTTGTGCAATTGCTTGATCTTGAGCGGATTGCGGATCCGCACCGAGCGGAAGAAGTCCGGCGCAAAATAGGGAATGCCGGTAAATTGCAGCATTTCGCCTTCGGAGAAGCTGTCGCCGATCTGCATGTTGCCGTGGTTCGGCAAGCCGATGATGTCGCCGGCGTAGGCTTCCTCGACCTGCTCGCGCGACGACGCCATGAAGGTCACCACCGACGAGACCTTGATCTCGCGACCCAGGCGCAGGTGCTTGACCTTCATGCCGCGCTCGAAACGCCCCGAGCACACGCGCAGGAAAGCGATGCGGTCGCGGTGGGCCGGGTCCATATTGGCCTGGATCTTGAAGACGAAGCCGGAGAACGGCTGTTCGTTCGGCGCCACCGTGCGCACGCTGGCGTCGCGCGGACGCGGCGCCGGCGCCCAGTCCACCAGCGCCGACAGGATCTCGCGCACGCCGAAGTTGTTGATGGCCGAGCCGAAGAAGACCGGTGTCTGCACGCCGGCCAGGAAGCGTTCCAGGTCGAACGGATGGGAGGCGCCGTGCACCAGCTCAACTTCCATCTTGAGCTGCTCGATCTCGAGCGGGAACATCTCCTGCAGCTTGGGATTGTCGATGCCCTTGATGACTTCAAAGGCGCCGTCCGCTTTCTCTTCGCCGGCCTTGAACAGCATGATCTCGTCGCGCAGCAGGTGGTACACGCCGCGGAAGTTCTTGCCCATGCCGATAGGCCAGGTCACCGGTGCGCATTCGATCTTGAGCACCGATTCGAGTTCGTCGAGCAGTTCGAGCGGATCGCGCGTTTCGCGGTCCATCTTGTTCATGAAGGTGACGATCGGCGTATTGCGCATGCGGCACACGGCCAGCAGC